>Ga0114978_10001024_pt1 | contig 23491 bp, 6 predicted proteins | sample S_140212_EF_Meta_FD_87027 | JGI IMG/M metagenome (GOLD analysis project Ga0114978, IMG submission 87027) | Freshwater microbial communities from Lake Simoncouche, Canada to study carbon cycling - S_140212_EF_MetaG | ecosystem: Environmental > Aquatic > Freshwater > Lake | place: Lake...
AAATCCAAGAGAAGCAGAGCTAATACGGCAACAAATTGAGTTGGCAAAATTTAATTTGGTACGTGAAACAACCGAAGTTCAAAACGCACAACTAGAGCTTAATCAAGTTTCTACGGCTGCAGTTACCCCCGACCCTGATCCAGTCAGCGCAGGAGCAGTAGTAGGCAACAATCAAATAGCCAGGACAGACGGAGCAACCGTACAAAACCCCCCAGGCACTGTGACCGAGCAACTGGGCTCCGTAGAAGAACCAATTGAAGTTGATTACGGTCTTGATGAACCAAGCCTTGGACTAGACATAAGTCAAGCTACTCCGGCTCCTAGTATAAACACTGGAAGAGTAAATGTTGCTGCCTTGGTAGAAGGTGGTCTGAGTCCACAAGAAGCATTAGATATTGCCCAGGGAGGAACTGCTAGTCCAGCCACACAACCCGGAGTGGGCGACGGTCGAGCTGACAATCCTATAATTACTGGAAACTCAACCAAAGATATAATCAATGCTACATTTGCGACCAGCACCAATCAACGAATTATCACACAACCAAACATACTTGATGAATACACCAGTTATACCTATCAGATTGGATGGTATTTGTTAAACAATAATCAATACAACGATCTAATAAAAAACAGTAGAAAAAACACAGCAAATTGGGCATTATTAATACAGAGTGGAGGAATCCCACAATCTGGAACAACAGTTAATCCAGGACGTAATCCAGCCTTTCCTGTAGATTTTTATTTGGATGATTTAGAAATAACAACCAAGATACCATTTGGTGGAACACAAATGGCACACACCGCCACTGATATTAAATTTAGAGTAACCGAACCCAATGGAATAACCTTGATAGATCGGCTTTATCAAGCAGTTAAAAAAGTATATTCTCCACAATCGGTCATTCTAAATAACGACCCAACCATACCAGATTATTCTACAGTAGATCCTGGAAAATCTAGCACAGCAGCCAATTCAAACTATGTACTGGCCAAGTATTGTTTGGTCATACGATTTTACGGATATGACAGTGCTGGAAATTTAGTAGCACCAATAAAAGGTCGTCGACAAACCAGCAACGGAAATTCTACCACGGCGCTAAGTGACCCGTCTGCCGTGGTAGAAAAATTCTATCCTTTTAACATAGCTAATATAAATTTCCGCATAGGTAATCGATCAGATAAAGGTGTTGAATATTCTGTTGAAGCCAAACCCATTGGACAATTTGCAGGATTTGGTCAAGCACGCGGAACAATTCCATTTAATTTTGAATTGTCAGGAACATCCGTTAAAGATCTTTTAATTGGAAAACCGCCAATGGCTGGCCTGTCAGGGTCCATAGACGGGCGTGTAGATTCACCACAACCGGTAAATATTGCTACAGCACCGTCTGGAGCAAATGACCAATTTATTAACAATATATCGCAACAGACAAACGCAATAGGAGTGACCGCAGGTGCCAACTAACGATTCAGATGTAAGAAATCCCACTCAAACTCCTACTCCGGCGGCGTCTACTACAGCACCTGCTAATGCGTCGGCTGCTCCCAAAGGTAATACAAAATATATCTTTACCGGCCTGGCCGAAGCGTTAAATTCCTATCAGAATCAATTGGTCCAAGAAAAAAAATATTCTATAGCTGACATTTATGAATTTCAATTCAATCCAAAGTCAATGGGCAATGCCAATCTTAAAAAACCTGGTAGCACAGATCGATCAAAGACTGCTGGCAAACAAGGAACCACGGCTCGAGATCAAATTGATCCAAAAAAAGACAGTGTCAATAACAACAGCCAGAATTGGTCAATACAGGCAGGCACACAGGTAATCCAGTTAATCGATCAAATTATGAGAAGCAGCAGCTACATCTATGAACAAGCCCTGGTGCAATTTGATCCTAACACACAAGAACCATTACCAAGTCCAGGTACTGGGACTGGAATAACAACCTGGTACAATGTCAGCGTGCAGGCCACCAGTCTGGGATTTGATGAACTGAGAAGAGATGATGCTTATCGACTCACCTACGTAATAACTCCGTATGCCATTACAAAAATGGCCAGTGAATACTTTCCAGACAGTAGATACCGCGGTGTCCATAAAAGTTATGGCTATTGGTTTACTGGACAGAATACACAAATTTTAAATTTTGAACAAACACTCAACGGACTTTATAAATTGATAGTCAGCGGGCTAGCCCCTAGTGTTGCCAACAACGTATTGACTACAGATTATCGTAACCTTGGAGCAGATCAATATAGCAAAACAGCCTTGCCAACAACTACACAAAAAACAGGTCAGCAGACAGGCACATACACCAACACAGCCGTTGACAGTGCCGCAGATTTTTTGTACAGTCCAACTGATTTAAAAATGGCCAAGGTCAGGATCATAGGAGATCCGGCTTGGTTACAACAAGGGTCAGTTGCTAGTGGAGTTGGTCCAGAAATATTCAGTTTTGGTCCATTCAATCAGGACGGCACTATAAATTACGATAGCCAACAGGTGTTGTTTGATATCAACTGGAATCAACCACAGGATTATGATTTTAGTACTGGTGTCATGAATGTCAACAATCAGCAAGGACTTTCAAAACAGAACAATACTTACATAGCCACAATGTGTAAAAGTTTTTTTACTCGAGGAAGATTTGAACAAGAACTTGAAGGAAAATTATTAATTGAATTTAAAAAACCAGGAGATCCGTCGTCGGTGCCTCCAGCAAATGTGGTAAGACCTGGTGCAAATTGAGAAAGAATAATTAAATGGCTTTAGAAAATCACGAACGAAGTACCGGAACACCAAGTACGTTTGATCAAGATCGTGGTGGGTTACCCGGCACCCCCGGTCCGTATATTGGCGAAGTTCGCAACAACAACGATCCTACCCGCATGGGTCGATTGCAGGTGTATATTGAAACTTTTGGTGGAACCGACAAAGATGACGAAAGTCTGTGGCGCACAGTAAGTTATTGCCCACCATTTTATGGAGCTACTCCAAAGGGCGGTAGCGCAGGAACCGGCACTTTCTTAGATGGCAATCAGCAAAGTTATGGTATGTGGTTTACACCGCCTGACATTGGTACCATGGTATTATGTTTTTTTGTTAATAATGATCCAGGCAATGGATACTATATAGGTTGCTTGCCAGAAAATGGTATCACGCACATGATTCCGGCCATTGGTGCAGTGAGTCAGGATCAAGCACAAACTCAAAATGCCATACAAGGAGAGTATCTAAGTAGCTCGCCAAGACTGCCGGTTACTGAGATAAACAATTCACCTAGCAATCCTGCAACAAGCGAAAGCCCCACGTATTTTGACGAAAAGAAACCAGTCCATAGTTACGTGGCTGGTATTTTATTCCAACAAGGCCTAAACAACGACGAAGTTCGTGGCCCAATTGGCTCCAGTGCGCAACGAGAAAGTCCCAGCAACTGTTATGGAATCAGCACACCAGGTCGTGCAATCTACCAAAGTGGGCTAGGTGACACCGATGATCCTAAAACACTAGATCAACAAACGCTACAAGGTATTGCTGTAATAGGACGTCGGGGCGGGCACAGTTTTGTAATGGATGATGGTGCCCTGGATGGATCTGATAATCTGGTCAGAATCAGGACTGCTAAAGGCCACCAGATAACCATGAGTGATGATGGCAACTGTTTTTATATCTGCCATGCCAATGGGCAAACTTGGGTCGAACTTGGTCAAGAAGGCACACTTGATGTGTACAGCACCAACAGTATAAATCTCAGAACTGAAGGCACAATAAACCTACACGCTGACGCAGATGTTAATATTTTTGCTGGTGGAAGCATGAATCTCAAAAGCGTCAAAGGCACCAGCATACAAAGTGATGGCGATGCCAACTTGGCAGGCAAAGGCAAACTCAGCTTGTTTGGAGAAAGCAGCATGGCAATCAAGAGCGGTGGCGGCTTGGCAATCAAGAGCGGGCTAGGCAGTTGGGCCTCTGAAGGACAACTGAGCCTGAGCGGCAGTAAACTATTACTTAACAGTGGCGGTGGACAACCAGCAGATGCTCCTACTGCTATAACCAAATACCTAATGCCCAGTGTAGAATTTAATCCCAGCACTGGTTGGCAAACCAGCTCTACAGGCACTGAAAGCTGTTGTACTCGCGCACCCACACACGAACCGTATGCCTATCATAATCAAGGTGTATCTGTACAGTCTTCTATTGTGCAACCAGGACAACCAAGTCCACCTCCGGATGCACCTCGGTTGCCATCCGGAGTAACTATTACAAAGACATCATGAGCATATTCAATTATACTCTTCCTTCGGGTTCTACATTTAGATTGTCTGCGCCAACGGGCACTACGCAATTACAAGCTGATTTGATATTCTACGGTCAAGTGGCTGCCGGAGCATTAGTGGGTTATAGTCCAGGACAGACGTTGACCAGTACTGAGACAACCATCACTAAATTTGCTCTCAGCAGATTGGATCGAGGAACCGCCGGAGTTGATAATCAAGCAATACTAGCTTTACATGCAACATTAGTAAGCAACTTGCCTTCGGTCGCTGGGATACCGCCATTGATTAATACACCTTTGACCAATCCAATCAATCAGGCTAACCTGGTTAACATCAATTCTGAACTTCCTATTGCCGCAATCGGGCCACTCAGTTCAATACAGGTACAAGGCATCCTGGCACAGATTGCTAACTTGGTCGACCAGCCTGCTGACACCATGAGCAACGACAAGGGAGTTGGACAATATGGCCTGAGCTGTGTTCAACTAGAGCAAGCTGGCTATGTCAAGCCCAATACCTGGAAAAGATTCATATGGGATCCAGCACCGTTAACTGATGTATTACGTTCTCCCGGAGTATGGACTGGCAGAGACGGAGTTACCAGTGCCGCACAATTTTTAGCCAACCCCAGGACACAAACTCGGACTATGACATCCTTACTACAAGATGGATACTCGGGGTTAGTATCAAACGGAGTCATTTTTCCATCTCCTACACGGGCAGTAACAGCCAGTGTTGGTCAAGTGTTTGTACAAAATAGATTGACCAGTGAGTTGACCAATACTGCGGTAGGAGATGTGGGTGCCTTGGTTACCAATGCTGGAAGATTTGGAACAGCGGCCGCAGCAGCCTGGAGCGAAACAGGTGTATTCTCAGAAAGCAGGGGCGGGTTACAAAATGTTTTAGGTGCAACACAAACAGCTGGTACTGCATACGAAACCTTGAACGTAGCATCTAGAGTGCTACAACAAGGAGTATCAGGCAGTGTGAGACAGGTAATAAACACCAATAATGCACAGCTTTTTCCATCACTTAGCAAGGTAAGTGGATCATTGAATACCACGGTTGGAAATATTGGACAGAGCGTTAGTTCATTGACCACAAATCTTGACATAACAGGCAAAGCTGGACAATTTGCTACAGCATTTAGCAATCCAACAAGTGCTATTACTAATCTAGCAAACACTGATGTAGGTGCATTGGCCACGGGTGCTCTTACCAATGCCACTGCGGCAACTACTGCTGCGCTAACCAATGCCACTGCGGCAGCTACTGGTGCTCTCAACAGTGCTACTGCAGCCGCCACAAGTGCTGTTACTAATGCTACTGCGGCAGCTACTAGTGCTGTTAATAATGCCATTGATTCTGTTAATAATCAGATAACCAATGTAACTGACAAACTTGGTAGTTTATCTAATTTGAGTCTAGATAGTCTTACCAATATTTTTGGTGGTGGTGCTGGTGATCTTGTAGCAAAAGTTCAAACAGCAGCCGGATTTACAAATACAACCAATCGCGGCACACTGGATGTGGCATTTGTAAAGATACTAGGAAGTTCTAAAATACCAGTGCCGTCATTTGAAGCACCGTCGGCTGACAGTTTGTCATTGAGTTCGCTTGCGGATATTTCATCAGCTTCAACTATACTACAAAACTTAAAAAGTCAGGGCGGTGCTTTATTAAGTCAAGTCACACAGGCACAAAATACAGTTACAGGATTGTCTAATCAAGCCGGAGGAGTGATTAGTAATGCGTTAAATCAAGCAGAACCATTGAATAGCTTACGTTCAGTCCAGCGTTTAGCTTCTGGAATCCCAAACAGATTAGCGAGTAGCATCCGTGGAGGATAGATTAAGAGTAAATACATTATGACTACGTTTATTGGATTTAATACTATCAATCAAAACAAGTATTTTACCTTGACTGACTTTGAGCTGATCAAAAGAGACTTACTAAATGCCTTTAATATCAGACAAGGTGAGTTAGTGGGTCGTCCTGCGTATGGAACTGCCTTATGGGACATTGTGTTTGAAAATCAAACACAAGATACTTTGCAATCAGCATACACTGAAATCCAACGAGTAGCAGCCGGTGACCCTAGAATTTATCTCAGCGCCTTGGAAGTGTTCCCACAAGAAAACGGCCTGTTGATACAGCTCGAGCTCACCATAGTTCCAACCACAGACGCACAGCGATTGAGTGTTTTCTTTGATCAAACCCAGCGTGTGGCCACGTATGTTTAACTACCCAGATTATTAATGCCATAAATACAAAACACTGGAAGAACTATGGCTACAACTACAAGACAAACTGTAATATTTGGCGTCGAAGATTGGAAACGAATCTATCAAACCTATAGAGAAGCCGACTTCCAAAGCTATGATTTTGAAACACTGCGTAAAAGTTTTGTAGACTATTTGCGCCTGTACTATCCAGAAACCTTCAATGACTATATTGAAAGCAGTGAATTCATTGCCTTGCTTGATGTCATGGCCTTCATGGGTCAAGCACTAGCATTCCGTACAGATTTAAACACCAGAGAAAATTATCTAGATACAGCTGAACGTAGAGACAGCGTGATCAAGCTGGCCAACCTGGTCAGCTACACACCCTTGCGTAATACCGAGGCAAATGGTTATCTTAAAGTATTCAGCATCAGCACCACAGAAAATGTTATAGATTACAACGGCGTTAATCTTGCTAATCTTACTATAAACTGGTCAGACCCTACCAATCTTGACTGGCAAGAACAATTTACTGTTATTATTAATGCCTCTCTGGTTAATACTCAAAGATTTGGTCGCCCTGGTGCTAGCCAAGATATATTGGGAGTCAGCACACAAGAATATACTATCAATCTTGTTCCAGGTTTTTTACCAGTGATTCCATATACTGCCACCGTTGACGGTGTCAATATGCCATTTGAAGTGGTTAATGCCACTGCGGCAGGCCAAGACTACATATACGAACCTCCACCGTTGCCCATTGGCAGATTTAATATTTTATTCCGTAACGATCAGTTGGGATTTGCCAGCGCCAACACTGGATATTTTTTCTTGTTCAAGCAAGGTACACTACAAAATCAAGATTTTAATCTAGCAGAAAGAATCACCAATCGTGCTGTCAATATCAATATTGACGGTATCAACAACACTGACGTATGGTTATACCAATTAGATAATGTAGGAAATATAAAAACTTTTTGGCAATCAGTACAAAGCGTTTATGCAGCCGCAGTTGAACAGTTGGTTCCGGGTACACAAAACATCTATAGTATAGCCAGTAGAACCAATGATCAGATTACTTTAAACTTTGGTGACGGTATATTCAGTACCGTTCCTGTTGGCACATTTAGAACGTATGTGCGGGCCAGTAACGGATTGACTTATATCATCAATCCTCAAGAAATGCAAAGTGTACAGATACCCATCAGCTATGTTAGCCGCACTGGACAAATTGAAACATTGACCTTTACTTGTGGAATTACTCAGCCAGTGACCAATGCCCAGGCTAGAGAAACTATTGCTGAAATCAAACAACGAGCGCCTGCACAATACTACACACAAAATAGAATGGTCAACGGCGAAGACTACAGCAATTTTCCATTCACACAATACAACAGTATACTAAAAAGCACAGCAGTAAATCGTGCCAGTATTGGAACCAGTCGTTATCTTGATCTAGTTGACGGTACAGGCAAGTATTCTAGTACCAATATTTTTGCCAGTGACGGTGCTTTATTTGAAAGTAACCTGACTCCGGCGTTTTTGTTCAGCTGGCTCAGTATCAACGACATTAGCGATGTGGTATACAATCAGATCAATCCGCTATTGGCCAAGGCCGGTATGCAACAGTTTTACTATGCTAATTTTCCAAGACCCAATCTGTCAGCACTGGCCTATACTTGGCATCTCAGCACAGTGATAACAAACGAAGCCACTGGGTATTTTCTGGACAACACAGGACAACCAGTTGCTGTGGGAGCCTACACCAGCAACAATGCCAAATATATCACAGTCGGTAGTTTGGTAAAATTTGTTCCGCCTGATGGCTATTACTTTGATGCAGAAAATCGCTTGCAGGCTGGCACAGTGACGCAGCCAACTGAAAAAATGGAACTATGGGCCAGTCCTACCGCAGTATACCTGGCCGGAACAGGAGGTGGACTTGGTAATTTACCAGACGGCACAGGTCCTGTGGTATTGAATACCTATGTACCAACAGGTGCTATACCTGTAGAAGTTATTCCGGTATTTGTGATAGACCTACCAACAATTTTAAAACAAAGCATAGTAAATCAAATTTATCTCAATCAAGATTTTGGACTTGGCTACAATAATCTCACAGCCACTTGGTATTTGATTACCAGTAGCAATCTAGATGCAAATGCACAATTCAGTCTAACCAACGCTGGCAATACAGACAGCACCAACAGCGATGCCAGCTGGTTGATCCAGTGTACCACCAACGGTGCAAACTATACTGTGATATCACGATCGTTAGATTATTTCTTTGGTAGTGTAGCAGAAACAAGATTTTTCTTTTACACCAGCGAACCAATTTACGACAGTCGCACTGGCACTGTGGTTAGAGATTATGTGAACGTACTCAAAATTAATTCACAACCAGATTCAAATAGTCCGTTGCCTGACGATACTCGATTGCCTATTATCGCCCAGCCAGTCTTGACAGACGGACTCACTGATGACTTCCAGGTAGTGGTCAGTTTTGATACTAGACCAGGTAGTACTATTCCAGTTAATCCAGATTTCTTTGACGATCTGGTTGCTCCTGGTGTAGATGCCAACAACAAATTGGTATTCTTCCAACAAACTGTGGACTTTGATAACCTACAACGATATCTTTTGGTGCAAAATGACATAGTCAATAGCACATATCCCACACAGGCCACGATCTTGTTAGTGCTGGACCAATACACCGTGGGACAGGTATTTTACGCCTATGCTCAATATCCCACACAAGTCATCACCGATCAAGTCTTTTATACCTTGACACTAAACAGTGCCGGCAATAGAACACTCACAGTCAATACCACGTATGTGGCTAGAATTGGTCGACAAGATTTGTATTTCCAATACAGACACAACAGCCCACTTACCAATCGAATTGATCCTGGCAGCACAAATATCATTGATGTGTATGTGGTCACTAACGAATATTATACCTCATACCAGAACTGGCTCAAGGACGTTACTGGCACAGTGTCAGAACCAAGTCCACCTACCCTGGACGAATTGACCACATCCTATGCAGGGCTGGACACTTACAAGATGATCTCGGACAACTTGATTATAAATTCTGTTGACTTCCAACCCCTGTTTGGTCGCAAAGCCGACACAGCATTAAGGGCCACTATCAAGGTTATTCAGAACAGTCAAAGCACTGCCAGCAATAGCGAGATACGCAATCTGGTAGTGGCCACAATGGAAACCTATTTTGATTTAGCCGCGTGGAACTTTGGCGATACATTTTACTTCAGTGAGCTTGCGGCGTTTATACATCAACAGATTGGAGATGTTGTAAGTAGTGTAGTTTTAGTACCATTAAATCCACAAAAGAGCTTTGGCGATTTGTATGAAATACGATCCGCTCCCAATCAAATATTTGTCAATGGTGCCACAGTCAATGATGTAGAAGTTATCACTGCACTCACCAGCACAAATTTACAAACGGCACCTGGTAGTGGAGTAATTTAATGGCCAATAATGTACGCTCAGTAGATTTCCTTCCAGAGATATTTCAGACTCCGGTCAATAAACAATTTTTAGCTGCCACACTAGATCAGCTGATACAAGAACCTGCATTTAAAAAAAGCCAAGGATTTATTGGCCGTCGGATCGGTCCTGGAGTAAATGCCAACGATCGTTACGTGGTAGAACCCACTGCTGTACGCAATCAATATCAACTAGAGCCCGGTGTTTGCCAAATCAATCCTGACAATACTCGCCAGGTAGTCGATGCTATCACTTATCCTGGAATCAATGATGCACTGGCCTTGCAAGGTGCTGTGGTTGACAATCCGTCTGACTTGTACAAGAGTGATTACTATGCCTGGGATCCATTTGTTGACTTTGACAAGTTTATAAACTATGCCCAGTATTACTGGATTCCAGACGGGCCCGATGCTGTCACGGTCAGTGCCACAGGTATTCCGCTGGTACAAACTTTTGCAGTAACCAGGAACAATGGCTATTACACATTCTCAGGAGTGCGTGGCAACAATCCAAACTTGATATTGGCTCGCACAGGCACTTACAATTTTAACATAGCACAAAATGATCAAGCTTCAATACAGTATCGTGTGGCCAACAACGGAACCACTGCCTGGATTGTTGACTTTGACAGCAACCCAACCTTGAGTCTGGTGCGCGGTAATACCTACACATTCAATTTGACTCTTACTGCACCGTTGGCATTTTATATCAAGACAGAACTCAGCCTTGGATCAACCAATCAATACAACGATGGCGTCACACGCAACGGCGCGGTCACAGGATTGATTACATTTACAGTTCCACAAGATGCTCCAGATACCTTATACTATTGCAGTTCAACTGAATTCAACATGCGGGGACAATTAAATATTGTCGATGCAGACGCAGGGACAGGTCCAGGATTCTGGATACAAACCAATCCTGGTGTTAATGGTACTGTGCCGGCCACTCCTAATATCAGCAGTCGAAGCATATACGGTGTCACCAATAACGGCACTGATCTTGGCACTATAACTTTTGATGTGCCTACACCGGTAGCACAAAGTTACTATTATAATTTGCCCTATATTGGATCAATTCCAAATCAACAATCGGGCACGGTAGATTTAATCACTACCTTGGACATTAGTCAAGTTAATGGTGTAGCGGCAACAACTTTTTTTGAACAAAATCCTTCTGGTATAGATGGCGTAAGCAATATTGAAAATCGCACCTTGGTATTTGATTCTGACGACGGTTACTCAAATCCAGTGTGGTTAGTACGCATTGTTGATGTCGGCGGCACAGCAACTATCCAATTGACAAATATTTTACCAATAGTTGATCTTTCGCAGTTTGCTGTGTTGTTTGGTACACAATATGCCAGCACACGTTGGTACAAAGATGGGGCTGGATTGATCGTGTCGATGCCAGCTTTAACAGCCACAAGAGATCTGTTGTACTATCAAGACGGCACTGATCCAAACCTGTTTGGCACAATACAATTGGTTGACATAGCCGAAGATGCTGTATTAAATGTAGCAGACATAATTGACAGACAAAATTACACCAGTCCTAACGGAGTGACATTTACCAATGGATTAAAAGTTTTATTCTCTGGAACTACAGCTCCTGCCAGTTACTCGGGCAACGAATACTATGTTGAAGGTGTGGGAACAGCCATAAAATTATTACCAGTAACAGATTTTGTGACTCCTGAAACTTACATAACAGATACACCCGTGGTGCCAGATTATCTTACTATCAATCGAGCTGATCGAGATCTAAATGCCTGGACCCGTAGCAATAGATGGTTCCACATAGACGTGATCAATCTTTCAGCTGAGTATAACAATACTGTACCAGTGCTGGATCAATTGGCCCGTGCTAGGCGACCGGTGTTGGAATTCAGGGCCGGCACACGATTGTTTAATTTTGGTACTGAAGCAGTACAACCTATTGACATAATAGATTTTTCACAAACAGATGCGCTACGAACAGTGAACGGCACCATTGGATTTAGCACCGACGGGTACGCCCTGGTCGACGGCAGCACTATCGTGTTTGCCGGCGACAACGACGCCACTGTGCGCAACAAAATTTATCAAGTGGAATTTATAACACCCGATACAGTCGCACCTTTGATTGCCCAACCCGTGATCAATCTAGTCCCAATCGTGACTGTGGTCTATGATCAAAACACTGTGTCCTTAAACGGTAATGTTTCCAAAGGACTTGAGTATTATTTTGATGGCGTGTATTGGATAACAGCACAACAAAAAACCAAAGTTAATCAAGCACCGCAATTTGATATTTATGATGCCAATGGTATAAGTTTTGGCAATCTTGACACATATCCAAGCAGTAACTTTACTGGCAGTAGCCTATTCAGTTATGCTGTTGGTACAGGATCAAACGACGAAGTATTAGGATTTCCATTAAGTTATCTCAATTTGGCCAACATCGGTGACATTGTATTTGCCAACAATCTGTATGCGGACAGCTTTACCTATACCACAGCTAGCCAAGGTATCACTGTTGCTCTCAGTACAGGATTTGTTCGAGAATACGCAACAAGATTAGTATACGAACGCGAAATTGGTTGGCAAAATGCCATAACACAAAGCCAGATAAGACAACAGTTTAGATTTGTCTATGACGGGCGACCTTTGCAATTGGATATTGCTGTCAACACTAATACAACAGTTCCGTCGGTGCAGATATTCATTAACGCAAACTTTTTAGAACCATACGATAACAGAACTGGCACTTATAACTATAGCTATACCACTACCAGTAATACCACAAGCATAACTCTACAGAGACTGTATGCGATTGGCGCTATTGTAGAGATACAGGTCTTGAGTGATCAAATCAGCCCCACAGCATTTTATCAGGTACCTGTCAATTTAGAAAATAATCCGTTAAACGGTAACAGTCAAGAATTTACTCTTGGTACCGTAAGAAATCATTACAGCACCATTGGACAAAATCTAATCAATCTTGAAGGACCAGTAATTGGATCCAATAACAGTCGTGACCTAGGTAATCTGGTTCCTTATGGCCTACAGATACTACAACAAAGTGCTCCGCTTACTCTAACTGGTTATTTTTTACGCAGCGAAGAATATAACATTTTTAATGCTTTACAGTTTAACAGCAGAGAGTATATCAAATTTAAATCGTTATTGTTGAATACCGCAATCTCAAATGACTTTGTCAATATGACTGTGCCTGAAATTGTGGATCAATCAATTGCTATCATCAATGCTGGCGACACCAGTATCAGTCCTTTTTATTGGAGTGACATGTTGCCTACTGGTACTACTATCGCATCAAACTCGACTATAGTAAATCCAATTACCTCATCAAGATTCAACACAGTACAAACTTATGATTTTACTACTTCTAATTATTTAGGACTATTGGTTTATATAAATGATCGATTGCTCACACGTGGAACAGAATATGTGGTTGGCGATGGTACTCCTACCTTGACTATTTTAATTCCATTTGCTGTAGGAGATGTGGTCACCATTAACGAATACAATCCCACTTACGGAAATTTTGTGCCCAATACTCCAACCAAGATGGGCTTGTATCCCAAGTATATTCCACGTATCTACGTCAGTACCGACTATGTAAGACCCACACCAGTAATCCAAGGCCATGACGGCAGCATCACTATAGCATTTGGTGACGTCAGAGACTCGGTATTGCTAGAGTTTGAAACTAGAATTTATAACAATCTCAAAACAGAAGGCAATCCTGTTCCAATCACTATAGAAGAAGTCCTGCCAGGATTCTTCCGCACTACAGATTATACCGAAGCTGAAATAACACAGATCCTGGGCCAAGACTTTTTGATCTGGGTGGGTCTAAACAAATTGGATTACACTGCACAAGATTTCTTGCCCAACAATCCATTTACCTACAACTACAGCACAGCTGGTAACAGGATCAACGGCGCAGTACTGGATCAAGGCGCTTGGCGTGGCATCTATCGTTATTTCTACGATACCGTGTCACCCAACACCACACCTTGGGAAATGCTGGGCTTTACTGAAAAACCCTTGTACTGGGAAGAACGTTACGGTCCCGCACCATATACCAGTGACAACTTGATCCTTTGGGGCGATCTTGAACAAGGCCTTGTGGCAGACCCTGTAGCACCATACATAAAGCCTAACTTTGCTAGACCTGGGCTTACCACAGTTATTCCGGTCAACGGCCTAGGAGAATTATTACCTCCGCTAACTGCTGTGGTAGGTTTGTACAATCCCAACGACTTTCGCAAGAGCTGGACAGTGGGCGATGGTGGACCAGTTGAAGCATCATGGTGGATGAGCTCAAGTTATCCATTTGCTGTCATGCGCTTGTTGGCCTTGACAAGGCCTGCAGACTTTTTTAGTTTGTTTGCTGATCGCGACCTTTATCGTTACAATGCTGATATAGAACAATATCTTTACAACAATCGCTACAGACTGGATGGCAATGGATTACAAATCTACGGCAATGGCGTGAGCAAAGCCAGTTATATCAACTGGATCATTGACTACAATCAGCAGAGTGGTATCAACAGCACAGATGCGCTGACTAGAGATTTGGCCAACCTTGATGTGCGTTTATGCTATCGTATGGCGGCTTGGACTGATCAACAGTATCTTGAAGTATACCTCGAAAAGTCCAGTCCAGAAAGCCAAAATGAATCTTTACAGGTTCCTCCTGAAAGTTATAATCTTTTAGTTTATAAAGATCAACCCTATGCACAAATCACCTACAGTAGTGTGGTAGTTGAAACTACAGATACCGGTTGGGCTGTATATGGCTATGGTAGTTATCAACCATATTTTCCAATCATAGTCAGCGCAGTGAACGGAAAATTACAAACCATATCAGCAGGTGGTGCCACAGTACAAGTGCCAGCACAGTATACAAACAATGTGACCAACATCCCATATGGTTATGTGTTTACCAATCGCACCATGATGGTGGACTTTTTGTTAAGTTATGGTCAGTATCTTGAATCACAAGGCATGACCTTTACACAATTGGAAAATGGTTACACATTAAATTGGCCGCAAATGGCACAAGAGTTCTTGTACTTTAGCCAGCAAGGATGGCAAACTGGTACCTTGATCAATCTCAATCCAGCAGCTGGACAACTCTCAGCATATCGCCTGGGCTCGGTTGTCAATGACATTTACAGTGTCAGTCCAGAAAATCAATTGCTTGATCAAAATCGCCAGCCAATACCCACACGAGATTTGATCATACAGCGCGAAGGTGACAGCTTCAAGATAAATCCAGCACCTGCTACCAATCAGGCCATCAGTTTCTTGAACTTGCAGTTTACTGATTATGAAAATATCATAATTTTTGATAATGTTGATATATTCAATGATTTGATTTATGATCCAGTAACTGGAGCAAGACAAAACAGAATGTATCTAAATGCGTTTAATACTGTTGCATGGGACGGAACTCTCAATGCAAAAGGATTTATTCTAAATCAAAACAATGTCAAAGCCTGGAATCCAAATTTGCGATATACCAAAGGTGAAATTGTACGCTATAAAAATACTTACTGGCAAGCCAGTGGACTGGTACAGCCAACAACCAAATTTGATTACAATGACTGGCTCAAAAGTAACTATGCTTTGATTGAGCAAGGACTGTTGCCTAATTTGGCCAACAAGGCTGATCAATTGGCCAACACTTACAACACACAAACTGCCAATTTAAACAACAGCAATGATTTATTGGCCTATAACTTGATTGGGTTTACTCCACGCCAATACATGACTGATCTTAATCTTGATGATGTCACCCAGGTAAATCTTTATCAACAGTTTATTAAAACCAAAGGAACAACAAGAGCTACGGATTTGTTTACCCGTGTAAACTTGACTAAGGAAAGTGGCGACTATCAGATTTACGAAACCTGGGGTGTGCTAATAGGAACCTATGGTGCCAATGGTAACAGGAGTTACTTTGAAGTAAATCTCAACGAAGCTGATCTGACTGGTAATCCAAGCACAGTACAAATCATAGAACCGGGACAAACAAGTCAGGCCAACCAGACTGTATTTTTAAGCAATCTCTGGAGAGAAAGTTATAAAATAACATCAACAGATATATTACCAACTGTGTATCCAACCACTTTAAACACAGTATTACCGTCGGCTGGATATGTAAACATCAATGATGTAGATGTCACGGTGTACAGTCTTGATGATCCGACTGCAATTGCCGCTAATCTTGGTAGTATTGGAACTGGAACAAGTATTTGGGTAGCTCGAGATAATCCTTACAATTGGAATATCTATAGATGCACACAAGTACCTGGGCGATTAAGTCAAATAACAGATAACCTGAACGGAACCAGTATTGCGCAGTTCAGCCAGATCACAGGCTTAGTCATTGGTGATCTAATAGTGGTACGTTATTTTACCGATGGAATTGACGGAGTATATCGTGTGCTGGGAACTCCGTCGCCGAGTAGCATTATAATTTCGTACACATTTACCAACTCCAATCAGACCACACTTACCGGCAATGGCCTGGCGTGGTTCTTACAGACCATGCGTGTGAGCCAGGCTAGCGATGTAGCCTCTTTGCCATACTCAAATGCCCTGGTACCAGGCGGCAGGGCCTGGGTTGACAACAATGGATCAGGTCATTGGGAAGTATTAGAAAAACAAACACCGTTCACTCCTGCTGAAAATAAAAATGCTGTAACACCACAAACCAACAGTTTGTATGGAACCAGTGTTGGACAGTCAACTAACAATTATAATTTATTAGTAGGCAGTCCAGATGCTGCAGGTGGCGGAGTAGTATACACATATCGTAGACTTACCACAGAAGACAATTCTGGAACTTATATAGACAACAGTACTTTGTTTATGTTGGCCACAGACGCTGTGGGATTTGGTAACAGCATAGACTGGGGTAAAAATAACTGGGCGGCAGTTGGTGCAAGCGGGGGAGGTGGTGGCCGCGGATACGCTGTGGCACTTTATCAAGTTCCAGCCAGTAATGAGTATTTGCAGGCTCAATTGTTTACAGCTCCAACTACCGCAAACGCCGTGGCATTTGGCACAGCAGTAACAGTCAGCAACGACGAACGGTGGATGTATATCAGTGCGCCTGTTGAAAATTTAGTTTATTCTTATGGATTTGTTGATGTTCCTATACAAAGCGTAACATACACTGCCAATGGATCCACCAATGCATTCAATTGGTCAGACTCATTGACTATTGATCCTGATCAACCAGGTCAGCTAATTGTGGCAGTAAACAACGAAGTAGTTGCTTGGAGCACTGATTATATTATAACTACCACCCAGGTAAGATTTTTTGTACCACCACCTCCAGGAGTCGATGTGATCCTGACTCGGCGAGACCAAACAAATATAACCAGTAACGGTGGACTCACTTACAACCTAAATCCATACTTGTATTTTGGTGCAGAAGCAACTAGCAATCCTAACATTAACTCGTTCAGGATCTTGGTCAACGGTGTGATAGCTCGTCCTTATATTGATTACACATTTGCTGGAACCACAATAACATTTGAAGTTTCTAGTATACCGGGTGTGGGCGCTGGAATTGGAATTTTTGTTGGATCATATTGGCAATACATTGGTAGTATTGATACCACCGGTTTATCTCTCGACTCAGACGCAAACTTTGGTGGCAGTTTAAGTTGTAGCACCGACGGACGTAGCATAATCATTGGTGCAGATTTTGATGACTCTTCGGTAAACAATTCTGGATCAACTTATATATTTGATCGTAGTGTGGTTCGTTATCTGGTCACAGATATCACCCAGACAACTTATGCCATACCAGGGTCGATCACAGACCCTGTGTCAGTTGTGCTGAACGGAGTATTTTTAACCAACACTGATCAATACCTAGATGGTCAATTCACTTTGTCTGGATCCAATCTTGTATTGTCCAGTTCTGTGGCTTTAACCATTGGTGACAACTTGGAAATAGAAACCAATCAATTCCAATTTGTACAAAAGATAGTTTCTCAAAGTCCTCAGGACAGTTCCTTGTTTGGTTACTCAGCCCAGATGTGTGCCAATAACTGTAGTTTGTACATTGGGTCGCCACAGTATACCAATACACTAGTACAAGAAGGTAGTGTAGAGCGAGAAGCCAATCAAAGTAGATTGTACGGAGTAACGGTTAGCACTATCGCCAATCCAACCCTGGCGGCCGGAAGTATAATTCGTATCAATAATATTGAAATTGCTGTTCCTAATAGTCCTAATAATACAGTTACTGGACTAGCAGCAGCTATCAGTCCTATCGCATGGTCCAGTACAAAACAATATTACCTCAATGATCGGGTGATATATAATTCTGTTTGTTATACTGCCGTTGCATCAAGTTTAAATCAAACACCCGGTTCTGCAAGTGTTTATTGGGACGCAGCATTTGCCATACCCAATGTGCAGGCCGCGATAACCAGTAATCTCACATTTGCTGGAGATGGAAGCACAAAGATCTTCAGCATAGGATCCGTATACAGTGTCACTGGTTCAAACCCGGTGGTCTACGTTGACGACACATTACAAACAGCTAGCCCCGCAGGCGGATACACCTACACTTACAACAATACTGATCAACAGATAGAATTTGTATCAGCACCGGCCCTGGCCACAGTCATAACAGTGGTAACTGGAAAATTAATCCTGTCTGTGATTGATGCCGAGTCTGCACCAGAGTTTAATAAACTGTCAGTGTTGCCGGGTGTGGGCACATATGGATCAGCATTTGCAGCACTAGGATTCAATACTTTTGTTTATACACAAACACTCTACAGTCCAAATCCAATGTCCTATGGCCTGTTTGGCACGTCTGTTGGAATCAACACCAACAGTATCAATCTTATAGTTGGTGCGCCAAATGGTGATGTATACGAATCAATGGGCTTTGACGGTGGCGAAACTGTGTTCGATCAAGACAGCACTATATTCAGTAATCCAGTGGCCAATTGTGGAGTAGCCTACACGTTTGATTATCTACCAAGTTCCAGAGCCTCTAATTCAAATCCGGGACAAATGACATTTGGACAACAGATTTATCAGGTACCTAGAATTGACAATTTTACCTTTATAGCCGATGGAGTTACAACTTCCTATAACATATCGTCAGCTAACATGGTAGCTGGCAATGTTCCGTCCGTGTATGTAAACAATGTGTTTCAGATTGCCAACCCAGATAACGGTTATACCTATACCTACGCACCCTCTACCCAGTTGATCACATTCATCATAGCTCCTGTTGCAGGTTCAATTGTTTTCGCAAAAACTGGACAGTTCGGCACCACACTCGGAGATAGATTTGGTACAGCAGTAAACTATGTAAACGGTCGGTTGATTGTGGGAGCGCCCGGAGTGGACCTTGGTGACACTAGCGATGCCAACTACGGATCAATATCTATATTTGACAATCTAAGTAACTTGCCAAGCTGGGCTGTGATACGCGAACAACAGCCAGTGGTAAACATTGAATTGATGAATAGTGTTTACAGTTTTGATAAACTGTTAAGCAGCACTCAAACCTATTACGACTTTATTGATCCACTACAAGGTAAAATTCTAGGAGTAGCCGCTCGCAATATTGATTACATTGGTGCAGTTGATCCTGGCAATTACAACACAGGAACTATACACAACAACGGAACCAGCTGGGGCGATACACACGTAGGAGAAATTTGGTGGGATACTGATACTGTTAGATTTATCAACCCCAATCAAGATGACATTGTGTACGCAAGCAAGCGATGGGGAAGTGTATTTCCAGGTAGTCGTGTAGACATTTATCAATGGATACAAAGTGATGTGGCTCCGGCCAGCTATACCGGAGTTGGAACTCCATTGAGCACTACCAGTTACACAGTATCATCTGTGCTGACAGCCAATGGTGTGTTTGCCAGTTATTATTATTATTGGGTGCGTGGGATCAACACAGTGGATAGCACCAATGGAAAAACATTGAGCGCCACAGCCATCGCCAGTTACATTGCCAATCCTGTTGGCAGCGGTATTCCGTATTTGGCACCGATTAACGCCAGTACTGTGGCTGTTTACAATGCCATTGGTCTGGTCAGTGCCCAAGATACAATTTTACACGTAGAATACGAACAACAGGTTGGTGGAGCAAATGCCAACATACACACCGAATATCAGTTCATTGCCGAAGGCAGAGCTGACAACTTTGTGACTGATTCTATCTATCAAAAATTACAAGACAGTTTCTGCGGAGTTGATCAAGCGGGCAATCTAGTTCCAGATCCATTTTTGAGTCCTGGTATGCGATACGGAGTAGAGTTCCGTCCAAGACAAAGTATGTTCATCAACAGATATACAGCGTTACAAAACTATCTTGGCCGAGCCAACACTATATTGGCACAGTATCCCATCTCAGAGATGCGTAGTTTTAATCTGTTGAACAGCAGTGAAAGCATTCCAAATGCCACGACAGCAACAGCTACCGCGGCCACCATCTTGGGAAATATATTGACCATAGCCGGCACAGTCACTGGAGTGTTTGCTGTGGGACAGACCTTGACAGGAGCTGGTATCCCTGGATTGGTCACAATCACCAGTTATGGAACTGGCACTGGTGGAGCAGGTACATACTTGATCAGCGCCAGCCTGTCTATCACAGCACAGAGCATAACTGCAACCACTGGCTATAATCAGACAGTGCCCAACTTGACTGTGCTAGGATATCAAAATCTCGCACAAGTTCCGTTGGGCTATCGTTATCTGGTATTGACTGACAGCAGCCAAAGCGGTCGTTGGACCATATACGAAGTGGTGTTAGACAATGGAAACCGTACCACACAGTTGGTGCGCATACAAAATTACGACACACCTTTGTATTGGAGCTATATCAATTGGTATCAGCCCGGATACAACAGTTCCATACAGCCAATTGCCCAGGTTGCCAACACAGCTGATCTGCAGGCTCTAAGCATAACTGTAGCACCGGTTGGCAGCAGCGTGAGAGTCAATGCCAACGGACAAGGCAAATATGAAATTTATCTAAGAGTTGCCACTGGATGGGAACGTGTGGGTCTTGAAGACGGCACCATCTCTTTTGATGCTGTGCTCTGGAACTATGCTCTTGGACCTTACGGATACTCCAGCGAAGTATATGACGCACAGTACTACGATCAAGAGCCCGTGATCGAAACTAGAAAAATTATACAAGCAATCAATCAAGAACTGTTCACTAATGAACTGTTGATATATCGTAATGAACTGTTGATCTTGATGTTTAAATATATCTACAGTGAATTTACCACTCCTGATTGGTTGATCAAGACCAGTTTCATTGACGTAGATCATAGACTGCGTAATTTGCGGCCATATCAGTTGTACCAAAAAGACAATCAAACTTTTGTGGAACAATACTTACAGGAAGTAAAACCATTCCATGTACAAACCCTAGCATTCAATTTGATCTATGATGGACTAGATCCGTTCCTGGGCGCATTAACTGACTTTGATGTGCCAGCCTATTGGGATACTGACCTTGAGATTCCACAGTTTGTAAGTCCAGTATTGACACCCTACACTGACTCTTTGAGTTATGGTGAATCATTCATCAGTGACGCCGAGCCAAATGCAGCCATATGGGCAGAAACTCCTTGGCAATCGTGGTTTAACAATTACACCCTAAGCATCACTGACGCAACTGTATTAAACGGCGGGTCTGGATATGTTACGGCTCCTGCTGTGTTGTTTGGCACACCTTGGGAAGCCGATACTGTATACACCACTGGTCAACAAATATACTACATCAACGGCTCAACCAATAGCTTGTATACTGTCACTGCCGCAGGTACTAGCGGTGCAACACCTCCGCCATTTACTTCAGGATCAGGACTGAACGGTACAGCCACTTTGACCTATGCAGGCACCGGAGCATCTGGTGTGGCAACCATAGATGAATTTGGTGAAGTAGTAGATATTGCAATGACTGATCCAGGCTCGGGTTATTTGACCACAAGCACTGTGACATTTGTCAGTACTATAGGATCTGGGGCACAGGCTGTTCCGATTATGACTAACAGCTTGGTAAGAAATTTTGCTATCACCATCCGGTTTGATCGTTATCAATATGCCAGTACCATATATGAATGGCAAGCCAATTACAGTTACGCAGATGGAGATCAAGTGAGATGGCGCAACAGTGTTTGGTCAGCTAATGATGCTGTGTCAAGTGCCACATTCAATGTGGATCAATGGACTCCAGTTCCAGTTGAAACCTTGAGCGGAGTTGATCGTACCATGGGATTCTATACTCCTACTCCAAACATGTTTGGCTTGAGCTTGCCGTTGTTAATAAATGGCATACACTACCCAGGCGTGCAGGTAATGGCTCCAACCTTCAGCCAAGATTCAGGCTTTGATGTTGGCTCATATTCATTTAATCCGTATGATAACTTGGTATACGGCCCTGAAGGTCGTCCAACTTATGATCCCGGTATCCTTGATGCTGCCTATTCAAGCTCGTATCTTGACAGCTACTTGGGATTACGAGCTGAAGATATCAATGTCGACGGCGGAAAATATATAGATCTGTACAGCAGCCATGCTCCAGAAGAACTGATTCCTGGTAGCGAATTTGACACCATGGACTTCCGTGTTTATACTACAGGGGGCCCGACTAACGGAGCTGATTTTAGAATATTCCAAGACATGCGTGGGTTACAGATGACCTACACCATCACTGACGCGACCACTACAGAATTGCTAGAGATCGACAACGTCAATGACATCATTTATGTCGTGGATGCCAGCGCACTGACTGAACCTGATCTTGACACCAACCAATGGGGAGCATTGACTATTGGTGCTGAACGCATCATGTATCGTGAACGAGATCTTGTTGCCAACACAGTAAGTGGCCTAATAAGAGGCACAGCCGGAACAGCCATAACTACACATCTCATCGGTGATATTGTATACAGCATGGGCAAAAACAATTTGTTTGGACAACAGTATCAAAACTATATTGTACAAACCAACACTATATCTGATGGGTCTACTGCGGTATTTGACGCTCCAAATATCACTCTAAGCACATCAACTACTGCATGGGTGATCGGCAACACTTATTCAACCGGCACCATAGTTGTCAACAGCGGCAGTTTTTACAGTGCCAAACAAGCCGTACCAGCTGGCACAGCAATAACCAATACTAGTTACTGGCAACCACTTGCGGTGGCTGTAGAAGTTTATGTGGGCGGACTACGACTAACCAGCGATCTGTATACCATAACCAACCAAGCACCAGTGTCAGTGACCCTAGATGAGATACCGGTATACGGTGTTGAAGTAACTATACTAGTACGCAGAGGAACCTGGATTGATTACTAAAATACTCCAAGGTTTTCCTGGGGCTGTAGAACAAGCTAAATAAAATATGACTGATAAAAACCAGACAACTAAACAAACTGTCA
>Ga0114978_10001026_pt1 | contig 23471 bp, 22 predicted proteins | sample S_140212_EF_Meta_FD_87027 | JGI IMG/M metagenome (GOLD analysis project Ga0114978, IMG submission 87027) | Freshwater microbial communities from Lake Simoncouche, Canada to study carbon cycling - S_140212_EF_MetaG | ecosystem: Environmental > Aquatic > Freshwater > Lake | place: Lake...
AAAAATTCGTAATGGTGTGATCTTTTTCAAGCAGGATTTGATATTGAGGATGAATTATTTTGGGGCAAAGGGCAAGGGGATAGGCTTTTGATCAAGCCATGCTTCTAGAGTTTTGGTGATTTCCTGTGAAAAGGTTGCGAAGACAGGCTCCGCAATGAATCCTAAATGGGGTGTGACCAGTAGATTAGGGGTATTTCGTAGGAGATCATTTTCTGGCAGAGGTTCAATGTCAAAGACATCAATCGCTGCTTGTCTTGGGCGACCCAAGGAAAGTGCTTTTTGTAAATCGGACATATTAATGAGGGCTGCCCTAGAGGTATTGACGAGGATTGAATCAGGCCGCATGAATGCCAATTGATCCGCACTAATTAGTCCCTTGGTTCCAGGTCCTGCCACCAAGTGCATAGTGACAATTTTTGAAGTTTGAAGCAGTTCTTCAAGACTGACAGATTGTGCATTTTCTAGAGCGGCTCTTTCGGGAGTCATTCTTGGGCTCCAAGTAACGACCTCCATACCAAATGCTGCGCCAACTCTTGCTACTCGACTGCCAATGGCGCCAAGCCCCATTACCCCAAGCCGCTCTCCAGCGAGCATTGGCAGAACAGAAAGTGGATCACGCCATCCACCTGAAGCAATTAATGTGTTTTGCTCAACTAGGCGTTTCGCTGCCCCCAGAATTAAAGTCCAAGTTAACTCAGCAGTGGTCTCTTTGGATGGGCCACCAGGAGTGCATCCAATCGGAATATTGCGGGCCACTAAAGCAGACGCATCTAAAGTGCCATTGCGCTCACCAGTAAACATGAAAAATTTGAGTTTTGGGAGGCGCGCAATCATGGCTGCGTCAAAGGGTGAGCGATCTCTCACCAGTGCAATCGCATCAGCATCCTTTACAGCTTCATACAAGGCCTCACCTCGCAGGGGCTCATGATGAATCGTAATTTTCGCTTTTTGATCTAATGCATCCCAACGAGAGAAGCGCCGTAACGCGCGCTCATAGTCTCCGAGAATGACAATACTGGGTAAAGAAGTCATGTAATCAGTGCTCGTAAAAATTTAATCAGGGGTACACAGACGGAGGATTTGATTTAAGTCAGAAGCTTTTCCTAATTGCCAGAGAGCAGAAATTAATTGACGTGTTTTCTCTTTGCCAATGATGGGCTCAGCCAAGTTAGTAAATTTTTGCTCTAAATTTGCATCACTCATAGGATTTTCTACAGAGCCAATGGCATTTTTTACAAAGATATGGACTTCTTTGCCATTCTTTAGGAAGGCCTTCACATCAACTGACGCTTCGCTGATACTTGTATCGGTTGTCGCATTCACTTTGGCGCGTAAGGCTACTACATCTGGGCGGTTGACAATATCATCTGCGTATTCACCTTCACCTGCTTGACCAAAAATTAAGCCAACTGCACAACCGTGATAGACGCTAAATTTACCTTCAAGACCATCCTTGGGCGTTTTCTTGCCGGTTAACTCTAAGACGAGTGGGTGAACGCGTAACTCAATGCGCTCAACCTCATCTGCCTGAACACCTTGGGCGCGCAATTGAGCACAAGCATCAATCGCTGGGTGAATCACGATACCGCAAGCAAACGGTTTGTAAGTATTTAAAGAGATCTCGAATGATTTTCCAAGTCCGCGATCAATTTCTGCCCAGTCACATTTGGTAGACACGGTTTGCATATAGCCACGTCCAGCCTCGAGTGCTTTAGGACTAGCAGTGAAACCATGTTTTGCTAAAAGCGCTGAAAGTTGACCGGCACGAGCAGCGCCACCAGGATGAAAGGGTTTGGTCATGGTGCCAAATTGTTCACGTATGCCAATGGGCTGTGAAGCTGCAATGCCAAGTGCCATAGTAGTTTTTTGGAGATCTAATCCCATCAGACGCGAACAAGCTGCAGCGGATCCCAGCATGCCAGTAGAACCGGTAATATGCCAGCCACGATGGTAGTGATCGGGGTACATGGCATTACCAACACGGCATGCCACATCAATACCCAAAATGAGCGCATCGATGATTTGACGACCATTAGCATGAGTATGTTCACCCAAAGCCAAGATAGCAGATGCAACTGGACCAGCTGGATGAATCACTGTTTTGAGGTGGGTGTCATCAAAGTCAAAGGTGTGAGAGCTGATGCCATTAATTAATGCAGCGCCACCCATATCGACTTTATCTTTGCGACCGAGAATGCTCGATTGCGCTGCAGGCTGAAATTCCCGAATCGCAGCAAGTGAAGATTCCACACTTTCATGGTTAGCAGCACCAATCGCACAACCTAACCAATTTAAAAAAGTACGATGTGCTTCATGATCTACTTCTGGTGTCCAGCCTTGGCTTGGGTGCGAGGTAACAAACTGCGCCAAAATTTGGGTGACTGGTGGGGCATTCAGATCTGCTGCGGCAGCAATAGCGTTGGACATTTTATTTCCTATGTGATGTCAAAAAGTAAGGTATGTGGGTTGTTAAGAGAAGAATTACTCAATCTCAATTTTTCGATCTTTAGCAACCTTAGTCCAGCGAGCGATATCTTCCTTAATGTAGACGCCAAATTGCTGAGGAGTCGTCGGCGTCAAGTTCATCGCTTCACTCGTCATTTTTTCTGCAAACTCTGGGTTGGCTAATGCTTTATTGAGTTCGGCATTCAGTTTATTAATAATGGGTTCAGGCAGATTGGCTGGGCCAAGTATTCCATACCACTGCTGACCATCAAAACCGTTATAGCCTAACTCTTTAAAGGTTGGAATATTTGGTGCGGCAGGGTTACGTTTTGGTCCAGTAATCGCTAGTGCCCGTACCCGATTTGATTTCATATAAGGTATTGCAGCAAATAAACTGGGGAGCATTGCTTGGGTTTGACCAGCCAATAGGTCGGTGAAGGCTGGGCCGATGCCACGGTAAGGAACTTGGACCATGAAAAAATTACCAGCAAGTTTAAATTGCTCCATTCCGAGGTGAGTCAGCGTCCCTGGCCCAGCTGATCCATAACTTAGCTTAGAAGGATTCTTCTTTGCATAGTCAACAAATTCTTTGAGGCTATAAATTGGTAGATCAGCGTTAACGACTAAGGCATTTGGAGTTGCGCCAATCAAGCCAATTGGCGAAAAATCTTTGATCGCGTCATAAGGCAGCCTGCGAACTGCTGGATTGGTGCCATGCGTACTTACGTAAGCAACCAATAGTGTGTAACCATCTGGCGCAGCCTTAGCCACAGCTTGAGAAGCAATTGTCCCGCCACCACCCCCGATATTTTCAATTACGATGGTTTGCCCCAGAGACTTTGACATTTTCTCTGCTAGGTTACGGGCAAGATTGTCTAATCCACCGCCAGCTGCAACTGGAGCAATGAATTTAATAGGTTTAGTGGGGTAGTTTGTTACGGCTGTTTGCGCGTACCCATTGAAACTGAGGGATAAGCCTGTTGTGATCAGCAGTAGGGAGTATAAAAAATTCAATAATTGCTTTTGATGGCTTTTAGACATGTCTCAAGTCCAGTTTGTGATTGGTATTAATGTAGGAATGCGGGATAATTTTACTATTGATGGCAAATCTTATTGAATAAAGGAAACCCGATGATTTTGGAGCATTGCGACATAGAAATAGACCCATCCCAGAAGGCCGAGTTTGAGAAGGCTATTTTGCATGGGGTTGAGACCGTGATATCCAAAGCAAAGGGATTTCAAGGCTTCAAGGTGAATCGGAGTGAAGAGTCACCCGCTCGTTATCTCTTGTTGATTTATTGGGATACCCTAGAAAACCACACGATCGATTTTCGAGGCTCATCAGCTTTTGCAGATTGGCGCGCTATTGTGGGCCCATTCTTTGTTAAGCCTCCAATAGTCGAGCACATGACCCTAGTCGGAAAATCTCACTAAGTAATTGAATCGCTATGACGGACTTAGGTCGAGTTCGGTTTATAGAAAGTGGTGGCGCTGATAAAACTCTATTAAATGTTGATTGAATATTGCTGCTTGTTCAACATTGGAGATGTGTCCTGCATTGGGGATTTCAAAAAAAGTAGCATCTGGCATTTTTTCCTTCATATCCTTAGCCATGGACGGCGGAGTGCCATGGTCTCGCTCTCCCACCATAATGAGTGTTGGGCAAGTAATTTCGTGAAGACGTTCAAAGGTATTGATGTGAGAAATCGCTTCACAGCAGCCTGCAAAACCATTGACAGAAGTGCTTGCAATTCCCTGGGCCATTTCTTGCATGATGGCGGGATGAGCTTCCCGAAAGTCATGTTCAAACCATCGCTCTAGAGTGCTATTAACCATCGCTGACATACCTTCAGATTTTGCTTTGGCAATGCGTGCGCCCCACATTTGCTTTGCATTCTCAGGACGCTTACTAGTGGTATCGGCCAAGACGAGTGAATGAAATAATTGGGGATATTGCAGGATTAAGGTTTGACCTATCATCCCACCCATTGATAGGCCTAGCCAGTGCGTCCTCTCTATTCCTAAGGCTTGAAATAACTCATAAGCATCTAGCGCTAGATCATCGAGTGTGTAGGGGTCTGAGGGTGCTGAGCTGAGGCCGTGTCCTCGCGTATCAAAGCGTAATACTTTGAAATGCTTCGTGAGCAGTGGCATTTGTGGATTCCACATCTGCATATTGCTAGCTAAAGAGTGCGACAAAGTCAGCCATGGCCCATCGCCTTCTATAGAGTAGGCTATCTGATTCCCTTGGCTAGTCGTCAGTTGATCTATAGAAGACTTCATTTACTCAGGCTTGATTCCGGACATTTTAGCTAAACGCGCAAACTCGATTATTTCTGAGGCAATCAATTTATCGAATTGCTCTGGAGTGCTAGATACCGCTGTTGTACCAAGTTCATCAAAGCGCTCCTTAACACTTGGCAACTCAAGAATGCGCTTTACTTCCAAGGCAATTTTTTGGAGTATGACTTTGGGAGTCTTAGCTGGGGCAACTAGGCCATACCAAAATTCCCATTTATATCCAGGGATGCCAGACTCGGATACGGTTGGCAAAGTCGGGAGATCTTTAAATCTTTTGGTGCTGGTAATAGCGATAGCGCGCACTTTGCCCGACTTCACTAGATTAATAGCGCTAGCGTAAGGGCTAATGAAGAAATCCACTCTTCCCGACATTACTTCTGTAATGCCATCAGGAATACCTTTGGTTGGAATATGAAGCAACTCAAGACCTGCCTTTGCTTGAATCAGTTCTGCTGCAAAGTGTGAACCACTGCCAATCCCAGCAGAGCTATAGGTGACTTTTCCTGGATTTTTAGCTGCATAGTCAATTAACTCTTTCATGGTGTTGACTTTGAGGTTAGGGGAAATCAATACCAAGGCAGGTCCGGTAGCAGTCAAGGTGATGCCAGAAAAATCTTTGACTGGATCAAAGGCCAGAGATGAATAAATAGCGGGTGATATCGCAAAGGCTGAAGAAATAGAAAGCAAGGTGTAGCCATCAGAAGGGGCGTTAGCAACGAATTGAGCGGCGATATTACTTCCGGCGCCCAGCTTGTTTTCAACTACGACGGGTTGCTTCCAGTTTTCACTCATCTGTTGCCCAATAATTCTGGCTGCAATGTCTGGCACTCCGCCTGGGGAAAATCCTACGACAATTTTAATCGGCTGATTTGGAAAGGTTTGTGCGCCGACAGTATGGGCAAAAAGGCAAAGGGATATCAGTAGAATCTCTTTGATAAAGCATGGAATTTTGGACATGTTCAAATATGAATAGTATTGAAGGAGCCTCCATCATATTTGAAAGCGAAGATGCGTAGGCAAAGCCGCTCTAAAACAAAGGCCTAGCCTTATCCCTACGAGTGTTTAGTCCTTAGACTGAATGAAGCCAAGGGGCCTGAGCTAGCACCGGTTGCAAACCGGTCTTGCGAATGTGATCTGCAACTTCTGTGGAAGCTAAGAATTCAATCAAGTGCCGAGCATGTTCTTCATTTTGAGTCCCGCTACCAATACCGGCTGAAAAGAAAAAAGATCTCTGCACTTCCGGTGGTAAATCACCTAAGATTTTGATGCCCTGAATCGGTAGTAATTCACTCATTTGCTGAAAACCAAGATCCGCTTCGTTTCTCATCAGAATCGTACCAACACGTTCACTGAATATTTTTTTGGCCTTCACAGACATTTCTTCTGCGATCCCGAGCTTCGGAAATAATTCTGTCGAGAGATAGGTGCCACTAGCACTGGCTGAATAAGCAATCCTGCCATAGGTGAGTAAGGCATGTTTAAAAGAGGCCAAGGTGCTGATGTCTGGCTCTGGGTCCCCTGCACGAACAGCTGCTGCTATTTTCGAGGCAACTAAATCTACTCTGGTGTTATTTTTAATCTGACCCGCTTGCATAAAACGATCTAGAGCTGAATCAGCCAAAATAAAAACATCAAATTGCTGCCCCTGACTTAATCTTGTCGGAATGGAATCATGTGCATCGCCAATCGATGAGCCAAATGAGAGATCTACTTTGATTTGATATTTCTGCTCGTAAAGAGGGGTGAGATCCTTCAGTGCTGCAGCAAAAGCCCCTGAAGTAATGACTTGCAGGGGTCCGAGTGAAGAAGTGCTAACGCTTTTTTGCATTGATTTAGTCTACCGTAATTTTTGCACTATCAACTAACTTCTTCCAGCGAACCACTTCATTTTTTACTAAGTTTTTGAGTTGCTCAGGGGTGCCGGTTTCGACCTCTGCACCTTGGTCTTCAATCTTTTTCTCAGTAGCCTTGTCATTTAAGATGAGGTTAAGTTCTTTGTTTAAGCGAGCAATGATCGGTTGAGGCGTTTTTGCTGGTGCGAACAATGCATACCACTGAGTCACGCTCATATTGGGGATGCCTTGCTCTTTTAATGTTGGCACATTAGGAAGAACGGCTGCGCGTTTTTCACCGGCAATGCCTAAAGCCTTTAGTTTGCCGCCAGTAACTTGTGGGAATGCACTAAACAAGCTTGGGAACATGACTTGAGTGGTGCCACCAATAGTGTCAACCAGTGCTGGGCCCGATCCTTTATAGGGAACGTGCAGCATTTGAGTTCCGGTATTAATTTGAAACAACTCAGCAGTGAGATGCGGTGCAGTTCCCATGCCAGCAGAAGCGTAGCTAATTGAATCCGGTTTGGCTTTGAGTAGTGCGACTAATTCTTTAGCATTGTTTACCGGCAGGCTATTGGTAACAACTAATAGGGTCGGTGAGTTTGCAACCATCCCAATTGGTTCAAAATCAGCAATGGGGTCATACTTCAAGCGTTGTAGAGCTGGGTTAATGGCATGCGTGGCAATGTAGCCCCATAGGATGGTATGGCCGTCTGGTGTCGCACGTGCGACAAATTCGGTGGCGATGGCGCCATTTGCTCCAGGCTTATTGTCAACGATGACCGGTTGCCCTAATTTTTGACTAAGACCTTGGGCAACGATTCGAGCCATAGCATCATTGGCCCCTCCAGGTGCTGTAGGGACAACAATGGTGATTGTTTTGCTTGGGTAGGACTGTGCGTAGGCCGTCGAACACAGTAGGGCGGGCGCGCATAAAACGCTCAAAATCAGGGCTTTTAGTTGGGTCTTCAAGGTAATTCTCCGTAAATATTCACTGCACTTCTTTATTTTCTTCTAATAGACTTCTCAAGCGCAATCATACTCAGATCTGGCTCAAGCGCCTCGCGCTCATCAAACACAAAACAGCTACCTTGATAGTGGGCCTGTCCAACTTCTTCAAAGTACTTCAAGATGCCACCCTCGAGTTGATAACTGTGCTGCATACCAATTTCTCGCATATATAAGCCTGATTTTTCGCAACGGATACCGCCCGTACAAAAACTGACCAAGGTTTTATCCATTAATGTTTCTTTGTGCGCAGCAATAGCCGCTGGAAATTCAGTAAATTTTTCAATATTGAAGTGAAGTGCATTTTCAAAAGTGCCGTATTCAACTTCAAATGCATTGCGCGTATCTACCATGACTACAGGGCGTCCTAGATCATCAGTACCCCGGTCAAGCCACTCCTGCAATTTCTTTGGAGAAATGAAATTCGCCCGACCCTCTTCCGGGCGAATCGCTGGATGATTCATGCGAATAATTTCATTCTTGAGTTTGATGAGCATTTTTTTAAATGGCTGCTCATCTGACCAACTCTCTTTTGCTTGAATGGGCGCAAAGCGAGGATCGGCACGAAGCCAATCTAGAAATCCTCGTAGGGCATCAGTTTTGCCTGCAAGAAACAGATTAATGCCTTCGCCAGTCAGTAAAATCGTGCCTTTGAGTTCTCGAGTGTTGCATTCATCGAGCATTTTGGCGCGTAGCTCTGGCAGACCGTCTAGGCTGACAAATAAATAGGCGGCAATATTTAAAATCGACTTCATGTTTTCTCTCTTCAAGCTACCCCAGCATTATCGGGCAAGTAGGGCTCGGGGGTGGTAATCTTGAGGTCTTATTCAAAGGAGACAATCCATGCTGGATTTAGTAAAAATGGCCAAAAGAGCCACGCAGAAAGCCCTATTTGGGGCTTTATTGCTCTTGGGCGTCAGTGGCCTTACTGTTGCCCAAACTGCAGGATCAGGGGCTTGGCCAACGCAAAAACCGATTCGTTTTATTGCTGTTTTTCCGCCCGGTGGATCAGTTGATCAGGTCGCACGCATTTTGGCCCCTGCCTTACAGGCCGAGCTAAAACAAAATGTGATCGTAGAAAACATTGGGGGTGCTTCAGGTGTCATTGGCACTGCTGCGATGACCCGTTCTGATCCAGATGGCTATACCTTCGCAGTCGTCTTTGATACGCACGGAGTAAATCCAAGCCTGAAAGATAAACTGCCCTACGACACGATTAAAGATATTGCGCCGGTGATTTTGGTGGGAACTTCACCCATGGTTTTGGTAGCGAGTAAAAATTCAGGAATTACTAGCTTTAAGCAGCTGGCTGAAATGTCTAAAGCAGGCAAACCCTTTAGCTATGGATCTATTGGTATCGGTAGTCTTGGGCACTTAGCTATGGCACGTCTAGCAAAGCAAGCGGGGTTTGATTGGAATCACATTCCTTATCGTGGCGGTGGTCCTTTGATGCAAGATGCCCTGGGTGGTCAGGTGCAATTAGCTGTTGGCTCTGAGTTCTTGGTAAAACCCCATATTGATAGCGGCAGTGTGATCCCATTGGTGATTACTACAGCCAAGAGATCTCCAGCCTTGCCAAATGTTCCAACGATTGCAGAAAGTGGTTTTCCTGGATTTAGCGCACCAGCATGGTGGGCAGTATTGGCTCCAGGCAAAACGCCTCCTGCAATTGTGGATGCGATGAATAAGGCATTAAATACAGCACTGAAAAGCCCAGCACTTTCTGAGAAATTAAAATCTCAAGGCATTGAAATTGTTGGCGGTACCCCAGAAACTGCTCGTGAATTTATCGGCAAGCAAATTGGTATTTGGGGTAAGTTTGTCATTGAAAATAATATTAAAGAAACAGGTCAATAGAAAGTATTTATGTCTGAACGTTTAATTCCTTATCAGCCAATGGATTTGGCTGAGCCCGCTGAGTTAGTGGCTGCGATTCGCAAACGCCGTGGTGGACAATTCATTAATTTAGATCGCATGCTTTTGCATAGCGTACCCATTGCTGAAGGTTGGAATCACTTTATCGGAGAGATTCGAAACAATCTCTCGTTGGATCCTAAGTTACGTGAATTAGCCATGTGTGGAGTTGCTGTGTTGAACGGTGCTGAATATGAGTTCTTTCATCATGCGCCGCCTTTCAAAAAAGCAGGTGGCACCGAAGAGCAGGTTCAGGCATTGCGTTTGATTGGCCAAGCTGACTTTCCCAGAAATATATTCTCTCCAGTCGAGAATGATGCGGCAGATTTGACCTTCCAGATGACGCGCAATATTCAGGTTGATCCTGATTTGATGAAGCGCTTGCAAACGGCGTTGGGTAGTACGGATACGGTGGAGTTAGCCTCAGTCATTGCCGCCTACAATATGGTGTCACGATTCTTGATTGCTTTAGATGTGCATCCTGAAGATCATCCCCCAGCCTAGCGAAAGATAGAACACCCTGAAGATCATTCGCAACATTGAAACCATCATTCCGGGGATTACTACTTCCGATGGCGCAGGGGTAAAGCTGCGCCGGAGTTTGGGTGGTCAACAACAGGCTAGATTAGATCCATTTTTGATGCTCGATGAGTTTTCCTCGAATGATCCTAATGACTACGTTGCTGGTTTCCCAGCCCATCCTCATCGAGGTTTTGAGACAGTGACCTATATGCTGGAAGGCCATATGTTGCATGAGGACCACCTTGGTAATCAAGGATATCTCAAAACAGGTGGCGTGCAGTGGATGACAGCTGGACGCGGAATTATTCATTCAGAAATGCCGCAACAAGTCAGCGGTGCTATGCGTGGCTTTCAATTGTGGATTAATTTGCCTGCCAATGAAAAGATGAAAGCTGCGGGATATTTAGATATCCAGGAAGAAAATATTCCAAAGCTATCTCTAGTCAATGGCAGTACAGTGAAATTGATTGCTGGTTCGTTTAAAAATGAGAGTGATGTGATTGTTGGCCCAATACAGGGCATTACTACTGCACCTCTATTTTTGGATGTGCATCTATCCCCCAATGCAGAATTTGAACATCACATCTATAAAGAGCTCAATGCTTTTATTTATGTTTACGAGGGCGAGCTTGAAGTGGGCGATCCAATGAGGGCGGTACCAAAGCAAGCTGCCATCGTGCTGGGTGAGGGCAATTTTTTGAAAGTGAAAGCTGGCGCAGTTGGCGCCCAATTCATCGTACTTGCAGCCTTACCTTTACACGAACCCATAGTGCAGCACGGCCCCTTTGTCATGAATACTCATGCCGAGATTGAACAGGCTATCGACGATTATCAAAACAATCGCTTCGCGACCTTTTGAATGAAACATTCGTGATGATCCATTGGGAAGAGAGTGGGAAAGCCTGCTCTGCGAAATGGCATTCAGAGAATGGCATCGCTCCCCATAAAAAAGTACAGATTGGTGACGATACGCTAACGGCAGATATCGCCTATCGTTTAGCTTGCGAGGGCACTGCAATCCTCTATCAAGGCGATTTTCAGAATGCACGCCAGCTACTGCAAGCTTTGATCAGAAGAGTCGATAAGCCTTCCAAGAAATCGACTAGAGTCGATAGAGTTGCAAAAGAGAAAACCAAAAGTCCTTTAGATACTTTCAACCTCCACCGTCTTTCTCAATCGCAACGCGCCCGTATTTTGGGAATGGTGCTAATCCCCATCAATGCTGATCACAGTATTTCATTAAGGCGTGCGCCAGATGTTGCTCAGGCCTGTCTTGAGACTTATGGAGCGCAGGGCGAGTCTTACGTCATATCTCTCCGTGAATTACTGGGTGTCATTAGTGCCCATGAGTGGCGCAAAAAAGGTGTTCCGATTTTGGTCAGGGATGATGAAGAGATTCGCATTCATCCTCACTACGGTGTATTTTCACCAATTCGCGGTGAATATATTGAATTAGTACTTAAGGCGCCATTACCAAGTGCCCTTGAACAAAGCTCCATTGCCTTTGACATTGGTACCGGTACCGGTGTCTTATCAGTAGTGCTTGCCATGCGAAATATCAACCAGATTACGGCAACTGACGTAGATGATCGTGCAATAGCTTGTGCGCAAGAGAATATCGATCGCTTACATTTAAATGGCCAAGTAGTAATTTATAAAACCCATTTATTTCCAGCAGGAAAGGCGGCGCTCATTGTCTGTAACCCACCCTGGTTACCAGCAAGGCCAAGTTCATCTTTAGAGCATGCGGTTTACGATCCAGATAGTCAGATGCTTAAAGGATTTCTAGATAGCCTCAAAGATCATTTACTTCCACAGGGAGAAGGGTGGTTGATTCTTTCAGATTTAGCTGAGCATTTAGGCTTGCGCACGAGAGAAGAGTTGCTCTCTTGGATTGCCGTCGCTGGCTTGAAGGTGGTTACACGGTTAGATACCAAGCCGCATCATCCAAAAGCGTTTGATAAGACTGAGGCACTGCATATTGCAAGAGCCAAAGAAACTACTTCACTCTGGCGTTTGGCTAGTAAATAAAAACCCCTCTAACAGTTAGAAGGATCTTTTTTTCATACTGAATAAATATCGACTCGAGATAGTCGTTTACGCCAAACTAGCAAACTTAAAATTACTTAATATAAAGTATGTGCTGCCATGTACCGTCCTGAAGGTGGGTAGTTTCTACCCAGCCGCCTGCCCCAGCATATTTACCAGTACCCCCAGTAATAGCTCGGGCTGTTGGGGATGATTCAATCAATGTTGCCTTCAGACTTGGGTATGAAGCAACACCTTGAATAATGACTTGGTCTTTTGAACCTGAGTTAAATGAAAAAACAGCATTAGTTATTCTGGACTCCATGCCGCTGACTTCGTCGCTCACGCTAGTCGTTGTCATAATCCAGTCAGTCATGACTTCAGCGCCAGTACTAGCCTTCGCCTTGAAATGCCAGAGGCGTACGTCACCAATCGATTGGCCTTTTACTCCATGATCAAGCAAAGTTGGGGCGGGTACCGCAGGGTGGGTGACTGTGATCACAGTTTGCGCGCAAACCAAGCTCGTTAATATCAAGAAAGTGCTGGCGATAAAAATGCGAAAAATTGCTGTGAACTCAGACTTATTTAAATCCATCGTTTGCCCTTTTAGAATTGCTGCTTACTAATGCTAGGTATTACTACTAATAATGATGGAGTCGGCTTAGATCAAACTCAACCCAATTTTATATCCCAAATATATTGCCTCCAATGGGTAGACTTGTGCCTTAATATCAGACTGGGCTACTCCCGTTCATGCGCCGGACCGAAACGGTGGATTATCCACTCAAGCTAGAGGGTTAAATATACTTGGTTCTAGATGAGGTGGAGTGCTTAATCAAGCAAGGTGATTTACGAGTAAAGTGGCATGAGTCAGCGAGCTTATACTGCCAGAAATGATTGAAAATACGTTGACACTTATTTTAATATTACAGAAACAAATTAATCAATTCCTATAGAAAAAATAATCAACATATGCCTCATATGCCCGCCTCTGCTGCTTTATCCCGTTTTCGTGTGATTGACTTAACTCAAGTGCGAGCAGGCCCAACAGCATGTCGTCAGCTAGCAGACTGGGGAGCGGATGTAGTGCAAGTACAAATGCCAGAACATATGCGTGGCGATGATACCTTGGGCGGTCAGGATGGGTCTGATTATCAGCATACTCATCGCAATAAGCGCTCAATTACTCTCAATCTCAAAGTGCCTGAGGGTATTGAAATACTGAAGCGTTTAATTGCAAATGCCGATGTTGTGGTGGAAAACTTTCGCCCAGATGTGAAATTTAGGCTGGGAATTGATTATGAAACGCTGAGTAAACAATACCCCAAACTGGTTTATGCAAGTATTTCTGGATTTGGCCAGACAGGTCCGATGGCACAGCGCCCAGGATTTGATCAAATTGCCCAAGGAATGGGTGGCTTGATGTCGGTCACAGGCAATCCAGGGGATGGGCCAATGCGAGTGGGTATCCCAATTGCCGATTTATGTTCAGGCATCTTTGCTGCTCAAGGAATATTGGTGGCCCTACTGGAGAGAGAGGCATCTGGTAGGGGTCAGTGGCTCCATACCTCTTTGCTGGAGTCCATGGTTTATATGATGGATTTCCAAAATTCTCGTTGGTTAATAGATGGGGATATCCCTACCCAGGCTGGGAACTATCACCCTACTAGTATTCCAACTGGAGTTTATAAGGCCCGCGATGGTTATATGAATATCGCCGTATTTGGCTCCAAAATTTGGGAGCGCTTTTGCAATATCTTGGGCGCACCGGAGTGGGCAACAGACGAGCGCTATAAGGACAAAATGGGCCGGTCAATTAATCGAGATTCTATTAATGCGGAAATTAATCGTCGCTTAGCATCACAAGATTGCGCATACTGGGTAGAGCGATTTAATGCTGGTGGAGTAGCGTGCGGCTTGATTAATGATGTCAAGGGTGTATTTGAAGAGGAGCAGATTAAACATCTCGGCATGGTTAAAGAAGTTGTTTCTGCTCATCACGGTTTGCAACGCTTAGTTGGTCAGCCTGTTCAATTGGAGCGCACTCCAGGCACTATTGCGCGTGCAGCGCCAAAGCGAGGCGAGCATAGTGAAGAGATTTTGAAAGAAATTGGCATCACTTCTGAGGACTTATTACGCTTAAAGGCAAAAGGAGTTTATTAATCTGCTCCGCGATGAATGCTATAAGCTAAACGTGTTATGAAAGGGCTTTTGCAATCCATTGCTGATAAGTAAAAAAGATGTATTGATTTATAAAAATTAGCTTAATTTTTTACCTACTAACAAGAGAATCAGATGGCACAGTTAATCGTTACAAAGAATGGCCCCATTGGCAATATTCTAATTTCGAATATTGAGAAAATGAATGCTATGACCATGGATATGTGGAGCGGTATTCCAAAAGCATTAAATGATTTTGATGCTGATCCCGAAGTACGAGTCATAGTTATCCGTGGTGACGGAGAAAAGGCTTTTATTTCAGGGGCAGATATTAGCCAGTTTGAAAAGCTGCGAAGTACCGCTGATGCTCAAGAGCTCTACAATAATGCTGTTTCTTTGGCCTATGCAGCGCCAGGAAAGTGCACTAAGCCAGTTATTGCTAGTATTCGGGGCTATTGTTTCGGTGGTGGCCTTGGCTTTGCTGCAGCATGCGATATCCGCATTTGCTCTGAAGATGCTCAATTTAGAATGCCGGCCGCTCGTCTGGGTCTCGGGTATGCACCAGATGGTATTAATCGTTTTATTAATTTAATTGGCGCAGCAAATACAGCGGATATTTTCTATTCTGCAAGACGCTTTGATGCGGCGGATGCCTTGCACATGGGTTACGTTTCACAAGTGCACCCCACCGATAAATTAGCCGAAGCTACCGATGCATATGTCAAGATGCTATCTGAAAATGCACCCATGACCATGGCGGCTACTAAGTTTGCAATTAAACAATGTTTAGCTGCTCCGAATGAGCGGGATTTTGGGCAAGCAACGCAAATGGTAAAAGATTGTTTTGCCAGCAATGATTACAAAGAGGGTAGAAAAGCATTCATTGAAAAAAGAACGCCCGTATTTAAGGGTAACTAATATTGAGTAAGCTTTTGATGTGGTAAGTAACCCTTTTTAAGTATCAACAGATAATTTAAATTAATAAATAAGCTGATCAAAATCAGTAACAAAGGAGACAAAATGAAAATTGCAAATATAAAAGCAACGCTTCATAGAACGGAAATCAAGCTACCAGGTATTAATGAGTCTGTTGAAAGTCGTATGTTTGTATTTGTTGAGGTTGAAACCGAGTCTGGTTTGACTGGATTTGGCGTGACAGGGCAGTTCTTGCCATGGGCGACTATTGCAGCAATTGAAAATCATTTTCTCCCGATGTTGAAGGGGATGGACGTCCGCAATACGGAGGCGATTCATTCAGCGGTTTGGAAGAAAATGAATATCCGAGCTTATACCGGTGTGATATCGAACGCGCTATCTGCTATTGATATTGCTCTTTGGGATATTCGTGGAAAGTCTGAAGGAAGAACCGTCGCTGAACTGCTTGGCGGTTATCAGGATTGGCAAAATACCTATGCTACTTTTGGGTATCCATTTTTTGACGAGGCGCAACTTGCCGAGTGGGGAAAAAAATTCGTAGCCGATGGTCACCGTATGCTAAAGATGGTTGTTGGTGGAGAGCCATCACGAACATGGCGTGATGATGTTAGGCGTGTTCATGCTGCTCGTGAGGCCATCGGGCCTAATATTGATTTGATGATCGATGCAAATTGCTGGTTTAACCCGCATGATGCGCGTTTATTAGCTGACCACATTCAAGATTGCGGTGTCGTATGGTTTGAGGAGCCACTGCACCAGAATGATGCGCGAGCTTTAGCGGATTTGCGAAGGATTACAGGTATCCCCGTTGCTGCTGGTCAAATGGAAGGGCATCGTTGGCGCTACCGTGAATTAATCGTGAATCAATCTGTGGATGTAATCCAGCCAAACGTTTGCTATAACGGCGGCTTTACAGAGTCACTAAAGGTTGCCCATATGGCACAAGCATTTAATATGCCAATGGCAAATGGTGGTGGTTGGCCTATCTTTAATATGCATTTGCTATGCGGTCTGATGAATGGTGGCCCAGTTGAATTCCATTACGGAATGTGGCTTGCAGGTAAACAATTCTTCAATGGCACTCCTGATCCTAAGGATGGAAAGGTATATTTGCCGAAAGATCCTGGTTTGGGTTTCACGCCAAACTATGATGCATTGAAAGATGCCCGTATTACCGAAGCTAAAGATAGCCAGTTTGAGGGGCGAGATGCGCACGGTTACCTTTTAAGATAATTTTCTTAGCGAAGTACTTGTACTAATATTTTCAGAATAGGAGCAGTCCATGTTCAAAAAAAATAGTTATCAATACATCATTAAATCTGCGCTTTTATATTTGGTAATTTTATCTTCTTTCTTCTCTGTTGCTTCAAAAGCGCAGACTTACCCAAGTCAAAACTTTAATATGATTGTTCCATTTGGGCCAGGTGGTGGAAGTGATGTCATGGCACGTACAATGGCCAATGTGATTGCGGAGCTCAATTTATTGCCAGTCAAAATATTAGTAGAAAATCAACCTGGGTCACAATCTGCTAAGGGTTATGGAATGGTCGCATCGCGCAAGGGTGACGATTACACATTAGCTACCGTCAGCGTCAGTTTTTTTACTACGCCATTACGTGGCGGTACCTCTTATAACTATAAGAGCTTTACGCCGATCGCTGGTATCGCCACTTCCCCATACATTATGGTTGTGAGCGCTAGGTCTAAATACAAGACAGTCAGTGACTTTAAGAATGCAACCAGCCTGACTACTGGTGCCACTGGGGCGGCATCTGATGCAGCCATCCTGTCAAATATGATTAAAAAATCCTTAAATACCAATATTCGGGTTGTACCCTTTGATGGTGAGGGTGAGATCATGACTGAGTTACTGGGCGGTCGAATTGATTTCGCACTTTTCAATCCGGGTGAGGTCCTTGGAATGATTCAGGCTGGTACAGTTCGCCCTATTGCAGTCAGTACAACTAAGCGTTTACCAAAGTTTTCAACTGTCCCCACCTTTAAAGAGCAGGGATTTGATATTGATTATGTTCAGGTTCGTGGAGTTGTGATGCCCCAAGGAGTATCACAAAGTACAGTGGCCTATTGGGAAGGCGTGCTCAGAAAAGTAGCTGAAAGTGATAATTGGCGTAAGCAGTACATCGACCGCTTCAATGAGGAGCCAGCCTTTATCCCAGCCAAAGAATTCGCTGGCGTTCTTGATGCAACTAGTGCTCGCTATGAGTCGGTCATGAAAGAGCTTGGCATGATCAAGTAATTACTTTGCAATGATTTTTAAAGTGAGTGATTCATGCTGAAAAAAATTGATTTTGGCTTTGCCCTTCTTACATTCATTCTAGGTGTGTATGTTGTTCTAGAGAGCTTTTCTTATGGTTTTACAGCAGCCGATGGCCAGCCTGGATCGGGTCTATTCCCCATCATCGTTGGCTTTGCTTTAATTTTTTTTAGCGCTATTAATGTGCTTCGTAGCCGCATTGATTATCTAAGTATTAAAGAAGAATTTAGCATGCTAGTAACCAAGCGAATGTTAGTCATTTTGCTTGGTAACGTATTCATTATTAGTCTGATGACTTTTTTCGGAATTATGCTGACTACGATTCTTTCCATTATGTTTACTGGACTTATGATTGCATGGGGCGGGATTGATAAACGTTTTGTGATTCAGATGGTTATTGTTTCAATAGTAACCACTCTCGTTTTACATGTATTGTTTATCAGAGTTCTTCGCATACAGCCCATGATCGGTATTTTTGGATTTTAATCCCGTCTTAGTTAAATATTGGAGTTAGTAATGGACTCATTTGAACTTTTGCTTGGCGGGATACAGTCAGCACTGACCATCAAAGTTTTAACTGCAACCTTGATAGGTGTTTTAGTCGGTTTAGTGATTGGTGTTCTGCCTGGATTGGGGCCATCAGCGGGCGTGGCGATCCTACTTCCCTTTGCAGTGAGTCTTGGTGGGAGTGCGGCTATTGCAGCATTAGCTGGGGTCTATTACGGCGCAATGTATGGGGGTGCTGTGACTTCGATATTGCTGGGCATTCCAGGCGATGCACCATCCATCATGACGGTGCTTGATGGGCATGCTATGGCTAAGAGGGGTGAGGCCGGACGTGCTTTGGGGATCACCGTATTTGCTTCATTTACTGGTGGTTTGATTGGTCTTATTTTCCTGACATTTTTGGCGCCTTATATTTCAGAAGCAGCACTGCATTTTGGCACCGCTGAAATGGCTTCCCTTATGCTCTTATCCCTTTCTTTTGTGGCTGTTCTGGGTGGGCGAAATATTATTAAGGGGTTTGCCACTTTATGTATTGGTCTTATTCTTGGTATGGTAGGTTTGGATCCCATTGCAGGCCCATCTCGAATTAACTTTGGTATTTACGACTTGATTGACGGTTTGAATTTTGCTGTGGTTGCCATTGGCTTGTTTGGGTTTAGTGAAATTTTTAACACGATGCTCAATAAGAATACAGATCTAGATTCGCCTGATATGCGTCCAACTTTAAAATCCCTCATGCCACGATTGAGTGATTTTATGGCAACCAAATGGTCTCAGTTATCGGGCAGTGTCATAGGATGTTTTGTTGGAATCTTGCCTGGTGTAGGCGCAACTACTGCAACCATCATGTCCTATGCTGCCGCAAAGAAGTTTTCTAAAAATTCTGATGAGTTTGGCAAAGGCTCGATTGATGGTGTTGCCGCACCAGAGGCTGCTAATAATAGCGCCTCATACTCATCCATGATCCCTTTGTTTACCTTAGGAATTCCGGGGTCAGCAACTACCGCAGTGATGTTGGGTGGTCTTTTAATGATTGGTTTACAGCCAGGACCAATGCTGTTTATTAATAATCCAGACTTTGTTTGGACTGTTTTTGGTAGTTTTTATATTGGTAACTTAATGCTGGTCTTCATCACAATCTTAGCAATTCCTGCCCTAGCGAGCATCATGCTAGTAAAAATGCGAATTTTGTACCCAATTATTTTTGCCATCATTATTTATGGGGTGTATTCAATCAATCTATCACCCTTTGATATTGGCGTTGCATTATTTTTTGGCTTGATTGGTTATCTATTTATGAAGTTGGATTACCCAATGGTTCCTTTGATTTTAGGAATGGTTCTTGGGCCAATGCTAGAGCGTGGTATTCGCCGCACATTAATTTCTTCGGATGGAAGTTTTATGGCATTTTTTGATCGTCCGATCTCTTTGGTATTGCTGCTCATTACTGCCGCAATGATCATGGTTCAGGTTTATAAAACATATCGGAAAGTTCAATAAGGACTCTCGTCTTGTAGAGATGCTTTATTACTTAAATTTAAGGTGAGTTAAATTATGAAAATATCCGAAATTAAATGCTGGGCACTCTCGCAAGAGTTAAGCAGTGCTTGGCAAATTTCTGGGCAAACCTGGAGCAGAATTAATACAGTAATTGTTCGCATCACAAGCGATGATGGGCAGATCGGCATAGGAGAAACTAATCTGAGAACTGCTCCTCGTGCAGGCCTGGCTATTATTAGAGACCATTTGGCAAAGCATGTTGTGGGCGCCGATCCACGTGATATAGAGGGAATTTGGTGGAATATGTTTATGCGCGGCCGACCACGTGGTCATACACGTGGCTTTTATTTAAAGGCGATGAGTGGCATAGATATGGCATTGTGGGATATGAATGCGTGCATGGAAAAGCAACCATTATGGCGCGCACTAAAGGGCGTTGGGAAACCTAAAGTCCCCGTCTATGCCTCAGCAGTTCGTATATTTAAAACAGTTGAAGAAGCGATCGAAAAAGGTAAAGAATTTGTCGATTCTGGCCACAGAACTGTGAAAGTCATGGTAGCTGGTAGAGAATTATCTTATGATCTTGCTGTGCTCAGGGGTCTAAGAAAATACTTTGGTGATGATATTGATCTTTGTGCGGATGCTAATTCAAGCTTCGAGACCACAGCAGCTGTCCGTTTTGCTGTTAGTGCAGCAGATGTTAATCTTTTATTTTTTGAAGAGCCGGTTGCCCCTGATAACCTTCGTGGTTATCGCCGTATTCGAGAGGCTACTCCAATGGCACTCGCTGCGGGTCAGTCTGAATTTACACCATTTGGCGTGCAGCCAGTGCTATCTGAGGGTTTGATTGATTTTTTCCAGCCCAATGCAGGGCGCGTTGGTGGTCCAACAGGGGTGCGTTATATGCAACATGCAGCCCTACCTCATGGAATTTTATTCTCGGCTCACGTAGGCGCTTCCTCAGTGGTAAATGGTATGGCCGCCCTTCATCTTGCTGCAGCGGCTCCCGAGAGAACGGTTGCCGAATACTGGGAAGACGATTCACCGTTGATTAATATCGTAAAAGGAGTCTACCCTAAGGTGATTGATGGCCATATACATCTTGGTGAGGAGCCTGGCCTTGGAGTAACCTTAGATGAGGACATGCTTGATCGCATCGCTGTAGAAACCGTGATTATTGATAAAAATACACCATCAACTGCTCAGTGAGATGGTGTGATTAATCTATCGGTAGTGGTCCAAACGCTGGCGGTGGTACTCTGCGTTGTGATGCTGCTTCATAGGCTGATGCAATTTTTAGAACGATATCTTCCTTGCTTGGCTCGGCACGGAAAACCAACGAGAATGGCAGACCAGGCGCCGCGAGTTGTGTTGCTTGATCATTTGCAACGGCAATATATTTTTTGCGATCGGTACTCAACGCAAACTTGGCATCGTAGGCGACTGTGACATAACCTGCCGGAACCAGCACCTCGGTCAATCCCGCATTTGGGCCGTATTGTGATTCGTTGCGTAGGCTAGCGATCTGGCCTGGTTCGTCTGGGCCGCCAATCTTCGCTGGTGGTAGCGGCGTATGTAGACGCACGAGAGCATCGAGTTTGTTTTCGAGGATCACCATCATGTCTACACGGCGAAGTAGTTCGCGCAGCATGATACGTTCATCTACACCCTGACGTCCGCCAAGTGGATTGCGCGGGTCGTTAATTTCTTCCCAGTTTTTGTAAGCGGAGCGCTGGTCGTCACCCCAATATTTGGAGCGCGCGTTGAGCGCCGGCCAGTCAACTAGCGTTTCAGTAAAGCCACGTGCCTGCCAGTCATCGGCGCGGCGTGATAGATATTGCCGGATGTGGTAACGAAACGAATTGGCGAGGATCTGATTTTGTACGGTTGAAATATTAAGATTCGATGGTGGTGTGATACGAAGATCTGCCAACTCAACCAGATAGTCGATCGGTTGCAGTGTGCCACTACCAAATACTTTACCCGGCTCAAACTCAGTGGGTACGATGGCTGCGGCAAAGTCTGGGAACATCGGTGTGCCATCATCTTTTAGACGGAAGAGCAGGTCGGGCATGAACACCGGGACTAGCCGCGCTAGCGCTTTACGAAAATCGATCGTCATCAGTTCAATATCAGAATCGGCTTGCCACAGTGGATCAGATGATTCAACTAGTGAAGCGCCCAGGTGGTCGCCGAGCATGCTTTTAATTTCTTTTGTGACCGCAGTAGTGATGGGAGTGGCCGCCTTGCTACCAGCGGCTAGCATGGATTCGCGTACGATGCCGATACGCATACCGCGTAGAGTATCTTTTGCGCCAAGCGATTTAGTATGTACGGCATAACCACTAGGCAGTACTGATGAGCGCGGCACCGTCGTGTACGGATCACGCGGATCGTAATAACCAGCCTCCGGGTCTTTCAGTGCATCTAGTACTTTGGCGCAGTCAGTGAGGGTACGGCACAAAATACCGGTACGGTCGCAGTAAATATCGGCACCGATGGCACCACCATCAAAACCGAGCATTGCCTTGTGTGGCAGGATTAGTGCAACGGCATTGTGATTTGCTGGGCCACGCGTCGAAGCACGTGTTTCTTCACCAAGGCTTGCCATGACTAAATTAGCGCTGACTGAGACGCCTGAGCCAGAACTTGAGCCGAGGGATGCGGCGCGCGTGGTGTCGTAGACGTTTGATGGATTGCCCGCCCAGCTTGAGCGCTGGTAACCAAGAACAGAGGGCAGTACTTTCTCTGGGTGGTTTTGTCCGCCCGGATCACCAGCACGGCCATTGTATTCAGTCATCAGCGCCTTGGCGTAGATGATGGCCCCCTTTTTACGTAACTGATCGACGAGGATGTGATCGCGCGCTGGGAAATCGATGTCATAGCGCGCATCGCCACCGCCGGTAGAGCGCATATCTTTTGTGTCGAAGGCATCCTTGAACGAAAATACCACGCCGTAGAGCGGCATTTTTTCCAGATCGGGATTGTTGCCATATTGTTCGTCGAGTGCGGCAGCTTGTTCAAGCGCATCTGGCTGGCGGCGAAAAATTTCGCAGACTGCGGGCGCATCTGCTGGTAGCGGGCCATCATTGGGATGACGATCATAATCACCACGGCAGACTACTGAACGTTCGCCGCGAATATTGAGCGTGGACAGGCTATTAAGTTGTCCTGCATCGGGTTTGCCAACGATCATGCCGTATTGCTGCTGTACAGATGGATCAGAGGCGGTTGCTTCCATGCGGCCAAATTCAAGCGGTGGACCTTGATATTGGTCAAGGTCGGGCAGTAAGCTTGCGGCCTTCACCGTTTCAGTTGGGAAGTAGAGTGGTGCCTGTGCGCGTACAGCACCGTTGGCTTGTGCAACCGGCACGCCATCTAGGGTAACGAGCAGACTCGAAGGGCCGTTGTAAGCACGCGCCCGAGTAATATATTGTTTGACTACATCGACGCAGGTACTACGACCTTCGCGTATCGCATTGTGCAGATCACCGATAGTCGCTTCTTCGACGCGAAAGGGTTCATTTGTATCAGCGTTCTGCGTAAACATCGTCTTACTCCAATCTGTTTTACTACTAGCATGGCCCTTGCCTGTAAAACATGATATCTCCAAGACATCATCTGATCAATGCGCTAGTCAATTTTTTACCTAGCACCTTTCCGATACTCTTAGTTCCAAAAGGTAGTAAAAGAAACAATTAGCGATTGATTAGAGTCCTTGATCTGCAAAGAAAAACGCCACCCTAGTGGGTGGCGTTGGACTGTTACATACTTCAAAATGGTGGAGTCGGCGGGAATCGAACCCGCGTCCGCAAATCCTCCACAACAAGTTCTACATACTTAGTCATATCATTTGATTTAATCAGTTAGGCACAGATTGACACGTTCCTTGCTGACGATTCACTAGGTTTTCGTACTATTCTTCGTGACACAAAATAGTCTTATCTCTTGTATATGACCCTGATGTAGCTTGCGCTACCTGACCCAAGAGAGAATCAGTTCAGGGGCAACCGCAATTAAGCGGCTAGTGCGTAACGTTC
>Ga0114978_10001027_pt1 | contig 23470 bp, 35 predicted proteins | sample S_140212_EF_Meta_FD_87027 | JGI IMG/M metagenome (GOLD analysis project Ga0114978, IMG submission 87027) | Freshwater microbial communities from Lake Simoncouche, Canada to study carbon cycling - S_140212_EF_MetaG | ecosystem: Environmental > Aquatic > Freshwater > Lake | place: Lake...
GATTGCCATGTTATATCCCCAATGCTTGTTTAAGTTTTGCCAACTCGGTTGGGCTTTCCAAAATCATATCGGTCAATGACTTGGGTGCTGGCATATCAATAACTGCGGGTGGGTTTGGGTCTGTAAATTGACCATTTGCATATACCCATCCAATGCTCACCCTATCTGCTTGAATAGCCACATGACCCGCTTCAAAACCGGGAGGGGGAGTTGTAGGTTGTTCTGCATACTCAATGACATTAACAACCACACCATCTTTAACGATTGCGTATTTCATACATAGTACTCCTCAATAATAATTACACCCGAACCACCAGCGCCGCCATTAGTATCGCCGCCAGCACCAGCCGCACCGCCAGCGCCAACGGCATAGGAATAAGTTGCTGATGGGGAGGCAATCAGTTTTTCTACATATCCACCAGCACCGCCTCCGCCCCCTGCAACACGGGTTGCCCCGTTTCCACCACCGCCACTACCGCCACCACCTGAGTTAGTTGCACCAGCAAGCCCAGCTGCACCGTAACCACCAGCCGCACCACCACCAAAAGCGCTACTACCTCCAACACCACCGGGGGTCTGGTAAAGCACACCAGCAAAAGCGCCAGCTCCGCCGCCACCAACAATGCTTAAATCACCGTTACTAGCAGTACCGCCGGGCGCTGTTCCAGTAGTACCGCCAACTTTTCCTCCAGAACCGCCATTGCCCGTTAATGTTCCAAATGTGGTATTTCCACCGCCAGTACCATCTGCCCCATTTTGGTTTCCACCACCACCACCGCCACCACCAACGGCTCTAACCCAAATAGCTTTTACATTTGCAGGGGTTGTGTAAGTACCAGAACCAGAATAAATAACACCAACTGTGTGTGGAATGGCTGTTAAGCCCGTGCCGCCTGAAGCGACTGGAAGAGCATTGGTCAACGTAACAACCTGACTGGCACTTATAGATACCGCCGTTGTCCCCGCAGTTTGAAGCGCCAACACGCCGCTGGTGTCAGCAGTGTTTACTAAGCCTGCACTGGTGCTGGCATTGATTGTTACAGCCATGGTTATGCTCCTGCCGCCTGTTGTAGCGGAGTTAAATTCTCAGTTGTCCAAAAGTCCTTGGCAAGCATAATCTTCAAATGCTCTTTGTTGCGTGACACGCAATCTGCCCAATCAACATCAGTCATCATCTCAGGCTTTGTACCGTTGATGAGGTTTACGCTGTCCATAGCGGCAGAGTAGTGCTTGGCAATTTGTTCTGCTGTGATTTCGTTCATGTTGATGCTCCTTTGAGTGCGTCTATTTCGGCTTTGAGTTCTTTGATTGCGTTGACCAGATACCAAATCAGGTTGTCTGTATCTACTGACATGACTCCCGTGCTTTCTGTTTTTACGCAATCAGGCAGTACTGTTTGAAGTTCTTGGGCTATTACGCCAAGCTGTACGCCTTGCTTGTCAATGACGGCATGGGCTGGCAACTCAGTTACCTCCTCTGCAATGCGGTACTCAAAGTTGCGTACACGGATGCCTGTGATTTTGCTTAAACCATCTGTGTTGTCAACAATGTTCTTTTTAAGACGCTGGTCAGATGTTGTGGCAAATGTAGTTGTATTTGCACCGTTGTATGTGCCGCCACCGTTAGCATTGATGTATGCGGTATTTGTACCCTTGCCAGTAGAGTTTGCTCCAATATTGATACAGTAATTATTTCCAGATGCGGCTAATTGTGCGCTACGTCCAACAAGTATGTTGTTAGCTCCTGTTGTTGTAGATGCCCCAGTATAGTATCCAACCATTACATTTGAATCACCAGTGGATTGGTATCCAGACTGCATACCTAAATAAGTATTTTCTTGACCAGTTGCATTACTAAATCCAGCTTGGTAACCTACTGCTGTATTCCAATTAGCCGTGGTGTTGGATGATAAAGCATCATGCCCACAAGCGGTGTTGTAACTTCCAGTTGTGTTTAATGACAACGAGTTTCTACCAACAGATACTTGTTGTTGGCCTGTTGTGTTGTTTGCTAGTGCTTGCAATCCAAATGCTGAGTTATAAGAGCCTGTCGTATTTAAACCCAAAGCACTTTGCCCAACGCCTGTGTTGTTTGTTCCAGTTGTATTAGCGTATAAAGATTGATAACCTACAGCAGTGTTGCTAGATGCTGTGGTGTTGGCTTGGAGCGCCTCACGACCTACTGCTACGTTTGAGCCGCCAGTTGTATTTGCGCCTAGCGTGTTGTATCCACCTACTGCGGTGTTGTTTGTGCCAGTAGTATTTAACGCCAAAGCGTTTACACCAATAGCACAAAGCGTACTAAATCCAGTAGTTGCGGCAGAGGCGGCGTTATAACCAACAGCAGTAACGTAGCCCTCAGTTGCTGTTTTACCTGCAAAGTATCCTACTGTCGTAGTAAATCCATTTGTAACCAAAGAAGAACTTGCTTGATAGCCTATTGCTGTGTTGCCACTAGCTGTTGTGTTGCTTTGAAGTGCTTGATAGCCAACGGCTAAATTATTAGCACCGCTAGTATTTGCATTCAGCGCACTTGTACCAAACGCAGTGTTAGTGGCAACAGAACCGCCTCCAGTACCCATATTCATGCTGGTGGTTGGCAATGTAACCACCGTGCTACCAGCAACCGCTGGAGCCTGTAGCGTGACGGAGCCGCTTGTATCGCCGTTAATTACTATGCTTGACATATCTCTTCCTTATTGAACTACCCAGCGTGAGCCAGATGTAACTGTGACAACCACACCGCCACTCAAGGTAATCGGGCCTGCTGACATTGCCGAGTACCCTGATGCAATTGTGTAGCTTGTTCCTACTGTTTGGCTGTTCACCACAATACCATTCAATGCAACGGGTACTGATGCCTGAAACTCGCCTGTGCTTGGCTTGTACAACAGCTTGGCGTTACCTGTGTATAAAGTAGACGCAGTGCCTGATGTAGCCGCCGCAAACAAGGGATAGACATTGGTCGCTGTGCTTGTGTCGTTGCTCAGTGCCGCACCGCCCACAGAAGCCCATGCAGTGCCGTTGTAGCCTTCAAACTCAGTCGTTGTGGTATTGAAGCGCAACATACCGCTTGCTGGGGTAGGACGTTGACCAGTCGTTCCCTTGCTGATACTCAATGCACCAGTTGAGGAGAATGTTGAGTCAGCACTTGCCGTCAATGCACCTGTTACCGCAAGCGTTGTGCCATTCCAAGTAAGGTTGGCGGAGCCGCCCAAAACACCTGAGTTATTGAATTGAACCTGAGTGTTTGATCCAGCGGCATTTCCAACCGTTGAACTAACCTTAATAAAGTCAACACCGTTCCAAACACAAACAGCAGATTCACCCGCAATGATCGTGACTCCAGTTGTTGGCCCAACGCCCACCAACTTAATAGACTGAGTGCTTCCCGTTTTGTTGATGACCACATAGGTCTTGGATTGAGCTGGCGCTGTAATAGTCCTTGTAACTGTCCCGCTTGCTGTCCACAAAAGAACTGCTTGCCGTGCTGTGTTTGCCGCTCCAGTGGTCGTTGTCAGGGTTACGTCTGCATCAGAACTCAGCGTAGTAGTGCCAGCAATTGCCGTATCCAAAAGGGCGGTAATTGAATTATTAACTACATCGCCCCACGTTCCAGTTAGCTCTCCAGTGACGGGTAGCGCCAAACCCAAGAGTGATGAATATGCTGTTGCCATGATTTACCTCAAGTTGCTACTTCTTCCCAAATTGGGGTCTGTGTGTTTGAAACATCTGCCCAACTAGGTGTCTGCGGGTTATTGATATTTTGCCAGTTTGCGGTCTGATTGTCATCTATGATCTTCCAATAAACAGCAACCACAGATCCTACCGCTCCTGATGCCTGATTCCCTGTTAAAGCAAATGTTCTTGCTCCTTTTCCAACCGTTCCCACAACAGCACTTGACTGATTTCCAGTTATGGCAACAGTCACCTCAAAGGAAACCGAGCCAACTGCGCCATCAGCCTGATTGCTTGGAAGCGGGACAATTACTCCGCCCGGATAGCCATACGCCTCGTCCCCAGTCAATCCAATCGCTGTGCTGGAAACAGCAGTGCCAACTGCACCCGCCGCCTCATCACCAGTCAACGCAACTTCTTTGCCGTGGATCACCGTCCCTACAAAACCAGAAGCTTCTACTCCCGTCAAGGCCAGTGATGTGGCTCCACGAGAAACCGTGCCTACACCGCCGCTTGCCACATCCCCAGTCAGCGCAACATCTTTGCTGTGGACAACAGTGCCAACAGAACCAGATGCAGAAACCCCAGACAAGGCGACTACAAGAGAGCCTCCTACATTGCCTACGTTTCCATAAGCAATATTTCCGTCTTCTGTTGGGTTGTTTGTCTCAGCAACATCCCCAACATTCCCAGAAGCCAATACCCCACTTAGTGCAATAGTCCGATCAGACGAGACTGATCCAACAGAGCCAGCCGCCTCATTCCCTGTTGGATATACCGTCCCTCCACCCCAAGGGCCGCTACTCCATGTACCGTCACCCCAGCCGAGAGACATGGACTACCTCTTAGGTGGTAGCCAAGCGCAACAAAGCGGTTGATGTGGTGTTTGATGGCATTGTCAAAGTGAACGTACCTGCCGTGATGGTTTGCGAACCAAACGTATGGACACTAATAGCCTTGTTACTTTGAGTGGAGTTGTAAAGCAGAACAGTATCAAACGCTGTCGATAATGTCACTGTGGTGTAGGTAATTGAAGCTGAAGGAGTCCAATACGCCACACCAGCAGTTGCAGAACTGTTAGTGGAAGTCGGAGCCGTTGCATTAGTTACCGTTACGCCGCCAGCAGTGTAGTTAGTACCAGACACCTCTCCAGTCACCGTGTAAACAGTGGTAGCCGCATTGATGGTTGCAGATGTAAGGTACAGAGCCGCTTTAACTGTATCTGTAGTGGGCGATGTCAAACTGCCACGGGACACAATGGTTGAAGTGCCAAGCTGGTGTTGACCGAGCATAAGCTCGCTCATGAATGAAGTACACATTGATTGGGTATTTGCCATGATATTTCCTTTAGCCTAGAGGTTGTGTTTCGCCGCCAATAGGTGGCATTTTTTTCAAAGTTACATGAGCAGATCGGTGAACAAGCTCTCCATCCAGCCAATACTCAACCCATGTGGTTAATTCATTGTCATTGTCAACATTACCCTCACGCTTTTCCAGCAAAGAGTCATCCATTTCGCCCTTGGTTGTTGTAACGATTGCCATTATGAAATCCTTATGATTGCAGAGGTGCTTGACGCTGTTGGGAATTGAACTGTGAAAGTGCTTGCAACAGTTGTCTTATCACTGCCAAAATCAAGAACTGCCACAGCGTTCTTACCAGCCAAAGTGTTGTTGTAGATCAATGCGCCACGAGCAGTGATCGTTGATGCCGCCCACGTTGCATTTGAAAACGAAATGTAAGCTGTTGTGCCACTTGATGTTGGCGCTGTAGAGATTGAAAGCGTTGCACCGCCTGCGGTGTATCCAGTACCAACAACTTCATTGGTTGCGGAGTATGCAGTGGTTGTTGCATTTAGCGTTGCGGCAGATGTATACAAAGCAATCTTGAAAGTATTTGGGCCACCACTCAGCGCACTGAAGTTTTGTTGGGCGCTCAAAATATCTACTTTGAAGCTTGTTGGAATGCATTGTGTGATTGCCATAATGTTCTTCTTTAATTGACAGGAATACTTATTTGACCGTTGCGGTATGCATCTCTACGATCCATTCCATCACCCAAACGCTTGAGTTGAGACAACGCCTCATCGTATCGTTTCTGGTACTGAGCAATAACATCTGGCTCACCCTTCATAAAGGTGTAAGCCTCTAAAAGCGATCCATACAAAAGAACGGTTTCAAAGTTATCTCCAAGCCATGAATTTACTGACACCGTAATTGATGTTGGATAAGCAAAATAATGCATTTCAACAGAATAATTTGCGTCTGGCGTTGGGCCAACAATCAATGAAACGAGTAACGGGTAAGTTGAGTTTGTGCCAAATATTGCGTAATACTCTGGCTGTGCGGTGTAAATTGGACTAGGGTAGGTTTCACGAATAAAACTTACATCCTTGTCCAGCAAAAAAGATTGAGGACTTGACGCTCCAAGAGCGGGTGTCGTGTAAACAGCCAGCGAATAAACAGCTAAAAAATCAGAAGGTAAGCTCAGGTACTTATTGCCAGAAGACAGCGTTCCACTGACATTCTTTTTAAACTGAGGCATTTGCACCGTGTTGTAGATGCGAATTTCTGCGTTCTTAATGAATGTATTTATTTGGGTAGCCGAAGCCATGTCTTGGGAAGACGGAAAGGAGTTCTCCGTGTATCCCTTAATGGCTGTAACCAACTCGCTGTACGTCATGGGCTATTCCTTACGCCATTGGCCCACGAGCCATGCGACCTTTGGTTGCCGCACCACTACCACGGACTTCAATGCCGCTGGTTTTGATGTCATCAGCATTGGGGTTGCCTAAGCTCACCCGCATTGCTGGAGTGCGAGTGGTTACCTTGTCTGCCGACAATGTGTTGGGGTCAACCGCTTTGTTGCGTGAATTTTCAAGCTGATTAATGGTCATGCTTTTTCCCTTCATGGTATGAGGAGGCGCATACACAGAGGCATCGCCCACTTCCTTACCCATCATTTTTTTGCTGTATCCCATATCAGCCTCCACGACCAGAGCGTTTCTGGTTCATTGCACGAGCCATATTGCGACCCATAGCCTTCATGGCTACGCCAGTAACGCCGTGCTTGGCTTTACCGCCCACCATTGAAGGAACCTTTGGGCCGTCAATCCCAATTTGTTTACCGACTGTTTTGCCTTTTTTGGCAACGCCATCAAATCCTGCCATGATGTTTCTCCTTATACCTGTACTGTAACGCTGTTTAAACTAACTGTGGCAATCAAATCGTTGGGAGTTAACCCAGCATCATCTGCCCTAGCTCCCCCAACGGGATTCCATCCCCATTGAAATACCCTGCTACCGCCATCAGGCCCGCCGCTTGCAAGTTGCTCCGTGCCGTTGCCGGGGATGACTTGTAGGCCGTTTAAACCTGACGAGTAGTAGCTCAAGTCTGGCCTTGGGTTGCGAACACCCTGCGGATCGTTCACTGGGTACATACCTAATTGCAGTTGAGGCTGGTCTGGCTCCCAGCATTCTGGACAAACCAAGATGTTGGCAATTTTGGTCTTGATCGTCAGCTTCTTCAACTGCTTCAGCATATACCGCTGACCACAGCGATCACACTCCGCAATGGAATACTTGCCAGAGGCAAACTGATTAGGCATAGAACAAGTTCCTTGGAACGTATCTGTCTGAAGCCTTGTCTCGGTCTTCCGTTGAGGCAAGTAGCCACTGCTCTTCGTACTCGTTTTTCAAGAAGTCACGAACATTCATGGCCTGCGGAATCTTTTGCGATAGGTAAAAGGCCAAGCCTGCCACCATACAAGGAATAAATCTAAATGGAATATCTTGGTAAATCTGACCAGAAGTCCCAGAATCTTGAATGCGGCGAAGGCGGTAATACGCAAAAATGTATGGGCCACCACCGTCACCTGCTGGGTAGACATTGATGTTTGGCAGGTTTTGAACTGTCAAAATAGCCGCAGTGCTGTGCGATGCCGCAGTCGTGCCGTTTTGACCACGAGCGCAGTTAATTAGCTGATTGCCATCTACAGACTGATAGTAGATGGTTTCGTTGTCAATCAACACAAAACCGTTGGTCGTAAGCTCGTAAATATTAGTTACTGTGATGGTGGTATCAGTTGCCGTAATTGCGCCGTTTAAAGCGGCTGTGGTGACGTTAGACTGGCCTGATTGGCGGTTAATCCACACCTGAATAGGTCTACCTTGAGCCAGCTTGTTTGGAATCGTCATGTAGGTCGATTCGCTGATGCGGGTAATGTTGATGTCGGACTGCTGAGGTGTACCGTTTCCAGTGCGAGTTACTGTGTCCAAAAGATCAATTGTGTCCACAGGAATGGGGTAGCAAGCCTGACCAGTAACGATGTTTATAAAACCTTGCTCAATCGTCCAAAGGTTGATGCCACGGTTTGCCCATTCAATGGTCATGATGTTTAGAGAGCGGCGAGCAGTCCTCATGTCGTAGCCAGTCTTCATTTCCTGACCACAACGCTCATACGCCTCTTCAATCAGGTTGACGAGATCAAGATTAAATGAGGTTGTTCCACTGGTTGTTGACATTATCTAAACCCTGCTGTTTTCTTTGCAATGCTTTTGGGCTGTGCTACAAATTGTTTTCCTGCCGCTTTACCTTTGCGTTTTGCTTTGGTTGTAGCCGCATATTCGGAAGAAGACAAAGATTTAATGGCGGCTTCAGGCAAGTATCTTTCGCCTGTTTTTGACGAAGGCTTCCCCGACTTAGTGCGCCATTTCTGGTCAGACCAATTTTTTAAGGAAGTCTGCGGTGCTTTCAATCTTTGTACCCTCCGCCTTTTTCTTTGTACCTCTTGGCAAGCAACTGTGCTTTTCTTGCCGACCACTGTCCTGCCGCCGTGCCTTGTACCGCCGAAGCTTTGATAGAGTTAAACAACGACTTCCGCATACTGGGCTTGGTGTAGTTGCCAGCCTCATTTACGCTTCCGCCCTTTTCAAATCTCTTGCTGTAAGTTACGCCACCGCCAGTGATTTTGCCTTTAAATTCACCGTCTTTTGGTTTGTATCCGCCGCCTTCAATATACGCAGAAACATCAGAATCTTTTCCAAGACTCTTGGTAACTCCAGCCCTGCCGCCGCCACCTGTACCATATTTGTCAGAGTTGATTTGACCTTCGAGGTAAGGCTTAACGTCTTTGTTAACCTCGCCACCCTCTTTAAACTGTTTAAACGCAGTCTCATCCCGCCGAGCTTTGGTTTTGGCTTTTGGCATCTTTGATGGAGCAATGGCTCCCATCCCACGACTAGCAAGCACCTTTGCCTCCGTACATACCACCAGACTTCATCTTAGAGATCATGCCTTTGGTCTTGCCACGAATAGCACAACCATCTGCACGACTGGATGCTGAGCTTACAGAGCCGCCCTTGGCAAACTTCTTGATTGCGCCGCCTTTGTTATACATAGGGGGGAAAGGTTCATCACCTTCATACTTGTAACCTGAGTTAGCCTTGCTTGCCCCCGGCCTTTCTTGCATCACTGGGTCTTTAGCATCTCTCTTGGCTTGAGCGGCTTTTTTTCGTGCGGCGGCTTGAGCGGCTCTGGCTTCGGCTTGAGCGGCACGAGCCTCGACCTGAGCAATTCTGTCCATTGCCTTTGGGCCACCAGCCCAAGCAGAAGGGTTCATCACAGCCTCTGCCCTGCCGGGCATTGCCACCCTGCGAACTTCTTCCATGTTCTTTAGGCGTTGACCAGCGGGGCTTAATTTTTCAGCTGTAGCCGCTTTTGAAGCACGGCTACCCATAGCCAATTCAGCGCCAATCTTTCCAACGCCACCACCCAAAGGTGTCAGCGCAGACATGGTGTTGGAGACATTGCGACCAAGCTCAGTTCCCGTGACTCGTTGGCCTTGGTTAATCGCTTCCCGTTGCTCGTCAGACATAGACTGGCCGGGGATTTGAGAAACCGCTCTGTCACTTGAATAAGGAATTTTTGCTCTTTGACTTGCTTGACGGCGTGATGCGTTAGCCAATTCATCAGCACTTTTTCCAGAACCAAGGGAAAGACCTTGACTTGATTTCTCAACTTTTTTAACAGCCTTTGCCAAACCAGACTTTCCTTCTGATTCTGACGAGTCAGAATCCATAACAGAATTATCTTTTGACGGAGGAAGTTGCGTAAAGTCATACTTATATTGTTTATAAATAGGGGGCTCGCCAGCCAAAGCACGGCGTACGTCAGATTTGATGTACTCCATTTCATCTTCTGGCGGAAGAGCATTGCCTCTTACGCCAGAAGAATATCCAGTGTCAGAGCTTAGAGAGGATTTGCCTCCAGTGTAGTAATGCTTGACCTTGCCGCCATCTTTGAATTTCATTTGCTTTTTTGGCATTATTTACCCCTTAGCAGGCTTTGCCGCCCATGTTCATTTTGACTACCTTGCCTCTGGTCATACCTTTGGTCTGTACTGTATGCTCGCCATGAGGACGCTTACCACCTGCCGTGACCTTGCCCATTGGGGCGGCAATTACGCCGCCTTTGGCGTATTTCATAGTAGCCATGCCGCCTTTAGCCATCTTGCCTTTGCCGTCAGCCGCAAAGTCAGGAACCATCTTCCCGCCCTTGTTGACCATAGTCATGCCGCCTTCTGCGTAACCTTTTTTCATCATGGGTTTCATTCCCATCATTTGCTTCTTGTCCATCATCATGTCTTTTTTGGAGCCTTCTTTAACGCCCTTCATTTCGACATCTTTCTTGGACTTCTCAAATGGCATCATGCCTTTTGGCATTCCACCTTTTTTAAGCTTTGTGAGGTCAGTAGACTTGCCGCCATGCGCCTGCTTGTCGTGCATAGAAAAAGCCTTCTTCACAACTTTTTTATCTTGTTTGAGATCGGACTTCATGGAAGCGCCGCCTTCTTTGAATTTCTTGCCCATGTCTGCTTTCATAAAATCTTCTCCAACTGATTGAGAAACTTTTAGCCGCTTTGCGGCTGACGGATTGTTGGCTACCAAAGCCATGAAATTGTGTTGCTTTTTACTTTGGCTTGGCATCATTTGACCCCTTGAATAAGCTGATCAATTTTTTCTTCAAGGCGGTTAAAGCGCTGATCAATGTGGTCAGTAAGTCTTTGCACTTCTGCTTTAGTTGCTGTATCACGGGCAATTTCCTCTCGTGTAATGTTTAAAAGGCGCTCAATGCGCTTGACATCTTCAAACCTCTCTCGGATGAAGAACCAAAGACCACCCATAACTATGGAGAGTCCAGCAGACCAAATGGTGTTGAGTTCCATCAAACAAACTTCCCTTTGGTTTTCCCACGCACAGCGCACCCGTCACCACGAGCAGATGCAGAGCTTACAGAACCACCCTTCGCCCTTTTGATAGGCTTTTTCATTGCTTGAATTTTTGCCCTCATGTCATCAAACTCCGAATCAAAATCATCTTTTTGATTTTTAAGCGCATTTATTTCTGCTGTTGATTGAGCGTTTCTTTGGTCAAACTCGGCTTTGGACAAAACTTGATTGTTGTGAGTGTAAACATGATTGCCATTAGCGTCTTTGGTTACTCTAAAAACATCATCAGCCATTACACAAACCTGCCCTTGGTTTTGCCACGAACCGCACACCCATCACCACGTTTGCTGGCGCTAGAAACCTTGCCGCCTTTTTTATATTCTTCTTTACCACGAGCTTCACGCTTAAGCTCGGCGGCGGATTGACGTCTTACGGCATCAAAACCAGCTTCTCGTGCGCCAGACATTAGTGTTCGATCGCCATGCTCAGCCGCCTCAAGGCCACGTTTGCCAGCCATTAAGTTTCTAACTGAGCGATATGCGTCAGCCCCAATACCCTCATCCCGCTGATAGTTATCTCCAACCTGACTCTTCATGTACGCACCTTGTGCGTCAGCCCTAATTTGAGCTTTATCAATAGCCTCATCTTGTGGTTGATAATATGGAGCGCCGGGTTTGTTTTTAGTGACTCTTTTTTTTGTTTCCGAAGCAATATCGGCTCTGCGTTCGTCTTCACGATTCTCACGATTCATTCGATCGAATGGTGTTTCGTATTTGTATTTAGCCATTTACACAAACCTCCCTTTGGTTTTGCCACGGATGGCACAGCCATCAGCCTTTGTTACATACCCGCCTTCAGCGCAATTCCATGCACGAAGACTCTTGTTAATCCTCGAATCTGGATCGCTTGCGGTCTTGGCGCTTGTGAGCTTCTTCTTCATCCCCTCCATACGGGCGCAGAAGGAATCCCTGCGACTGCCACCTTCTGGTTGTGGACGCTTTAGATTCATCCCCTGAGCCTTGGCAGAAGCCCTCCCTTTTGCGTTTAAACCGCCTTTGGGATTCTTCCCTTCCGCTCTTTGCCATGCTGGAGATTTAGCCATTTACAACCTCCTTGCCATCATCAAGAGGGCGGAGCATTGGATACAGATAATCCTCGCCAAAAGAGCCTTCAAACTCATGGATGCCCATGTGTCCAAGCTTGATAGTGGGGTCTATCCAAACCTCAAATCCAACCTCTCTGGCACGGTCACAGAAGGTGTAATCCTCCCCGACATAGCCTTCTGGCGTGGACTTGAAATCAAAGAATGAGTAGGACTTGCCATCCTGAATGCGGTCATCGATATATGCCCACTCAGGATGTGCATTCTGAAGAGTGGTGAACACATCACGGCGGATGATCATGAATGCAGTGGCAACACGCAAGGCACGAACAAGACCCATTGGGTTCATTTGAACCTGACGGTCTTCATCAATATCCAGTGTAGAGATGTAGACCTTGCCCTTTTTACGAGCTACAGGAATACCAGCAACGATCCCTTTCTTGGGATCGCTGTTCCATGCCATGAGGCGAAAAACATCGTCAGCATTGAATGTGATGTCAGAGTCAATGAACATCAGATCAGTGCAGTCAGACTCCAAGAAGTCATACGCAATCAAGTTTCTGGCACGAGAAACAACAGAGCATCCAGAGACGTTGCCCACTTGGATTTGAACGCCGTGCTTGCTGGCTTCAACGCAGAAATGAGCAAATGAGATTGCCCACTTCGTTGCTACCTTGTAGTCATACGAAGGAATGCCGATCATTATTTTTCGACCAGCCAGATTGAATGCGCCTTCTTGTTGCATGGTTTATCCGTAGAAGATGTTTACAGCGACCAAGTTTGAAATAGATGCATAAACGCCATTGGCAACAAGAACACCTTCAGCAGGTATGAATGGCGCATTGTTGTAAGAATCACCTGCGGCTGTGTCAAAAGACATAAGCCACTTTGTTCCGTACACAAGAGAGGGTGTGGCAGTGATAGTTCCTGAGTTGATGTCCGTTAAGGTAAACGAATTTGCATCAACTCTAGTGATTGCGTAGTTGCCGTTGGTAGCTGTCCCACCAGTTCCCGCCGCAAAATCAAACCCACGAACATCGCCTGTAACAAGGCCGTGCGCCGTTGAAGAAACAGTAACTGTTGTTCCTGATCTTCCATAGGTTGCTGTGGTTACAGGAGCCACTGTTGTGTCAAATAACGAAACGCTACCAGCGGTTGCGCTACCAGTGAAAGAAATCGCACGAACACGATTCCTGCCCATCACCATAAACCCACTTGCGTTTATGTGCGCTTGCTTTACGTCTGTCTGCATCATGGCTAATCCTTTAAAGAAAAAAAGGGGAGACTAGCTCCCCGTCAGATTAGTTTTGAGTAACAGTTGGATTGGCAGAACCATTTGAATCACGCACAGAATAAGTGATGATGATGGTTGCCGCACCAGTAGACAATGCAGTGCCAGCCAATGTGTAGCTAACGATGGCATCAGTTGTGCCTACATTGAGGAACAAGGCTGGTGTTGTTGCATTTGCAGTTAAGCTGATGCCACCAACAGAAGTGATTGTTCCTGTGGTTGTGAAGTCAACAGCACCAATACTTAGTTTGGCAGTTGTTGCCGCACTAAACACAACTGTGGTGACGATCTTGATGTCGGTAATTTGAGCGCCAGCGGGGAGAACAAAAGCAGTGCCAGTCAAAGTGCCGAACACAACATTTACAGATTGGCTAACTGTAGTAGCGCCCATGTTGCGAATTGTTCCAGCAGTTGAGCCAGTGGTGTTTTTAACAGTGCCCAACAGCCAAGGGCCTAGGTGAGTTGCGAATCCCATGATTATTCCTTTATGCAAAAGTCCCTACGTCATCATTGCATTGTCCGCTGGGGCGGTTGACGTAAGTAAAAGCCCAGATACCTAGTTTATACACCACATTTAAACGCTGTACAAGGTTTAAACGCAAAAAAAAGACTCCCGAAGGAGCCTTTCTTTCCAAGGGCAATTAAGCGCCTTGTGCGCCCCACATACCGAGGGGATCAGACCAACCGAAGCTATAACGCTCACGAGACTTGTAACGGACGTTACCAGTATCAAAGTCACCGTCCATGCTGTTAGACAAGGGGGTGCGAACGAAATGCTTCATGCCGTTGGGAACATCGGTGGTCAGGAACCAGCCGTTAGGATCGGTCAAGAAGTTGTTAACGGTGTAACCTTCAGAGACAGAACCATTGTTCTTCACAGCGTTGATGTCGTTGTCGGTTGTGCCAACACGCAGTTCGGTTTCAAGCAAACGAGTTGCAACGAACTGAAGCTGGGGAGGAACAATCAACTTCTTGGGCTTGGCGGCGATCAACAGATCACGTTCATCAGTCCACTGCTGGATTTGGATAATGGCGGCTTCCAAGGAAGTCTCATTCAAATCTGCGGCGGTTGATTGGGTGTTGCTGTTAGTTCCACCAGAAACCAAGGGGTGGGCTGTAGAGAACAAAGGCACACCATCACCACCGTAATAAGCGGCAGAGTTGGTGAAACCGTTGTTCAACACGGCGGCGGCTTTAACCTGCTTGGTGTAAGCCATTGCACGAGCTAAAGCCTTGGTGTAGCGAGCAGACAAGCTGTCGTACAAGTTATCTTCGATGGCCTCTTCGGTCAGCGAGAAACCCAAAGCAATGGTTTCGTGGTTGTAACGAGCTGTAAACGCCTCTTGAGCATTGTCATAAGCGATGGCTTGGCCTTCGTTCTTGACTGGTGCGGCAGAGAAGCCTGACAGCTTGGTTTCTTCTTCAAAAGAACGCTCTGATGTTTCAGTGTCATAAATTTCTTTATGTTGCTGACCATACGTTGCGTATTCCAAACCGAACAAAGCGTTCAATCCGGGGAGCAGTTCTTTGAGTAGTTGTGCACGAGAAATAGCCATTTAGATGCTCCTTTAAGCGGCGGTTACTACGTTCGTAGCAGACGTATAAGTGTGAACGCCAAAATTGAATTTGACGATCACCTCTGTAAACGAGCCAGAAGCGTTGACGGTTTCAGGAACCACATCAACAATGCGGAAAGGCAAAGTGGTGGTTGAACCAGTCGAGTTGTACACACCTTCTTTAGAGTCGCCAGAGGTAGTGCTACCAGCGGTCAAGAAAAAGGCCACGTTTTGACCAACAGCCGCACGAGTCAAGCCACTGACAGCAGTCGAAGTAGACAGCACAGCAACTTTGTACAGAGTGTTGGGATCGTCAGCAACAATACCAACGGCATCAGCGGCAACAGTACCACCGGGCCAATATTGAGTGAAGATCTTTTGGTTGGTTGATGGGTTTGTGTAAGAACAACCCATGAAAACGCCGACTGCATCAGTAGCGGAGGTCGTGCCCGTAGCGGCTCGGCTCAAAGTACCACCAGTGTTCAGACGGACAACATCACCTGCAAAGATAGATGTGCCAGAAGCTGAAGCAATAGGGATATTTCGAGTAGAACCAGCGAACACCTGACCGCCGATCAGATTGATCGGTTGAAACCCGTAAGGGCCTGAAACGGTAGGATATGCCATGAAAAAACTCCAAAAAGTTTAGAAACCTTTGCCAAAGGTTGTCGAAGACTTGCCTTCTCTGAAAAGGGGCATCCTCGCATCGCTTTGACGCATAAAACTGTTGTCTACAGCATCCGTCTGAGCTTGGGTTTGCCGATTGAAGTACGCACGGCGCTGATCCAAAAACTCATGAGGAGCCTTGCAAAGTAACAGCCCACTGATCTCGATGTTGTCTTTGAATCGACTACTCGGATCAATTAACAGTTGAAATTTGGGCTGTTCCTCTGTTCGTACTGGTTCCCAGCCTTCACGCAACATTCTCGAAATATTGCGGGGATCGGCGGCTCCCAGTGTTGAGGTACGCACCCAGTGATATGAGTAACCCGGTTCTTTGTCAGGTTCGGGCAAAAGTTCCGCTGGAGCCCACTGCTTTGGGCGCTCATAGGTTGCTCTTGTATCAACATCACGGCTTAAACGGTTAATTTCAGTTTTTGTCATTTCAAATCTCCAAGTAATAAAACTTCTTTGGCGTACTGCTCATTGGTAATTCCAAGTTTTCTGGCGAGATCAACTTGGGAAGGCTTCAGCTTCATTTTTTTTGAAGCAGTGCTTCTTGAGGCAGGAGCTACGACAACGCTCGGTTTCGTGCGAGCAGGAGGTTTGGAATCGACTTCGATTTCCGTTTCATCGCCATCCTCGAATTTTTCGGGGAAGCGCTTACGCACTGTTGCGTCAATGCGTCTGTAATACTCATCGGTTGTGGCATAGCCAGCACCATGTTCGGAGACGAGTTTTTCGTGTATACCCATCGCCAAAGCTCGCATTTCAGAGTCTGAATCAATCCAAGAGTTACGCTCTCGCCATTTCTCAAACTTCTGATCACGGGGCGGCTGTTTAGGCCGTTGGGGCGTTTGTACCACAAATTCTTCATCCTGAACAGGCTGATTTTTAAAATTTTGTTCAGCCCTTTCAGCGTTCGCAATTGACATCTTTGCTTCGGTCATTGCTTCCTGAGCATCAATAATCTTGTCTGTGTCGCCTGACTCATACGCATCCCGATACTCACGTTTAGCCTTTTCAAGGGCGGCGTGGGCATTGGTCTTGATGGAGTTGATGGCAAAGCCTTCGGTGTTGTTTACACGCCCTTTGAGTGCTTTGTTTTCCTCAAAAAGCCTTTTGGCAACTGCTACAGCCTCTTCACGTTCTTTGTCGGCGGATTCTTTCGCCCTTCGTTCATCGTGATAGACCTTTTTAAAGGCGGCTATCTTTTGCTTGGCGGCGGCTGAATATTCATCCAACTCATCGTTGTCAAGCTCCTCTACAAACTTTGGATCGGATGGCGTTTTGCCACGATCTTGTTCAGGGGTGTCATCTTCGATTTCAATTTCAATCTCTTCCGAGGCATCCATTTCATCGGGAAACTTGTATTCTTCACCTTTGTATGTACTCATGTGCGCTCCTTATTTGCGTTTGATGCCACGGGGGTCTTCCACAATACCTTCAACGGAGTCATCGTTGATGATGCGAAATTCTTTGCCGTGGATGACAAGTTTGGTTCCAGCGTGGGGGCGAACAAGGATGAAGTCACCCTCTTTACACCAAGCACCGTTGGGAAACCGCTTTTCATCTTTGTAGCAATCAGAGCCAAGCTTGACCACAAACAGCACGGTGGTCAGTATCTCTTCGTTATGCACAGTGAGTTCGGCTTTGATGATGCCGCTCTCGTACTCTTTTTCCTGCTCTGGAATGGCGCAAAGAATGCGGTATCCAGTGGGATTTGGGAGTTGTTTTGCCTTTTCTTCGTGGGTAAAAGGCTCGACCTCTTTCAATGCGCTTTCTTCTGCCAGCCTCGTGCCGACACTTGAGAAGTCATTCATTAAATCTCTCCATTTTTTGCTTCTGGTCTGATACGAATTCCCGTGCAATCAGCAGACCTCGAATCTGACCGCACGTTGCCTTGTATTCCGACAGGTCACTTACGTTGCCTGTGGCTACAAAATCTCGTAATTGGTGAATTTTTTCGTCAATATTCTTAACAATTACGTCAAAGTTATCCATTACTCACCTGTCGTTGGTTCTGTTGGAGGGGTTTTGTTCTTTGCTTCGTGCAGTTTAAACAATGACTCTCTGTTTAAACGATCTTTGGAGGAGGCCATTTCGTAGCCTAAGCGATGACCGCTAAGGTTGGCTTTGTCCTGCTCTGCCTCGGATTTTTGAGCCAAAGCCGCCTTTTCGTGGGCAATTTTGACTCCAAGCTTGTGACCTTCCAGATTGGTGTGTGTTTCCAATTTGGCCTCTTCGACCTGCAATTGAGCCTGTTTGAGGGCTGTATCTGCTTGGTCTTTGGCTGTTTTGCGCTTGATTTCTTCTGCTTTGAGTTGCAATTCCTGCATCTGCATTTGGATGATGGGGTCTTGCTGTTGTTGAGCAACTTGCTCTTGAGCGGCTTCTGCTTGGTTCTTTTGAAGCAGTTGTTGGCTGGCTTGCGCCACCAAACGAGCAATCTGAATCTCGTATTCCTGTGGCAATTCGTCATCATCCTCAGACAAATATGGCAACGGTGCGCCAACTTGCTGTTCGATCTCTTGACGATACTGATAAGCAAAATGCTCTGCAATGTGAGCTTGTATGCTGGAAGATATTTGTTGTGCCGCTGGGCTTTGCCCAATTATTGCCGCCGTTTTGGGGTCTTGCAGGAAATTCATGTGGGAGGCAATATGCGCCTCATGATCCTGATAGATAAAAGCTTTGAGCGGCTTTGCCATCATTGCATTCATGTTCTCGCTTAATGGATCACGAGGTTTCTGATCATCTTCCAAGGGAATAAGCTTTTGAGCGTTCCTGATGCCCAGCACATCCAGCATTTGACGATGAAGCTGAGGCATATTGTAGATTCCGGGGGCATTTTGAGCCAACTGGAGTACCGCCTGATATTGCACAATCTTCTGAGCCATTGTGGCGGCATTGGGATCGCTGACAGGGATGACATCACAGCAGTCATAGTCTGACTTCTTGGCGCTACGGCTACCCTCTTCTGGCTCGTAGTCGTACTCTTCCTCGGTGTAATCCCTAATGATGTCTCTTAACAACACCAATTCTTGCTTCATGGAGTAGTGGATACGAGCTTGAACGGCAGACATCACCTTCAAAGTTCTTTCCAACAGCGCCAGTGTGGAGCCAACTGGGGCATTGGCAGACATATCCGCCACGTTTAAATCGCCTGAACCAGCGGCTCTGCGGCCTTCTTCCACGATATTTGCAAGCAGTGCCATCAGAACTTGGCTTGGCTCTTTGTATGGAAGTGGCAAAAGATTGTCTTTGAGTGTGCCTGATGCAACGTCTGCATCTCGCCATTCTCCGGGGGAAATTGGGGTGTCATCGCCTTTGACTCTCATGCCCTTGGTCTTGAACCCTCCGGGGAGATTTGCCAAAGTTCCAGCGTCTACCAACTGACGAATCAGTGATGTGCCTGACTTTGCAAATGCGCCAATCAGATGGATTAGGCCGAAGTAATAGAAGCCAAACCCGGGGACGTATCCATAATGGACGAAGTGATTTCGTTTTTGTTTGGTTTCATCTTCTGGTCGCCAGTTGCGGCGCACAGCCAGCACGGTTGTTGTTTCTTTGTCGATGGTAACGATGTAGGGCAGAGCAATGCCTGTTGGCTCTCCGTCTTCATCGCAGTCCTCAAACCCAGCGATGTCGAGGTCAACGTGTACTTCATAAATCTTGTACCTCTCATCTGTAGTCGCCTTGAAGCCCATTTTCTCAGCAATCTTTTTCTCCACCTCATCAAGGCTGGTGCTTGGCTCACCAAGCTCTTCGTCAATGTAAAAACCATCATGCACTAGACGAGCAAGTTCGTTCTTTGTTTTACGCATCACATGGGTGACACGAGGAGAGTTTTGTAGTGAAGATGCGCCGTAGGGGACAATGATGTCTTCGGCTGGTACAAATATAGATGTCTGACGATTAAGTGTTGGGTCGAAGTAGACCTTCTTAAATGCATTACCTGACAGACCCAAGCCCCAAATCATTCGTTCATGCTCAGGGCGAAACTCTGTCATCACATCGGTCAACTCATAGTTCATGTCATCTTGAACACGAGTGGCGGCTTCTTTTTTCTGTGGCGTTTCTTTGCCAATGATCTGGGTCTTGACTGGCCCTGCGGCGGGGAAAGTTGCCATGATTGTTTCTGCTTGGAACTTGACCAGCGCCTCTGAGAGCAGGGGGTGGTAGACACCACAAGCGCCCTCCCAAGGTTCTGACCGCTCTTCGATTTTCATGCCGAGGAGTTCAAGCCCATCGACATAGGTCTGCATCCAGTCTTTACGAGCGCCTATGTCATCTTCAATGTCGCCAATCAAATCATTGGCAATGGTTGAGAGTTCCTTGGGATCAATATGTTCTGCAAGGTTTTCGTCAAAGCCAATCTCTGGAGACATCACATCTTCAATTGAAGAGTCTTCGTCCTCGCCAATGATTTCAATTTCAATTTCAACCGTAGGCACTTCTTCTATGATGGCAAGTCCTGCTGGCGCTTGGTATAAACTTTTTTCAATCATGGGGTTCCTCAGTAGTAGGCCGCTTTTCGTTTGCGGGGGACAAAGTCTTCTTCATCATCCGTGTTTAAACGGAGAAAGCCGCCCTGTCGGAACCTTAACAGCGCCTGACTGGTTGAGTCAACTAAGTCGTCATGCTCACCATTTGGGAAGGAAGCACACTCCTCCATGACCTCTTCAGCCCAGCGCCTGTCTGGACACCAGACAAAGCCAGACGCAAATATGTCAGATATTGCGTTTACACGGGCTATCTTATCATTGCCTTTGCTTGGTGTGTACTCTTGAAGCGGTATTCCTGTGCGGCGCATTTCATAGATCAGCGGGGCTCCTGCCGCCTTCTTTTCGATCAGTAAAGTGTCAGGCTCCCATTCGTTGTACATCTCAAAGGCTTTGGCTTTTAGCTCAGGAAACTCCAAGCGGTCTTTGAATGCATCCAGCAAGATGATGTTTGGTTGGGCATTGCCTTTTTCATCGGGATGTCTGAACACTCCCCATGTGGTGCAAGCTGAATAGTCAGCCCTGTTGTGCTTCTCGAACGCTGTATCCCAGCTTTGGATGGTGTATTCGCACTCTGGTGGGTGATCTTTGTCCCAAATTCTCCACATTTCCCGCTTGATGAGCGCACCGCCCTCGGATGTTGGGTTTTGTTGGTACTGAGCCTCCCATTTGGATACTGGAATCTCAGATTTGATGGCTTCAAGCTCTTCTTGTGACCAGAATTCAGGCCAAAGTGGTGTGCCAGATGGCATTAATGCAGGAAATTCAATGGTTTCCCACTCATCCCCATCCCTTTTGACCGAGTTTGACACTACCTGACCCGTCAAATCCCGCTTTGACCAGCGAGTCATCACAATGATGATGGCTCCCCCCGGCTGTAAACGCTGGCGAGGGCCTGAGCTGTACCACTCATAGACCCTGTCATACACCTTTGGGTCACCCTGCATGGCTTCCTGCTCGGAGTGGGGATCATCAATGATGAGAACGTCAGCGCCTTTACCCGTCACTGCACCGCCTACACCGATAGCGAAGTAGTCACCGCCCTTGTTTGTGTTCCAGCGTCCTGCGGCCTTGCTGTCCGTGGATAACTTTGTGGGGAAGATGCGCTGGTAGGGGGCTGTATTGACCAAGTTCCTGACCTTACGACCAAATCCCACTGACAATTCAGCGGTGTGGGCAGTCTGGATAATCTTTTTGTGTGGGTACTTACCCAGAAACCATGACGGAAACAGAAAAGATGCGAACTCTGACTTGGTATGCCTAGGCGGCATATTGATGATGAGCCTTTTTAACTTGCCATTGGCAACCCGCTCAAAGGCATCTGCCATGATTTTGTGATGCCGCCCTGCGATGAATGAAGGCCACATATCTTCTACAAAGGGAATGAAGTGTTCCTTGCATTGTTCTCTACGATCAGCTTCCATCAGAAGCTTGATCTTTGGGATCATTTCATGCTCAGGCGGCAGTGTCTCCAACATCTGGAGGTACTGCTCCATCTCCTCTGTAGTCAGAAGACTCATAGCTTGACGATGTCGTTGACCACTTTATTGGTCAATTTAATGGTTCGCATCTTCTTGGGCTGTGTCTCAATGGCTCCCATCTTTTCCAGTCTGCGGATGTATCGAAAGATGTTGGACTTGCTCTTCATACCAAGACCAATGGCAATCTCTCGGTAGGATGGCGTGATCTTGCGTATTTGCTGGCAAGCCACGATGAAGTCGTAGACCAGTTTGGTTTTCTTTTCCATGCGAACCCCTATGCGAACATATGTACGAACGGAATATAGCACGTTTAAACACGATTAAGAACGATCAAGAAAACCCGAAGGGTTGCAGTCCTATGCATATGGATACTGCTATGTATAGTTTTTAGGAAAATCTATATAGGTTATTGGTAGTCGAGGCGCTCATCTCCCAAAACTTTTGGTAGGCACTTCCTACCCCCATTCGGCTTGCAGTTGTACACCGAACTTGCGAACGATACTGCTTTTTCAAAATATATAGGGGGTGGGGGTTTGGTAATACAAAAGTTAAGGGGGGTGTTTTCTGGGATTGGTTGTGTGGATTTGAGTGTAGTGTAAGGACAGTCGATGCCGCCGAGAAAAGGGGGGTGGGAGTGGGTGGGGTTGCTCCTAGCGCACACGCCTCTAGCCGCCTAGCGCACGAGTGGAGAGCATCGTTTACACGCCATGCACAGGCACACGCTACGCCGCACACACGCCTCATGCATACGCATACACGCCTCGCATACACGCCTTGCACATAGCGCTACAGAGCCACTCCCAATTAGTTATCTCCCCTCAGTGCTTGGCTGATGGCAGTGTGACGTTGAGCATCGATGCCATCTTTGCCTTGAGTTCACCTTTGAGCTTTTCTACATCAAGATCGTTCTCATCCTTGTCAGCAGTGTCATTGAACATACCAATGCTCTTGCCCATCATCTCCAATGCTCTGAGCTTGTCACTCACTCGCTCAGTGTTCTTGGCGTGTTCAAAGAGTTCCTGCATGATGAATCGCCTCGTAGCCAACTCGTCATTGATGACCATCTCTCGTTTAGCTTGGAAGACTGGTTCAAGTAGTAAAGTAATTCTTCCGTCATTCAGCAGTCTGTTCGCATTAGCCATAACGGTGGCATTGGTGCTATTCGAGCAGTCATACACTTTCCTGTACGCCTCTGCTGGACTGAGTCCATCCGCAATGGCAGAGGCGAACAATTTCATCTTGGTAGTTGTCTTTCTATTCTCGATGACTTCATCTTCATTGGGCTTATGTCCAAATGGCTTTCCATCTCCTCTCACTGTTATCTCTACTTGGGAAGCGGCTGACCGTATCGCTTCGCTGTAGTCTCCCTCGCCGTCAATGATTGCATCTGCGAACGGTGCAGTGCTTACACCGATATCGTTCTCATTGATTTTGTTTTGTGCCATGTTGTGATCCCTTTCACTTGGTTTAAACACTCTGCAATTGTTCTCACCATTTTCTCAGCACGACACACACAACGCAACTCGTTCGCATAACGCATCAATGCACCTCACAACTGCAAGCAGTGTGAACACCAGCAAGGCGATGGACAACTGCAAGCCAACAGCAGTGTTGTTGTTTCCAGTGGCAAGCCAACAGCAAGACGTTTAAACATTCATCACTGCAAGCTCATCACAAGCTCATGCCCTGCACTTCATCGCCTCTCTTCCCTACAGCACTCAGTGCCTATCAAGCACCTGTCCATTCGGCTTCGCCTTGTCCCTCAGCCTCAATCGTTCGCATTGAAAACTGAAGCATTCATTACCACAATGCAAACAAAGGTATACATTAGCCATTTTGGAGAACTCCAACTCTCGTAACTCGTTGATTCATAACGATTTAAATATTTCTGCCTTTTTGCAACGAACCCCATTGCAGGGTTGTGTAAACGTGATAGCATTCGTTTCAGTTTGGTGCTTGCATCAAACAACAA
>Ga0114978_10001029_pt1 | contig 23445 bp, 26 predicted proteins | sample S_140212_EF_Meta_FD_87027 | JGI IMG/M metagenome (GOLD analysis project Ga0114978, IMG submission 87027) | Freshwater microbial communities from Lake Simoncouche, Canada to study carbon cycling - S_140212_EF_MetaG | ecosystem: Environmental > Aquatic > Freshwater > Lake | place: Lake...
ACAGCGCCTGGACTGGTTAACGCTCCTACAGAGGTGGACACCATGGTGTCGCGCCCAGAGCCGGTAAGAGCTACTACGCCAAGCACTTCACCTAGTTGAACAGAAAACGACACCCCATTAATGCCCGCTCCAACAAGACCTTTCACCTGCAAACGCGGTGCAAGTGAAGCGTCGACCGTGCGATCTGCGGCAACAGAGGAGACCTCGCGACCCACAATCATTTCAATGAGTGAGTCCATGTTGAGATCTTTGGTGGCCTTGGTGCCCACCACTTTGCCGTCGCGCAAAACTGTGACGCGGTCGGTGATGTCGAACACCTCTTCTAAGTGGTGTGAAACAAAAACAACGCTGATGCCACGCTTGGTGAGGCGGCGAACGGCCTCGAACAAGGTATCGACGTCGGCTCCGGGCAACGAGGCCGTTGGCTCATCGAGAACCAAAATGGAAATACCTTCTTTAGTGTCTTGCAAAGCACGGGCAATAGCTACGCCTGTGCGGGCAGCTGCACCAAGAGTGGCAACTGGAGCACGCACGTTGATGTCGAAACCCAGGTCGAGAAGAGCCTGCTTGGCACGTTTTGCTTCGGCGGCCCAGTTAATACGGTTGGCGAAACCAGTTTCGTAACCAAACCCGAGGGCGAGGTTTTCCACAGTGCTGACGGCCTCAACAAGGCCAAGATCTTGGTGAACGAAGCGAATTCCAGCTTCATGGGCAGCTACAGCGCTTCCCATGGCAAAATCGTGTCCGCGCATGGTGACCACGAAGTTGGCATCTGGTTGGTGAAAACCAGCCAAAATTTTGATAAGAGTGCTCTTTCCCGAGCCGTTTTGGCCGACAAGGGCGTGAACTTCGCCCTCTTCAATATCGAGTGCCACATCGTTCAAAGCAACTTGGCCAGGAAAAGTCTTCGAAAGCGAATGAATATGGAGTGTTGTAGCCACTGTAGTTGTCTCTCCCCCATGATGTGACGTACGTCTCAGAGCGTACATCAGCCGCGAATGTGTCAAATGCTGATTTACAAAGGAAGTTCTACTAAAGAACTCTTGGTTTATCCAATTTCCCTCAGTAAGGTTCAACAGTCGTTCTCAGACTATCTGAAACGACGCCTTCCAAACCACCACTAAAAGGGGAATACATTGCGTAAATCAACCGTTCGTGTTGCTGCTGCTGTGTTTGCTTTGGGTCTTTTTGCCGCAGCTTGCGGTAGCGACTCAGATACAACTGCAACAGAAGACACCACTGCAGTAACAGAAGACACCATGGCAACAGACGACACAACTGCAGATGCTCCTGCTGTTGACGAAGTTGCTGCTGCTAAAGAAGCTGCTGCATTGGCAGTTGCCATTCCAGAAAACATCGCGTTGACCGTTGCTGCTTCAGCAACACCTCCAACCGGTAAAAAAGTTGCTTGGATTTCATGTGAACTCCCAAGCTGCCCAGAAGTAGGCGAAGATTGGCCAGTAATTGCCAAGACCCTCGGCTGGGAACTCAAGGTCATCAACGTCAAGAGCTTTGAACCAGCTCCTGGTATTCAGCAAGCACTCGACTGGGGCGCAAACTACATCGCCATCTCGGGTTCACCAATTGCTCTTTACCAAGCACAGTTCGATGCAGGTATTGCAAAAGGCGTGAAGTTCACTTCGGCTTACACCACCGATGCCCCACAAGGCACTGACGGCGGTATCGAAGGCCTTCTCACCACTGTTGGTGATGCTTCATACGTAGAAATGGCAATGAAGTCATTTGCTCCTTGGATCATCGCAGACAGCAATGCAGAAGCAAAAGTAGTTATGGTCAACATTCGCGACTTCCCGGTTCTCGTAGCTGAAGAAAATGCAATGAAGGCTGGCCTTGCTGCTGGTTGTGCAAAGTGCACATTCGACGTGATTCCTGTGACCATTGAAGACCTTGGTGGTGGCAAAGTTCCACAGGCTGTGGCTTCATACCTTCAGGAAAACCCTGAGACAAACTACGTTCACTTTGCTTTCGGTGGCTTGCCAACAGGTGTAAGTGCTGCATTGAAGACCGCTGGCATCACAAACGTGAAGCTTGTTGGTGGAGACTTCTCAGCACCAAACTTGCAAGAAGTAGTTGACGGTACACACTCTGCATGGACCTCAAACCCTAAGGCTGAAGCCTCATGGGTGATGGCACACGCAATGGTGCTCGACTCCTTGGGTGACACATACGCCGATGAGCGTCTTGGTGCACAGCTCCAGACATTCATTGTTGATACACCAGAAGCTGCTAAGGCAATTCTTGACGGTGGCGGCCTCCAGAACTGGAAGGGTCCAAAGACCCAGGCCGATCAGTTCAAGGCTCTCTGGAACATTAAGTAAGAACTACTTTCTCGTAGAGAAAGAAAAGGGCGGGTGCTTCGGCACCCGCCCTTTTACTATTTATAAGTACATATGAATGACGTGTGCTAACTGACCAAACTGGCAAGTGCCCATGCAGCGGCAATGCCACCAATAAGAACCATGGTCACGGTGCGCACAATGGGTGCGCGGGGAAGATCTTCTTCACTCTTTGGGCGCGGTGGTGGCTTCACAATGGCGAGGATGTTGCCAACGCACAACGCGCCACCTAATGCGAGAACGAGATATGCCAAAAGATCTTCGCCAAGAAACATGCGTCATTGTCCTTTTGCTGTGAAGTTTTCAAAGCGTGTGTAGTTCGCTTGAAACACTAAGCGCACGTCGCCAATTGCGCCGGCGCGATGCTTTGCAACGTTGAGATACGCATCGGCTTTGCGTTGTGGATCGTCTTCGTAAACGCCCGGGCGATACAGGAACATAACTACGTCGGCGTCTTGTTCTAACGCGCCCGACTCTCGCAAGTCAGACAGTGTGGGCCGCTTGTCTTGGCGTTGTTCAAGACCACGACTCAACTGGCTGAGCGCAACGACAGGAATTTTAAAATCGCGCGCCAAAATTTTTAAGTTACGACTAATTTCACTGACCTCAAGCTGACGGTTTTCTGAACCTGAGTTGCCACCCATGAGCTGCAAGTAGTCGATAACAATCATTCCGATGCCGTCGTATTGTGAAGCAATGCGTCGTGCCTTTGCGCGAATTTCCATAACAGTGACCGATGAGTTGTCGTCGATATACAACGGAATAGAAAGGCGCCCGATAGCACGGCCAATGCGGCGCCAGTCTTCGTCGTTCAAACGACCACTGCGCAACTTTGCACTATCGACTCGCGCTTCACTCGACAAAATACGTTGTGATAATTCGGCGCGACCCATTTCCAAAGAGAAAAACAAAACAGGCTTTTGCGTGATGGTGGCCACGTTGACAGCCATGCCCATTGCGAATGCGCTCTTACCCATTGCTGGGCGTGCACCAATAATGTTGAGCGTGCCGGGTTGAAAGCCCGACAACAAATCGTCGAGATCGTTAAAGCCCGAGGGCACGCCAGTAATGGGGTCGCCGCGCTCCATGATGTCTTCAAGATGCGTCATGGTTTCTGGCATGAGGTCGTTAATGCGCACTAAAGAATCGGTGACTTGGTTTTGCGCTACGTCGAAAATGCGCGACTCGGCTTGGTCGAGAGCATTTTCAATAGTGTCGGGCTGGCTGTAGGCAATTTCAGCAATAGAAGACGCCGCGCTAATGAGGCCGCGCAAGAGTGCTGTTTCGCGCACGATGCGCGCATAGCGGTCGGCACTCGATACTGCAGGCGTGCGGTTTTGCAGGTCGACTAAATAGTCGATTCCACCAACGGTGTCGATGAGCCCAGCACGCTGCAATTTGTCGGACACGGTGACCACGTCGACGGGCTCGCCCATGGTGGTGAGTGCTTGAATAGCGTCGAAAATATGTTGGTGCGCTGGCTTATAAAAGTCGCCGGGAGTAACTCCACGTTCTGAGCAGGCACCAATGGCGTCTTTCGACAACAACATGGCGCCAAGTAACGAGACCTCGGCATCGAGGTTGTGTGGCGGTACGCGAGCGGTGACGCGTGCTGCTGAAGCGTTGTATGTATCGGACACGACTCTTACCTTGCCTGAGATACCTTGTGGATTACTAGGGGTAAGACTTGTGGATAAGCCTGTGTGTAAGCCTGTGCTGTATCGAGTGCGTTCTGTGGATAACTATTGAGCAACGACATCGACCGAGACAGTGCTCGTGACGTCGTGGTACAACGAGACCACTACCGAATGCTTACCCAATGTACGAATAGGAGCTTCGATGTCTACATCGCGGCGCTCAATTTCGATACCAGTTTGGCTCTTGACTGCAGCCACGATGTCGGCACTAGTAACTGAACCGAACAAGCGGCCTTCGTTACCGGCCTTAGCGGGCACCGACAAAGTGACAGCGTTCAAACGCGCTGCAACTTCAAGTGCTGCTTCACGAGAGGCGCGTTCTTTAGCGGCACGTGCCTTACGCATTGCTGCTGCTTGTGCCACTGCACCGTCGGTTGCCGTAATGGCGTGACCATTTGGCAACAAGAAGTTGCGGGCATGACCGTCGGCAACATTGACGATGTCGCCACGGTTGCCGAGACCTTTAATGTCGCTACGCAAAATAACTTTTAACATCAGGCTTCCTCACCATTCGCTACGACTTCTACAACTTCGGTGTTCTCTGTAGCCACGGCAGCAGCAGCGGTATCGCGAGGTGCGCGATTGTCGCTACGCTCGCCGCGCTCACCGCGTTCGCCACGGTCACCGCGGTCGCCACGATCTTCACGATCTTCACGATCGCCTCCAGCTCGTGGTGCACGAGTAGAAGACACGCGCTTGGCGTAAGGCAAAAGAGCCATTTCGCGAGCGTTTTTCACTGCGTTCGCAATGTCGCGCTGCTGTTGAACAGTGGTGCCGGCAATGCGCTGACCACGGATTTTGGAGCGGTCAGACATGAAGCGCTGCAACAAGTTGATGTCTTTATAGTCAACAAACTTCACGCGCTCGGTGTCGATGGCGTTTGGCTTCTTTTTTCCGGTTTTGCGAATGGCGGCTTTCGCCATACGGATTTTGTTTGATTTACTAGTCATGTTTCTCTCTGCAGTTTCGTTCTAGAAGGGTTCTTCTTCCCCACCCATGTATGGGTCGGGAGAGGTGTTGCTGGATGCTCCGCGTGGGGTGGCGGATTCGCCACCTTTGCTGGATTGACGCTCGACTTGGGCTGTTGCCCAACGCAAGCTCGGTCCGATTTCATCGGCCACGACTTCAATTGCCGTGCGCTTATCGCCTTCACGGGTGGTGAATTCACGCTGCTCGAGGCGGCCAGTAACGATGACGCGGGTGCCTTTGGTAAAGGTTGCCGCTGCGTTTTCGCCAAGTTGGCCCCATGCAGTGATATTGAAGTACGAGGTTTGCTCTTGCCATTCACCATTGACCTGATAACGGCGGCCAACGGCGATACCAAATGAGGCCACACCGCGCCCACCAGTGGTGAAGCGCAGTTCTGGGTCTCGGGTGAGGTTGCCAACAAGGGTGATGGAGTTCTCTGACATATGTATCTCCTCTACGTAAGTAGTTTGTGGAACTTTTCGTGAATGAAAAGCCGACTACGCAGTCGCGGCCATCATGCCGCGGCGTGCTGCTTCGTGGTCTGGCAAGCGCATGAGCTTGTGACGAACCACTTCATCGGCAATACGGAGCGTGCGCTCAACTTCATTTAAAGCTCCACCAAGAGCCTCGAGGTTGTAGACGACGTAATAGCCGTCTTCCTTTTTATTGATGGGGTACGCGAAACGGCGCTTGCCCCACCAGTCGGGATTACCGTGAATGCTGGCTCCAACTGCATTGATGGAAGCCGTGATGGCCTTCACCTGCAACTGCGCTGCATTGTCGTCGAGGTCTCCGCTGAGGATGACCATTAATTCATAAGCACGTTTCATGTGCATGTACTCCCTTCGGACACGGTACGGACCGTGGCCCCGTAAGGGGCAGGGTGGATAAGGAAATGAAAGCGTATCGGCAAGACACAGCACAACAACGAGAAGCAGGGGCACATTCCATTTCCTCTATTGTGTGCCAAGGGTGTTACTCGCTGACGAAATGACACCAAACCCCTGCAATATATGGGTTTGCGTTATGCCGAGGCTGCCCGCTGAGAGGTAATGGGCACCATGCGAACGAGGTGATGCCAGCGACACAAGCGACACGCCTCCACTACATAGGCCGTGTACTCGCCGGCTCCGGCCCCAGCATTTGCCCGCCGCTGAATTTGGGCCATTTCCGAGCGGGTGGTGACGCATCGCCCATGTGATGGGAGGTGTGGGCCAAAAGCGTAGGTGACCAAGACCAAATGGTCGTCGGTGCAAATGGGGCACTTCACCCGCGACTCTTCCCCAAAGTTCTTGGCCGCACGCATGAGTTCGGGGTGCGCATCACATACCTGGTCGATGCTCAGGCGGCCGCGGCGGTATTCATTGATGAGGTGTTGGCGTGCGAGTCGGTGGTCGACTGCACCCCCTGCCCCTCGTAATGACCCCGCCGTAAAGCTCATGCCTTAACGATAGTCATCGCATATCCCTCATGAGCAACGGTGCTCTTGCCACACTTCTTCTATGGCAGTTTCTGAACCTCCCCAACACACCATCTCTTTTGGCCCCCATGTGGCCAACGATGCCGAGTTGCGCCTTGTAGGCGATGTGAAGGGAAAGCGCGTACTCGAGCTTGGGTTGCCCTATGGGCACGCCAATTCTGTGGCGATGGCGCAGTCGGGGGCGCGTGCCATGGCCATCGACAATTCTGCAGAACGTATTGCCCTTGCCCGGCGCACCGCTGAAACAGCAGAAGTGCGCGTTGAGTTTCACCAAGCGGAACTTGCCGACATGGGCTTTGTTACAAGCTCGTCGCTTGACCTTGTGTTGTGCATTGACAAACTCAACTCTGTTGACGACATCGACCGTCTCTTGCGACAAGTGCATCGTGTGTTGAAATCGGAAGCATCTTTTGTTGCGGTTGTTGAACACCCAGCAGCTGCGATGTTTGACAATGACGATGCTGTTGCGCGCCGCCGTTACGGAGCCGATGGTGCACTCACTATTGGCGAGCTGTGCATGTCGTTACAACGCAGCAACTTTGCTATTGATCTCTTGTATGAACTGATGCCGCTGAACTCCCCACGTGCACTTGTTCCTACAATACTTGCAATGCGCGCACGCAAGCTTGGTTCTTAATTTTTTTGTTCGCTCCACCATGCGTCTAGCCGGCGACCAATTTCTTCGATACCCAGCAAACCTTCTTCAAGGCGAATTTCCATAAGAAAATTAAGTGCTTTGCCTACTTCACGCCCTGGTTGAACACCCAGGCGTTGCATCACTTCCACACCATCAAGTTCGGGTCGCAATGCGGCGAGTTCTTCTTTTTCCATCAACTCTGCAATGCGTTTTTCAAGTTCATCCATGCGCTGTGACAACACCAAGGCTTTACGTTCATTACGCGTAGTGCAGTCGCAACGAGTAAGCACGTTGAGTTCGTTGAGCAATGGCCCCGCATCGCGTACGTAACGACGCACAGCAGAATCGGTCCATCCCATTTGATACGTATGAAAGCGCAAATGCAATTCGACCAGTGCTGTAATTGCCTGCACATCTTCGCTGGAATATTTAAGTGCCTTCAAACGATCGCGCGTCATTCGCGCACCAACTACTTCGTGATGATGAAAAGTGATTCCTTTTCCTTTATCAATTGCGCGCGTTTTTGGTTTACCAATGTCATGAAATAAAGCAGCAAGACGAGTGATGCGAAAATCAAAAGCGGGGTGTGCATCGGGGCGCACATTTTCCACCACAGCCAACGTGTGCGTAAGTACATCTTTATGGCGATGAATAGGGTCTTGCTCCACGCTCATGTTGGGCAACTCGGGAAAAAATTGGGCAGCAAGCCCCGTGTTGACCATGAACCACAAGCCTGCAGTGGGGTGATCTGAAGTGAGCAGTCGATCGAGTTCATGTTGAATGCGTTCTCGCGAAATGATGTCGAGGCGAGGCGCCATATTTTTCACAGCTTCAATGAGGCCTGGTTCCGCAGTGAGATTGAGCGCTGAAAGAAAGCGCGCCGCGCGCAACATGCGCAGTGGGTCGTCACTGAAACTCTCTTCTGGAGACAAAGGCGTGCGCAGAACTTTTGTCATGAGATCGGCTGCCCCGTTGAAGGGGTCAACTAAAACAGGGCTAGACGAAGTGAGCTCGAGCGCCATTGCATTAATGGTGAAGTCGCGACGTGAGAGGTCGGCCTCAATGTCGTCCGAGAATTGCACATCGGGTTTACGTGAATCGGGTGAATACGCCTCGGCCCGGTGTGTGGTGATTTCATAAACACGGCCATTCTTCTTGGCGCCAATAGTGCCAAATTTTTCACCCTGTGCCCACACCGCGTCGGCCCAACCTTCGATGATGGACTTAATTTCGTGCGGTAAAGCATTTGTTGTGGCGTCGAAATCCATGTCTGGTGATGCTCCGGGCAGATGCGCATCGCTCGCTGGCCCCAGTAAAAGATCGCGCACCGTGCCGCCCACCAGGTACAGGCGCTTGTTGGCCGCGGCAAAGCGGGCAGTGAGCGGAGCAAGTTCCTCTAAGACAGGGGTAAAGCGTTCGGGAATCATCAGACTTTCAGGCTACGCAGATGAAGCCCGACCACTACGGTCATATGTGTGTTTATGGAACCTCGCCCCGTTGCCCCCCTCTTTGGCAACTGGCCCTATGACCCGACCACCGCATTACTCACGCTGCGCAGCGGCCATCACCCCGAGGCAACCATCACCAGTGACATGGTGAAAATGTGGCTTGGAACCGCACAGCATGGTGGATTCGCGCGAGTAAGAACGAACGCAGTGAGCCCACAACTTGCTGACATACTCGCCACTGTGGGTTTTACGGTCAAACAAGAGCTCTCACTTCTCACTGCGCCACTGCAGGAAGTTCCCTCCCATGCGCAAACGGTGTCTGCCCGGCGCGTTACTGCGGCTCAAGCAATACGCATTGACTGTGCGGCATTTCATGGCGAGTGGGCAATTGACCCGCCGGCCCTGCTTTCTGCCAAACAGGCAACCCAGTTTCATCGCTTGCGTGGACTTGGGTCATCTCGGTTTCGCCGCACCACAAGTTATTGCCTGTCGGGTTTCACGCCCAGCCCGGCGGAATCGCAATACGGCTATATCCAGCGCCTCGCCGTGCACCCAAGCGCACAGCGCAACGGCTATGGGCGAAAGTTAGTGCTTGATGCGATGCACTGGTTAGGTTCTCGGGGTATGCAACATGCGTTGGTCAACACAGATTCCACCAATGAAGCAGCCCTCTCGCTCTATCACTCATTGGGTTTTGCGCCCATGACTTATCCGCTATACGTACTCGAGCGCGCATGCACCGACTAAAGCTGCTCATTGTTTCCTGTGTGCTCATGTGCCTTGGTGCGCTCGTGCTCCCGCAAGGTACATACGCCGCATCGGCTCCTGTTACACAAATTTCCATTGGTCTCACGCAACAGAGTTTTACTGTTCTTGATAATGGCACAATGCGTTTTGTTATTGCTATTACCGAGAATGGCGAGCCAATCACTCCGCAAGACAATGTTGATCTTGATGTTGTTCTGTCGAAACGCATCGCGTCACGTGAAGCATTCCGCGACATCACAGAAGAGAACGTTGTTCCTGAACCACTCGATGGCGTTCGACTCAACACGTTGAGCATCACTCGAAATTCAGCTGGTCGATTTATTGTGGAATTGCCCACCACCACGAAAACGTCAGCAACAGCTGGGTTATATTTGAATCAATCAGGTGTGTATCCACTCACATTTACTGTGTATGCCAGCAACGAAGTTCGTGCCACAACCACAACTTTCATTCATCATTTTTCTACAAATGATGCAAACGTACTGACACCGCAAGATCGCCTTGGTGTGCTTCCCGTTGTTACCGTTACTGCGCCGCCAAGTGCGACCCCTACAGGCAACATCGCACTCAGCACCGAGGCCCGCGCTGTTCTACAAAAATTTGTTGACGTCTTTTCTGGTGTCGGCCAAGGTTCGCTACTCGTACTTCAACCAGAATTACTTCATACGCTAGAAATGTCGAAAACTGCTGAAGACAAACTTCTTCTTGATGACATTCGCGACTTGCTTGGTATCCATACCTTGAGTGCTGCAACTCAGGTGCCTTATAACCCCAGCGCTATTGCTCATGTTGGCCTCCAAGAACTTTTTGCCCGCCAGCTCACTGCAGGTGAAGATGCCGTCACCGCGCTCATGCAAAAAAGTCCTTCGCGCGATGCTGCAGTTCTTACAGACCCACTCACTGCAGCAGGAGCAACCTTGTTGCGCGACTTAGGTACAAGGCAAGCAATACTCACGCCGAGTGCTCAAAAATCATTTGATGCACCACTCGACTCGGCGGTGGCTTATCTCGCCAAACTCCCCGATGGCGGCTCACTATCGATCTATGGAACCGACCCGCAATATGCGCGCGTGATGGAAAATGGCTCGCTCACACCCTTAGAACGTGCCACGCGTATATCGGCCGAGCTCATCATTCAGCGAGAAGAACTCTCATTCACCACTTCACAGGCTCAACAGCGTCAGGTCCTTCTTAGTTCGTCGACCGGAGAAATTCTGAACGTGGCCGTGATGCGTCAGTTATTTCGCATCATTAATTCCAGCCCCGTGCTTGCCTTTACTTCCCAACCCGTGCTTGCCTCTACGCCCTCTTCAAGCCAGCCAATTACTTTGCGCCAAGGTGAAGACACTTCTTTAGAAGGCCTCAAAGCCACTTTCGACAAACTCTTACCGCGCATCACCAATACCTCATCAATGCTCTTGCCAAACGACCCACGCGTGAGCACGTGGAACGCATTGACCGCTTACTCTGCGGCACGCACCGCCACGCCAGCGCAAAGTGCGGCGTACATCGATGCCATTTCCTCATCTATTACCGATTTACGTTCGGCAGTGAGTTTGCCGAAATCGGCCAATTTCACCTTGAGTGGCCATAACAGCGAAATTCAACTTCAAGTAAAAAACTCCAGCGCCTCAGCCCTGAAAGTGACCCTGCGCTACCGAAGTGCGAAGCTCACATTCCCCCAGAATTCTCAAGTAATTGATTTGCCTGCCAATTCCAGCACCAACGTTGCGGTGAAGGTGGTGGCGCGAAGCAATGGTCGGTTCCCGGTGTATTTTCAACTTTTTACTCCGCGTGGCAATAACCCACTGACAGAGGAATTGAAGGTCACCGCTCGCGTCAGTGCCCTTGCAGGTCTTGGTCTTGTGGTCAGTGCAACCGCCATTATTGTTTTGCTCACATGGTGGGCGCACAATTGGCGTTCACGGCGCCGGCGTGCCCTTTCAGCACTCATCGCCCCAGAATAAGGCACTACGGTAGAAGCACTATGACGATTCGCATTGTTACCGACAGCGCCTGTGACCTCCCACAACACCTCATTGCACAGCACAAAATTGTTGTTGTTCCTCTCACTATTCGCTTCGGTGAAACCGACTACATCGATGGTGAAGATTTCACTCCGAAGGAGTTTTGGGCAAAGTGCACAGCTTCTCCAGTCCTTCCAGAAACTGCCGCCCCTTCTCCTGGCCAGTTTGAGGCTGCCTACCGCCGCCTCCAAAGCGAGGGCGCAACAGGTGTGCTCGTGGTCTCGTTATCGTCAGGCGTTTCGGCCACAATGCAAAGCGCTGAAATTGCAGCCCGCCTCGTGGGTGAAGACACGGCAAACCCCTTTCCGGTGCAAGTAGTCGATTCGCGCAGTGTGTCAATGGGTCAAGGCATCATCGCAACGTCTTGTGCAGTCAAGGCCGAACAAGGTGCAAGCCTCAGTGAAGTTGCCGCCCTCGCCACAGCACTCAGCCATCGTGTGCATGTATACGGCGCGCTCGACACCCTGGAAAACCTGAAAAAAGGTGGTCGCATTGGCGGTGTGAAGGGAATGTTGGCTTCAGCACTGTCCATCAAGCCCATTATCGACGTACGCGGCGGCAAAGTAGAAGAGGGCGGGCGCCAGCGCACACGCTCGAAGGCACTTGCATTCTTGTTAGAAAAAGTGAAAGAGCATGGCAACATCTCCAACCTCGCAGTCTTGCAAGCCGACTGCGATGACACCGACGCATTCCTCGCGTCACTGCGCACAATCTATTCAGGCAGTATCGAAGTCGGCGAAATTGGTGCGGTCATCGGCGCACATGCCGGTCGTGGCACCATGGGTATTGCATTTTTCGACGCTGAATAAAAACGCTTCTTACCATCGCATTGCCTCAATCGTGCAACGCTGCGCAACTAGCGTGATGCACAGCAATGTCTCCCTCACTTGTACCCAACACCCTTATTGGTGCGCGCTATCGATTGGTACGTCGCATTGGTCAAGGTGGCATGGCCGAAGTGTGGTTAGCGAAAGACACCTCGCTCGACCGTGACGTAGCTGTCAAGGTAATGCGCGCGCATCACGATGACGACCACGTAGGCAATGAACGTTTTCGCCGCGAAGCAAAAGCATCAGCGGCACTGAGTTCACCCAACATCGTGACGGTGTACGACGTTGTAGAAGATGCTGGTCGTCAAGCAGTTGTCATGGAGTACATCAACGGGCAAAGCCTGCGTGAGCTACTCGATAAACGACATCGCATTAGCCCTAGTCTCACGGTTCACATTGGTATGGCGGTAGCAACCGCACTCGATGCAGCCCATGCGAAAGATCTTGTTCACCGCGACATTAAGCCGGCAAACATTCTCATTACTCCAAGTGGTCGCGTGCTTCTCACCGACTTTGGAATTGCAAAAACTTTAAATGGAAATGAATCTGATCTCACTAATGACAACATCATGATGGGAACTGCTAAGTACTTATCGCCCGAGCAAGTTAGTGGCAAAAAACTAGACGGGCGTGCAGATTTATACTCACTTGGCCTTGTGCTTTATGAATGCTTAGCGGGTCGTGTGCCATTCGTTGGCGGCACCGATGTAGAAACTGCACTTGCCCGCGTGCAAGGTGATGCGCCCGACATTTCAAAAATTCGCCCCACACTGCAACCAGTGTTGGTGCGCATCATTCATCAAATGTTGGCCCGTGATCCAGAGCAGCGACAACCTTCAGGCGAAGCAGTGCGTGCAGCACTTTACGCCGCGCGCGAAATTGGTTTAGACGGAACGCCAACGGGTTTAACCCCGCCATATGGCAACACCATGCCAGTAACTGGTATTCCTGGTGAACCAGTTATCAGCAAGCCCACTGCGCGTACCGAGTCTGTTCGCAGTTCAAGCTCGTCGCGCCCAGTGAACAAGGCTCTAGAAAAACGCGCGCACCGCATCACACCAACATCCATATTGGCTGCGGCGGTGGTCATTGGTGTTGTGCTTGCTGGCTTTGTGTTGTGGCGCAGCGTGTCGTCGCCTTCCACAACACCCGCTGCAAGTGCCTCCACCACACCGGTTGCAACGGGGCCAGTCAACATTGTCAGTGTCAGTAGTTATGACCCCGACGGCGATGACAACGTTGAAAACGATGACCAGCTCCCCAATTTGCGTGATGGAAAGTCGGGAACTCAGTGGCGCACCGTGTGCTACGGCAACGATCACTTCGGAAGTAAGAACGGCGTGGGTTTCGTTGCCGAGTTGTCGGGTCGCAGTACAGGAACACTGTCGGTTGATTTCGGTTATGCCCCCTGGGAGATCGATGTTTACGGTTATTCCGACACAAAGCCGAGCACGCTTGCGGGCTGGGGGCCTGCACTTGCTGGCTCTGCAGGCGAGAACCCCGGGGAAGCCACCTTCAACATCTCCGCACCGTCGCAGTACGTCCTTGTTTACTTACGTTCAGCAGCCCGCAGCCCGCAGTGTTCCACCACCAACCCATTTCAAGGTGTCATCAATGACATCAGTTTTGTTTCAGCGTCCGCACCGTAATAATTGTCTTTGGCTAGCCTTCCCGTATGGAAACTGAGCGCCTTCTTGAACGCGCCCAGTCGGGCGATGTTTCAGCGGTCGACCAGTTGTTGCGTGTGCACTACGGCGCCGTTCACTCGGTATGTCACCGTATGTTGCTCAGCCGAGAAAGTGCCGACGACGCCGTACAAAATGCTCTCATTGCTATTGTCAAAGGCCTTCCTCGTTTCGACGGAAAAGCTGCTCTCTCCACCTGGATCTACCGTATTGCAACAAATTCGGCGATAGATGAAATTCGACGTGTTCGCCGAAATGGTGGAACCGTTCCATTAAATGATGACGCAAGTGCCCACGCATTGGCGAGCGAACATGCTGTCGACCCCACCGCTCTTCTTGCAGAACACCTTGTTGACTCATCGCGGGTGGCCCAAGCCTTAGGCACTTTGCCCGAAGAATTTCGTGCTGCGGTGGTCTTGCGCTACATCTCGGACCTCGATTATGCCGATATTGCAGCCGTCCTTGAGGTTCCCGTCGGCACCGTCAGGTCGCGCTTGGCCAGGGGGAAAAAGCTCCTTGCCGAGAAATTGGCCGACCCGACAACACTTTCCCCTCCAGACGAACCAAACTTAGGTGCCCCGTCATCTCCACAACAGGGTTCATCATCATGACCACACCTTCTCTTGACCCCACCGACAATGGCCCGCTCGAGGCTGCGTTGCGTCATTTAGGCACCACCCCCGACCCTGCTGTGCGCGATGAGCACATTGCTATTGCCCTTGGCCACATTGTCGATGCCCAGGCACACGAACCGAGCAATGTGGTTTCGCTCGTATCGCGACGCCCTAACCGCGTTTTCATAGCGCTTAGTGCCGTGGCCGCCGTTGGGCTTTTTGCATTAGGGCTTGGCCTCGGAAACCGCGACAACAATTCGCCCGCCGAAGTTTCCTTAGTAAAAAATGCCGCGCCTACCGAAAGCGTGAAGCCCCGCGCATGTGTAAGTACAGAAGTTTCCTCCACCACCGACACATTCCTCATTGCGGGTAGCCCACCATCACTCGTTGCCAAAGAAGTACGCAATGGCGTTCCTACTCTCACCGTGTACAACGCCATCACTTGCGACATCTTGTGGCAAGTACCCGCCAAATAGTTGTTCCCGAAGAGAAAGACCTTTAGCCATTAGGCTGATTACGTGCTCTCTAACCCATTCACCGACCCCGATTGGGCGCGCAACACCGTTGCCTTCATCGACAAGTGGGTGGTCTTTGTTCGCGACCGCACTACCCGCCCCGTTATCACTTGGGTACGCGGCATTGTCTATGGCTTCTTAGTCGCCACTGGTGTTGTCATCATGGTCGTGCTCTTTGCAATTGGCACAACACGGGCATTACAGGCCGCACTCGATACTGCCTTTTCGCGCACAACGGCCGTATGGTTTTCTTATCTCATTTTGGGCAGTCTTTTTTTACTCATCGGATTACTCGTTGCGCGTAAGCAGCATCGTAAATCTGTCGAACCCAATTCCTAACTCTCACTAAATCTTTGGAGACTTTTATGGCAACACATCATCACGTTCTCATTATTGGCTCTGGGCCTGCCGGGCTCACAGCCGCTATTTACACCGCTCGCGCCAATTTGAACCCGTTCATTATTGAAGGTGAAGTGTCTTCCACAACCGATCAACCAGGTGGGCAACTCATGCTCACCACTGAAGTTGAAAACTTTCCTGGTTTCCCCGAAGGCATTATGGGTCCAGAACTCATGGGCCGTTTTCGTGAACAAGCAGCACGCTTTGGTGCATCATTTCTCACCGACAAAGCAACGCGTGTCGATTTTTCTGCGCGTCCTTTTCGTGTGTGGACACGCGATCAGGAATTCACCGCCGACTCCGTCATTGTAAGTACAGGTGCGCAGTCTTTGTGGTTGGGTCTTCCCAATGAAACTGCACTCGTTGGTCACGGCGTTTCTACATGCGCAACATGCGACGGATTCTTTTTCCGTGGCAAAGAAATTGTGGTCGTGGGCGGTGGCGACAGCGCCGTGGAAGAGGCAACCTTCCTGACCAAGTTCGCTTCAAAAGTCACCATTGTGCATCGTCGTTCAGAATTACGTGCGTCAAAAATTATGCGTGATCGTGCAGAAAATAACGAGCGCATTGAGTTCAAATGGAATAGTGCAGTTGTTGAACTGCAAGGTACCGATGCACTTGAAGGCATCGTGCTTGAAGACACAGTCACCGGTGAGCGTTCGCAGATGAACGTGTCTGGTCTCTTCATCGCCATTGGACATAAGCCAAATACTGGACTTTTCACAGGCATTCTCGACATGGAAGAAAATGGGTACCTTGCTACTCGCCCTGGGTCGTCATACACCAATATTCCTGGGGTTTTCGCCTGCGGCGATGTTCAAGACCATACCTATCGTCAAGCAATTACTGCTGCAGGGTCGGGATGCATGGCAGCCATCGATTGTGAGCGCTGGCTCGAGTCAGAGCACGCTTCTCTCGCCTAGACTTCAATTAGAGAAGAAAAAAGGAGCCCCCATGGCAGACGGCATTGTTACTCTCACCAGTTCTACATTCGACGAAACAGTAATTGGTTCAAGCAAACCAATTCTTGTTGACTTCTGGGCCGAATGGTGTGGCCCTTGCAAAATGATTGCTCCCATTCTTGCGGAAATTGCTATTGAGCAAAAAGATTCTCTTGTGGTGAGCAAGCTCAACGTTGATGACCACGGCGACATTGCTCAGCGTTACAACGTCATGAGTATCCCTACATTGTTGTTGTTCAACAATGGCGAACTTGTGAAGCGCCTCGTTGGTGCAAAAGGCAAGGGCGCACTCTTGCAGGAGTTGTCAGAATTTCTGACCCCTTCCCACTAACTGCTGGCCAACGCAACGAGACCGTTCGCGATCTCCAGCGACGGTTACGTAGTTGTGGCTTTATTCAACACTCTCTCGATGAAGAGGGATTCTTTTGCGTTGCCACCGAAAAAGCTCTCGTGGAGTTTCAAGCATCGCGGGGCCTGCGCACAGACGGTGTATGCGATATAGCAGCGTGGAGCGCGCTTGTTGAAGCATCGTGGTCGCTTGGTGATCGCATGTTGTATCTCACTTCACCAAACTTTCGTGGAGACGATGTCACACAACTGCAATCATTGCTTTCGCGTTTAGGATTCGACTGCGGTCGTGTCGATGGCATCTTTGGCCCACTTCTGGCGCACGCCATTAGTGAGTTTCAAAAAAATGCGGGCATCTCTATTGACGGCATTTGCAGTACCGACACGGTGGCTGCGCTCGAGCGCTTAAGTTCTCAAACCGGAGAAGGCCCCGGCATCTCTTCTCTGCGCGACACCGAGCGCTTTCGCGCCACAGGTGATGACAGAAAATTGCGTCGTGTTGTGGTGGGTCAATTTGGAGGGCTCAGCGGAGTAGCCCGCCTCATTTCTCGCGCACTACGCGATGCACACGAAATTGTGATGTTGGTTGACGAGCCCGATGTTGCCGCACACGTTTTGGCCGCTAATCATTTCCAGGCCGATACCTATATTGGGCTCGAAGCACATGGCGAACCCACGTGCACCATTGCTTTTTATGCAGTGCCCGGCTTTAGTTCCGCAGGTGGAGAACTGCTCAGCAACGCCATCGCCGATGCGCTCCGTGCCGTATTGCCCTCTCTCACTGTGAACTGTGTAGGAATGCGCCTTCCTATTTTGCGAGAAACGCGAATGCCGGCAGTGATGTGCAGCCTCGGACCATTTGATGTCATCACCCAACACGGCCCCGAAGTTGCCGAAGCTATTGCCTCAGTTTTAACCCAGCAATAATCCACAGCTTTATCCACATGCTATGCACAAGGTTTTCCCAGCGTTATCCTGAGGTTTATCCACAGGCTGTGTGTAACCTCAAGGCGAGGTTGATGTCATCCTCGTCTAGACATTAAGACTTTTAAAGAGGCGTTAGGCCTGTTCGGTCATCTTGCGGTAGATCCGTTCCAAATCTTCGAGGTCGGCAAAGTCGATTCCCACCCGGCCACGCTTCCCGTTCATTGCTACCGTCACTTTGGTTGCAAGAAACTCGCTTAAGAGGTTTTCGAGTTCTAACAAACCTGGTGGCCGCAGCGCTGGCTTTTTCCCCGTGGGCTGAGCAGGTTCATCTACTTCAACAATGGGCTTGCCGCCCTGGCGCTCGCGTACCGCGTCTTCTACTGCACGTACCGACCAACCTTCATCCACCGCACGGCGTGCCAATTGTTCTTGGAACGCACGGTCGGGTGTTCCCAAAATTGCTTTGGCATGCCCAGCAGCTAAGCGACCATCGGCCAACAAGTGCTGAATACTGGGAGGCAAAGTAAGTAGGCGTAACGCGTTGGTAATGGCCGAACGGCTTTTCCCCACTCGGCTGGCAATTTTTTCATGCGTAAATGCAAAGTCGTCCATTAACTGCTGATATGCCGATGCTTCTTCTAACGGGGTGAGGTCTTGGCGATGAAGGTTCTCTACCAGTGCTTGCTCGACCGATGCAATATCGTCGGTGGGGCGCACCACGGCAGGAACAGTGGCGAGGCCAGCTCGTGTTGCTGCCCGCCAACGCCGTTCACCGGCAATGAGCTGATATTTTCCATCGGCTAGTTGGCGCACCAAGATGGGTTGCAATACGCCAATGGCACGAATGGAATCGGTGAGTTCCGACAATGCGCTTTCGTCGAAATGCACACGTGGTTGGTTGGGGTTTGCCTCAATGGACTGCACGGGGACATCGCGCAAGAGAGGGCCGTTGACCCCAGTTGCTGCTCCCACTTCAGTTTTCTCTACCAGGTCGGCCGTGATGAGGGCTCCGAGACCTTTACCTAATCCACTTTTACGCGCCACTGACAATCTCCTTTGCTGCTGCCCGATATGCCTTGGCGCCAGAAGAACCGGAGTCGAAGGTGGTGATGGGCTGTCCAAATGATGGTGCTTCGCTTAAGCGCACATTGCGGGGGATCACGGTCTTATAGACACGCTCTCCAAATTTATTACGCAACTCCTCCACCACCTGATCGGCCAAATTATTGCGCATATACATCACGCACAAAAAGGTGGGGTCGGGGAGGTTGGGGTTCAAGTTCTTGCGAATGAGGTGCAGGTTCTTCAGCAAAATCTCAATGCCTTCCAGCGGAATGTATTCCGTCTGAACTGGCGTAATAATTTCCGTCGCTGCGGTCAGTGCGTTCACGGTGAGCAAACCCACCGATGGTGGGCAGTCAATAAGGATGTAGTCCCACTGGTCGGCAACGGGGGCAATGGCGTTACGCAAACGACCTTCGCGGCCAAAGGCCGACACAAGCTCAATTTCTGCTCCGGCCAGATTGATGTTCGACGGAACAATAAAGAGGTTTTTCACTGCAGTAGGTTCCACAGCGTCTTCGAGTGGCACCTCTTGAATGAGCACGTCGTAGATGGTGTTCTCAAGATCGCGGGTGTCGATGCCCAGCGATGACGAGGCATTGCCCTGTGGGTCGAGGTCAATGATGAGCGTCCGTAGCCCCATCTCTGCGAAGCAGGCGCCGAGGTTCACTGTGGAGGTGGTCTTCGCTACGCCACCTTTATTGTTGGAAACAGCGATGATGCGGGGTCCCGTTGCAGAGGTTGACATGCCTCCATATTACTCACGCCTGCCTCAAAGGCGGGTGGATGGGGAAATAAAATGTTCCACGTGGAACATCGTTTTTGGTCAATAACTCCCCGTTATTAACCATTTGACCCCCATATTGCCCATGAATGGATGTTCCACGTGGAACATTGGGGATCTTTTTCAACGCTCCGTTTTTTTGGTGAAGCGTGCGAGGCGAAGTATCAGCTCTGGCCCTTCGAGCCCGGCGGCGGCAACCACCGCCTGCTCCCAGCGGTTGGCGCTGCCTGCTGGAGGTTCGCTCACCAATACGGTTCCCCCCGGTCGAACGAGCGCCGCTGAGTACTTGAGGGTTGTTTCGTGTGGGCCAAATCCGCGAGACATCGCGGCATCAAAAGTTTCTTGCCACTCGTCTTGTCGGGTGAGTGCACCAACATCGGCGCACACCACGTGCACCCGGTGGCTCCACCCCAACGACACAATGGCACGCTCGAGCGCATCGGTGCGTTTGGCTCGCCTGTCAACCAAGATGATTTCCAACTCGGGTCGCAGCTCGGCAACAACCAAACCAGGAACCCCCGCTCCTGAACCAAGGTCCACCACGCGGCGACAAGAGTCGGGGAGGGCAAAAGCAAACGCACCGGCGTGCTCAATCACTTCGCTAATAGGGCGAAGGCCAAGCGCGCCGATGCGTTGTGCGTCGGTCAAGATCTCGTGAACGGTACGCGCCACGAGAAGTGTCTTACTCGCCAGACTGTGCTGGCTCTACCACAATTTGACGATATGGGTCGTCGCCACGTGAGCGGGTGACTACACCAGTCTGTTCAGACAAGGCGTCGTGCACCACTTTGCGGTCGGCAGATGCCATTGGCTCAAGAACGCGGGGCTGGCCCGACTCCACTACTTCGCCCGCTACTTTCAGGGCAAAACGGGTGAGTGCATCGCGGCGGCGCTCGCGGTAACCAGCAACATCAACGCGCAAGCGTGTGTCGTGGTCGCCCAAGCGACGCTGTGCGACCACTCGAGTGAGGTCTTGCAGTGCCAAGAGCGTATTGCCACGTGGGCCCACCAAGAGGCCAAGATCGTCGCCGTTCACTTGTGCTTCCAGCTCTTCGCCTTCGCGCTCGACAACCACTGTTCCGACAAGGCCAAATGCATTGACAACACCCGTGAGGAAGGTGACTGCCTGAGCGCTCACCAACGCAGGGTCGACCGGGTCGCCCTTTGGACGATCGTCATCGCGTGGTTCACGCGGTTCGCGTGGTGGGCGACGGTTGCCTTCACCGGCAGGTTTTGCCTGGCGGGGGCGGTCGTTGTTGCGGCCGCGAGAGTTTGAACGCTCGGGGCGTGCTTCGCCCGAGGTCTCTTCGGTGCTGCTGGTTTTTTCGCCAGCAGGCTTACGGCGTGGGTTGCGACGCTCTGTTTTCTGGCGAGCTTGCGTGGGGCGAACGCGAGCACGCACGCGAGCTTCACCGCGTGTACGCCCAAACAAACCCTGCGTTGGCTCTTCCAAAATATCGAATTCGGCGTCGTCTTCGGCTACTCCCAATGCGTCGAGAGCGGCGTTCTTTGCTTCGTCGATACTACGACCTGTTGTTTCTACCCATTCCATGACTTCATCCTTCGTTCTGTGTTCACGTTAATTATTAGACTTTTAGTTTATTTATTGCGCTTTGATGGCGGTATTGGCCGTTGTGGGCGCCCGCTTGGCGCAGGCTTATTCTTCGACGGGGTCACACGTTTGCTTTGCACTGGTGCCGGCTTGTCGACCTTGTCGGGCTTGAGACCCTTGCCCTTTGCATCTTTTGCCATATCGCTCGCCACTTTGCTGGCTGCTTGCGCCTGGCGACCAATGGAGCCATCGTGTCCGTAGAAACGCTTGGTGATGTACCACTGTTGCAAGATACGAACAACGGCTTGTGTGAAGTAGTAGATGACGAGCCCGGTAGGCAAAAACACTTGGAACACAGCGAATGCAACGGGGAGGTACTGCATCACTTTCGCCTGTGTGGGTGACATGGAAGCACTGGTGGTGCGCGAGGCAATCATCTTTTGCTGCACCAAGAACGTGAAGGCCAACAACACAATCATGAGGGCATAAGGAATGCCCTTCACAAAGTCTTCGCCCATTACTTTTGCTGGCGACTTAGCAAGGTCGAGGCCAAATGCGAGCATCTCTTTCGACTTGTCAAGTGCGAGATAGATCTTCGAATCTTTGGCGATATAGCTCGGATTAAAAGTGCCGTCGGTGCCCAACTTCGACAAACCGCGCAGTACCCGGAACATAATGATGAACACGGGCAACTGCGCAATGAGCGGCAGGCACGAGGCCAACGGGTTCACCTTGTGCTCTGAATAGAGCTTCATCATTTCTTCGTTTAATTTTTGGCGATCGCTCTTATATTGCTGCTGCAATTTGCGCATTTCTGGCTGCAAACGCTGCATTTCCAACATGCCTTTGGTGCTCTTCAAGGTGAGCGGGGTGATGAGAAGCATGATGGAAAGAGCAACTAATGCAATGGCAAATGCATAGTTGTTGGTCAAACCATAAAAAACGCTGACGAGCCAGGCTGCTGCTTGAAACATTTTTCTATTTTCCTAACAGTTCATGTGAGTGAGATGTATGTGCTTCGGGCACTGGGTCGAAACCCGATGGCCCAAAGGGGCGGCACCGCAACAGCCGCTTGGCAGTGAGCCAAAACCCGCGGGTGGTGCCATGAAGCACAAAGGCTTCGTGGGCAAAAGAAGAGCAAGAAGGGGAGAACCGGCACGGCGATGGTCGCCCCGACCGAGCTCCTTGGTAAAACTCAATTGCCGACAGGCAACGCTCATTCAAGGTGCGCTGGGTCATGAGACCTTCTGTTTGGCGGTAGTGATGAGTTGCAACATGGTGTTGGTGAGTTCCTGAAACGACAACGCGGTGGCTTCTTTGTGTGCCCCAATGAGGTAATACCCCGGAACCAATTGGCTCGTATTTGCTGACAAAATTTCTCTCATTTGGCGCCGAATGCGGTTTCGCACAACGGCCGAACCGGTGTGACGCCCTAAGGCGTAAGCCACACATGGCTGAGAAAGAGCAGGGTCAGCAAGCACGGAACACCACACAGAGCCCACGCGCACACGAACACCTTCACGCCCTAAACGGCGAAAAATAGCGTGTTCGTGAATGCGTCCGATCAAGCGGAGAGGCGGTAGCGGCCCTTGGCGCGGCGGTTTTTAAGAATTTCACGACCTGCACGAGTGCTCATGCGATGGCGAAAACCGTGCTTTTTGGCGCGACGACGATTGTTTGGCTGGAAGGTACGCTTCATGGGTCCAGAATCTTTCGAATTATGTAAGGTGAACGGGAACCGCGAGAGGCAGGGCCGGGGCTACAAGAGCGAAGCGGCACGTCGATTCGGGTGACCACTGGCAAGGCTAGGCGAGACCAGCCCCCATTCCCAACCAAGGCTGTATTTTTTTGCCCTGTGGATAATCTGCTATGGTGCTTTTCCCACAGAAAAAGTGGCGAAAACGACGAAAAACACCCGAAAACCGTCCACAGCCTGTGGATAACCATGTGTATAAAAAGTGTTTTTCGCCGCCAAACACCGTACCAGCGCGAAAGGAGACCGAGATGGCAGAACACGACACCGTGTGGACAGCGGTCTCTGCGTTACTTCGGGCTCAGGTGTCTGAAGCGGTGTGGCTCTCCACTTTTCAAGACGTCATTCCTTTGCCCGGCGGCGACGACGCGTTGCGCCTGCAGGTGCCGAACGGTCACATTAAAGAACGCATTCTCACCCGATACTTGCAATTGGTGCTCGACGCCCTTGCCGAAATTGATGAGAACGATCGCCAGCTTGTGGTGGAAGTGGCCCCCCTTGTGGAAGGCGAGAGCGATGCTGGCCATTCCGACGACTTCCCCCGCGGTTCGTTCGACGACGACTTAGCTACCACTGGCAGTGCGGCAACTTCACTGCGCGGGCAAGCCATTGGGCTCAACCCCCGCTATAC
>Ga0114978_10001030_pt1 | contig 23437 bp, 14 predicted proteins | sample S_140212_EF_Meta_FD_87027 | JGI IMG/M metagenome (GOLD analysis project Ga0114978, IMG submission 87027) | Freshwater microbial communities from Lake Simoncouche, Canada to study carbon cycling - S_140212_EF_MetaG | ecosystem: Environmental > Aquatic > Freshwater > Lake | place: Lake...
GAATTGGGCCTGTTTTGGGGACTTTTCCTATGGGATTTATCTGTACGCGTTTCCTATTCAACAATTGATCGTCAGCCAAATACATGGAATTGGACCTATTTCTCTCTTTTTGATTGCAACTCCTCTGTCAGTCGTTGCAGGAGTCATTAGTTGGCACCTTGTCGAAAAGCATTTCCTGAAATTGAAACATCGACTTCCGAGTCGAAGCTTGAACATTGCGCCGAATTAGGTAGCGAGAGCGGTTCGTGTCTCGGCATTGATGAATTCATCCGTCGATGGGAAAATCTCGTTCTCGTGGAATCAATGAGCGCAGCCAAAAGCGATGTCGCCTCAGCGATCGGCGAAAGAGCCTGTTGGTGGGTTGGGATGACGAGTCCATGACATGAACACGACCGCACGGCGAGAGGAATTGCGTGCGTCGCTCGCCGACCAGTCTGAGGACTCCGCTGGTTGGGTCCGACGGTCCACTTTTCTGAAATCGGATGGCGAGTTGCATGCAGTGGTTTTTCTTCAGGACCAGGATCGATCCGTCGCCGCGAGAGTTACCCTGGGTGATTCAGGTGGACTATACTGAAGCGAATGGTTTATTGGCGCGAGTGGTTTAGCCTTCCACTTTTCGTTGCCGAATCGGTTCGCAGGAATTCAGGATCTCAAATGCAGCAAGCAGACGTTGTTATCATCGGCGGAGGGATTGTTGGACTGGCGACGGCGTATCGCTTACTCGAACGCTACCCCGGTCGCAAAGTGACGATTCTGGAGAAAGAGCGTGAGGTGGCTCAACACCAGACGGGGCATAATTCCGGCGTGCTTCATTCGGGAATCTATTACCGTCCTGGTTCACTGCGGGCGACGAATTGCCGTGAGGGAAAACTGGCGATGGAAGCCTTCTGTCAGCAGGAAAAGATCCCGTTTGACCGTTGTGGCAAGGTGATTGTTGCAGTGAATGCGAGCGAGATTGCGCAGTTGGAACGAATTTATGAGCGGGGTTTGGCCAACGACATTCGCTGCGAACGAATCGGCCCGGAACGCTTGAAAGAGATCGAGCCCCATGTGATCGGGGTGCAGGCGATTCATGTTCCCGACGCAGGGATCGTCGATTATCGGCAGGTTGCAGAACGAATGGCCGAACGAATCAAGGCCATGGGTGGCGAAATCAAGATGAATGCCCGGGTAACAGGGATGTTTCGTCACGAGAAACGGATGGTGGTTCAGAATGCTGCGGGAGAAATCGAGACCCGGTTAGTGGTGAACTGTGCAGGACTGCAAAGCGATCGGGTCGCCTGGCTTTCGGGAGTTCGGCCCAATGCACAGATTGTTCCGTTCCGTGGAGAGTACTTCGAGCTCAAGCCTTCGGCACAACATCTTTGCCGCGGTCTCATCTATCCGGTCCCTGATCCCGATTTTCCTTTTCTCGGCGTTCATTTTACCCGGATGATTCATGGGGGTGTCGAGTGTGGTCCGAATGCGGTCTTCTCGTTTGCCCGTGAGGGTTATCACAAGACCAGTTTCAACCTGTTCGACACGCTGGAATCGCTGACTTATCCCGGTTTTTTGCGGATGGCCTGGCGACACTGGCGAGCGGGCTGGAACGAAATGTATCGTTCCTTCAGCAAAGCCGCATTTGTGTCGGCGCTACAGCGACTGGTCCCGGAAGTTCAGGCCGAGCATCTCGTCCCGGCACCGGCGGGTGTGCGAGCCCAGGCACTCACCAGGGAAGGAAACCTGGTAGATGACTTTCTGATCCAGGAAAACGATCTGGTGGTCAATGTCTGCAATGCCCCGTCACCGGCCGCAACCGCCTCGCTGAATATCGGTCAATTGATTGTTGATAAATTGACTCCCCGCTTTTGAACGGTCAAGAGCCGTTCCCAATCCGATCAGGCATGACGTGAGGGTTGTTATGTCCCGCATCAAAGCGAACTGGATCGTGGTCACCGTTTGCTTGGCCCTGCTGGCAGCGATTGCTTGGGTATGGACAACGAGCGGATGGTTTTCGACGCCCCCTACTCGCAGCCTGGAAGCCTCGTCGCAAACACCGGATCCAACCGATGAACTGATTGAATTGAGCTGGCCACAACTGCGGGGTCCCAACGGAAATGCCTGTTCCGCGGAAACCAAATTGGCGGAATCATGGCCTGCTTCGGGGCCACCCGTAGTCTGGACACGGGAACTCGGCCAGGGATATTCGGGTTTGATTGCGGTGGGAAAACGGGTCTTTACCCAGACACAAACCCTGTACCAACAGTCAGTTGTTTGTCTGGACGCGGAAACGGGGAACACGATCTGGACCCATCATTATGGCTGGCCTTATGAAGGGGGCGGGCTGTATCCGGGTCCTCGCAGCACGCCAACCTGGTATGAGGGACACCTCTATTTTTCCGCACCGGACGGCAGCGTGACGTGCCTGAAAGCGGTCGATGGGACCCGCGTCTGGTCTTGTAACCCCAAAAAAACGCATCGGGGTCAAGGGACCGATTTTGGATATGCCGCCTCACCCGTGATCGTAGAAGGACGACTGATTCTTCCGGTCGGTGGGCGTAACTCCAGCGTGGTGGCACTCGACATTCGCGACGGTTCGACACTCTGGGCTTCGGGAGACACCTCGGCCAGCTATGCGACACCACTGCCGATTCGCTGGCGCGATCAGTCGCTGGTGATTACACCACTGGAAAACACGCTGGCCGCGTTTGACGTCCATTCCGGACGGCAGGTCTGGGAGCTCGATTTTTCACAGGGCTACGATGAACATTCGGCCGCACCGCTGTATCAGGAACCGTTTCTGTTCACGTCATCCCCCTTCCGGGCAGGGGCAAAATGTTACCGGTTAAGCAGCCAGCCGGATTCCTCGGATTCGGCACCCTCGATTGCCAGCGATGTTCTCGATGAACAGCACGACGGAACCGAGGGAAAGGCCACGGTGAGAAAGGGTCTGACCGAAACGGCCTCCGTCTTTCCGAACAAGGATGATAATTCGTCAGAGCCCGAACAACGGCACGAGCCTCGGTTAGTCTGGGAATCGGCGAAGTTTTCGAATGATATTGCCTCGAGCGTGTTAGTCGATGGCCGGATTTATGGTTTTGATTTGAAGGATCCGCAATCGCGACTGGATCGTCCTTCACGCGGAGAATTTCGCTGCCTTGATTTTGCAACGGGGCAAATCATCTGGTCCACGAATCGGGTAGGGCAAGCGAATTTGATTGTGGCGGATCACAAGCTGATTCTGTTTACCGACAGTGGTGAACTGATTCTCGCTCGTTTGGGAACCGACGAATACGTTGAGTTGGCACGAACGCAGGTTTTTCGGGATGAGATCTGCTGGACCTATCCCGCGCTGCATCGGGGCGCTGTCTTTCTACGAACACAAACTCGAGCCGCAGCGATTTACCTGGGTGCCGCTCCGCTGGTCTCGACACAGGCGGTGAAATCGGTCCAAAACATTCCTCGCGGGCGTGCTTTTGATGCACAATGGCTGATTGGTGGCGAGCGAGAATTTCCGGCAACGGTTCCAGAGGGGAAAGAATTTCTCAGTTGGTATCTTTGGAGTCTGTTCGGAATCGTATTGGGAACTTTGATCGCCCTGGTTTCTTCGACCATCGGACGATTGACGCCCCACACCAGCCGCTCGTTTTTTTGGATCACCGTCGTACTCTGCGGAGGACTTGGAAGTCCGATCATCAACGCGCGGCAGTCGGATTATATCTTGTTATGGCCGCTGGTACTCTGGGCCGCATTTCAATTGACGTTGAACGTCATTACGAGTACAGAAAAAAGCCCAGACCGGAAACGCCGTCGCTGGTTTTCCCGCGGCGCTGGCCTGTTATTCATCGGCGTTTGTCTGCTGTATTTCCATTTGTGCCGTGGCCTGGGCTATGCGATCGAGTGGAGCTTTCTGATTGGGTTTCTGCCTGCCTTTGCGGTCGCCGCGGTCGCGGCCAGGTTTCTTACGACACCTCGCCGCTGGTGGCCAGTGGTTGACCTGGCCTGCGCAGCGATCTCCTTTTCGGCTTACTTTTGGTTCAGCGTGATTTTCATTCAGTGGAAGCTGGTAGTTGGGAGTTGAAATCCCCTCACTTGCCGATCGTCGCAAACTCGGAATCGGCTAGATCGTTAAAAAGCGATCACGTGCGATAACATCCCACATTTCCACCAGTTTGCCACCGTCAATGACGTACGCCTGCCGATGCAGCGCCGAGGTGGGGCAAACATGCTTGGGGATTGCATACAGCTCGTCCCCTGGTTGGTATCGTTCTGCCAGCGGGGTCTGCAGCACCAGGTGCTCTTCGTTATGCAGGACCTGGACTGCATCAGGAAGGTCCGGAAAGAGGACGCGCTGTCCCTTAGGGGGATCCGACGCAACCGACTTGTTGCCGAGATCACAAGTCAACCGGTCCGGAGAGGGACGACTGATCACACGTGTCAGCATCACGACGGCCGGCTCAAAGTCCATATCGGGAAATGCGGATCCATAACCCGAATCATGGAAGACGCACGTTCCGGGGGCGAGTTCAACCGCTGGATCCTGCAGTTGGGCAAAGACCGGAAACGAACCGGTCCCTCCACAAACAATTGCGGGGACACTCCACCCACGCCGAATAAAATCATCGCGCAACCCTGCTGCCATCTCCCACCCGGCCATCACCGCCACGGTTCGTTCGTGCAAATCGGTCTGATGGTTGTGACCGTCATACAGATGGAAGCCCCCCGGTTCGAGTCCGGGTGAGTCGATGATTTGTTGATACAGTTCTGCCCCCTGCGGACCGGGAACGACTCCCGTCCGATGCAAACCCGTATCCAGATCCAGCAAGACGCGTATCGTTTGATTGGCCGCCGTCATGGCGTGGCTGAGTTCGGCAATCATCAGTGGATCGTCGGCGGTGACCGCCAATTGAACACCGGGAAAGGCCTGCAGGAACCGCACCGCCCGTCCAATATTCGGACCGACAAGGTTGTAGGCCAAAAAGAGATCTTTCACGCCACAATCGGCGAGCATTTCCGCTTCGGCGAAGGTCGCGCACTTGTGCTTGGTGATCCCCATTTCCAATTCAATCCTGGTTACAGCCGGCATCTTATGGGTCTTACAATGCGGTCGTAAACGCGAGACATCTCCTGCGATCTGAATCATCTTTTGCAGATTGCGGATGACAATCTCGCGATAAACGAGCAGTGCGGGGGAAAAAATCGTTGAGGTGTCGGAAATTGCGTACTTGGAATCCATGCTGCTCGTTCGTCATATCAGGAGGAATCAAAAACAGATGTTGAATGAAGCCTGAGCCTCTGCAGGCTCAAGCTCTCATCACACGCAGACAAGAGTGTGATTGCGCCGAGGCAATGGGATCAGGTGAGCCGTTTCAGTTTGGAAACACGTCCTGTTCCGACCCATTCGGCGACAAACAGACTGCCGTCGGCGGCAAAGCAGGCATCGTGGGGATGCACGAATTTGCCGTTTTGCCACTTGGTTTTATCACCGCGAATGGTGAACTTGTCCGAGGTGACGCGGGCCACGTCATCACCCAATCTGGCGACGACTTCGTTTTTCTCGTTGAGCAGCGTGACCCGTGCATGCAGCTCGGGGACAACCATTAGGTTCTTCCAGGTCTCCACATTTGCGGGAAGGCCATAGCCCTTCAGTGTTTCAAGATATTTCCCTTCCATCGTAAAATATTGCAGGGTGTGATGAGCTCGATCACAAACGACGATGGAGGGTGTACGGCCGGCCCGCTGATCGACCCAGACACCATGTGGCGTGGCAAACTTTCCTTCCCCTTCTCCGACACCACCAAAACAACTGACCCATTTGGCGTTTCGATCGTAACGGTGTACGTAAGACGCTCCATACCCGTCGATCAAGAGAAACCCGCCATCCTCCAGGAAAGCGAAATTGGTCGGTAAAAATCGATCGGAGCCCCAGACCTTGGTCGGTTCTGGTCGGTCTTCAGGCCTGGTGTTTTCTCCGGGAGCGTAAACGCCGGATTCCATGGGGGCGTACTGCTGCCAGACAATTCCCCCTTTCAGATCCATTTTGGCGAAGGTTTTCAGGTGTTGGTACGCACAGACATAGAGGAACTCTTGGCTCCCTTCTTCACGAATCTCGATCCCGTGCCCTCCCCCCTGAAATTGGGCTCCGAATGAACGAATGTATTTCCCTTCGGAATCGAAGACGAAGATCGAGGGATGATCCTTGAGATCCGCTCGTCCCTCGTGAATCACGTAGAGATTCCCCGACTTGTCGACCGCAACGTTATGCGTCGTTTGCCAGCTGAATTGTTCGGGTAACTGTGGCCATTCGTGTTGCACTTGATACTGATATTCCCCCTCACCCACGATCAGCGGTTTATCCGTTTTGCTGGCGGTCGAGACCATCGGGGCTCCGAGGATCGCAGCCGAGGTGACCGCTGCGGTGGTGACGACTGCGGTGGAGAGAAATTGACGGCGTGAAACGGATTCGGCGGGGATTGGCATTGAGCTGCACTTTCCGGGAAAAGGTCGATCAACGTAACGGAAGGTTCGCGTCTACTGAGTGATTCATGTCGGTGGCGGAGTCACTTGTTTTTACAAGTGGCGGAGTCACCTATTTTGACGGTGGCGGAGTCACCTATTTTAACGGTGGCTGGCTAGAGAGTTGCACCAATGACTCCAGCACGCGTGGAAGCTGTTGTTCGGTCAGAATCAGATAGCGATGCTTCCCTTCTGCTTCGGGAACAAACTTCGTGAACCCGTCCGCCTCGACAAGAATTTTTCCGGGAGGAGACAAATCAAAGTATCCGCGATCCGGGTGAACGGCATACAGGACACTGGTCAAGTCCCAGGTAGGACGGTTATGCGGCGGGGCTTCGTAGCGACGGTATGATTCGGCCACCGGATGATCCACGACGTAGTTGTAATCTTTCACAATACTTTCGCCGGGATACGGGACTGCAATGCCAATTTCGAATCCACTCCAAACCACCGCTGTCGGCCATTCTTCGGCCAGTTTGCGGCAGTTCTCGATATCCTGCACCACGTTGTACTCACAATAATGGGGGTTGCCATCAATCGTTTTAAAGGCTCCGGCCATCACCGAAAGCAGTTTCACCTTTTTTGCGACCAATTCTCGTCCGTTGAGCGGCGATGAGGCATCCGGTTTGGTATCGAGTAATCTCGCCAGATTTGTCGAGAAGCCGACCTGAGCGATACTGACCGAATTGTCGGATTCGGCGGCCAGTAGCTTGCGCATCAGGTTCACCGCTTCGGGAGCATCCTTGCTGCTGAGCAGCTTATGGGGATAGCGAAACTGACCTTTTTCCATTTCGGCCGCCATCGGCAGGAATTTCCCTGGTTCGGGTGTCTTACCCGGCCGCACAACTCCGATCGGCGTTGTCCCGCGATGATAGAACGTATTGATGGCATCGACAAACGGACCGGCGAGTTCGCTATCTTTCGAGATCGTCACGGCCAGCAATTGGCATGCTCCGCGAGACTGTAAAGAATGAATCATGCCGAGCGCAAGGACATCATCGACATCGTTACCGATATCTGTATCAAAAATCAGTCGCACGGGATCGGCCCCGCGAGCAACCACAGGAGACAGATTCAGCAAAAACGAAAACAAGAGGGGCAAACAGATCCGTCGAAGCACCATGAACGAAAGTCCTTTTATCAGTTTTGTCAGTGTTTGCCCCCTGAAGAGGGAACAGGTTTTCTGTTTCTGAAAGCAACGAGATCACGCCGGGCGACTCGCAACTCGCCGGACCTTCCGTTGGTTGCGGGAAAATTCCCCCCGCGGGGCCATGCCTGGTCACGTCAAAATCACAGCTTTCCGTGACCAGCATCTCTCAGGATGTTACAGATGAGACTGAACTTCAAGTGAGTCCCGGATTTTCTCGTACTTTCCGCAATGGTCCCGGAAGAATTTTCGAGAAAATTCGCCACCCTGACAGCAAATCGGGTAGAATCACATTAGAGAACTCGATACGGTCGGGATTGGAAAACGGGTCTGTGATCAGGTGATTTTCACGGAAGTTGTTGAGGGGCCGTTTGGTTCTGTTGGGGAACTCCCGAGCAGATCTGGTGAATCTCGAAGCGTTATTGACCGGCAATGTTGGAGGTTGAGTGAATCATGCAGCGACTTTGTGCTCATCATTTTACCGCGATTGTGATGGTCTTGATCCTGTTCGCCGGACCCGTTCAAGTGTTTGGCTCGGTTCGAAGTGCTGCGATGGCGCAAGCCCGCCGAGCTCAACAGGAGCAGATGAAACAGCAAGCGGCCGAGCAAAAGGCGATGGCAGAGGCTGAACAAAAAGCGGCAGCCGCCGAGGCTGCCGAAGAACAGCGGAAACAAGACGCCCACACCAAGGCCAATCGGCTGCGAATCGAACGAGAAAAACAGGCTCGGGAAGCGGCAATCGCCAAACGAAAGGCTGGGAATTTGGCGAAAGAAAAAATGGCCAATCCCGGAAATCCCGCCAAAACAACAACTCAAACCAAATCCAAGCCCGCAAATTGATGTGGAACCGAAACCTTCGATCTGCCCACATTCGTCATTGATCCGTTCTGTGAATCCGATGAGTACCTTATGACGCTGTCGATCATCATCCCGGTCTTGAACGAGGCCGAAAGCCTGGTCGAACTCCACTCGCAAATCATTCGTGTCGCCTCTGAACAGACGATCGAACTCGAAGTGATCTTTGTGGACGACGGCTCACGGGATGGTTCATGGCAGGAAATCGAGCGACTTGCCCGCTTTGACCCCCGCGTGCGGGGCCTCCGTTTCCGCCGAAATTTTGGTAAGGCGGCTGCGCTGACTGCGGGAATGTCCTGCGCAAGCGGGGATTCCATTTGCATGCTCGATGCCGACTTGCAGGATGACCCCGCCGAGATTCCACGATTCATCGCCAAATTGAAGGAAGGGTTTGATGTCGTCAATGGCTGGAAGACGAAGCGGTTGGACCCGTGGCATAAGGTTTACCCCAGCAAAGTCTTTAATTGGCTGGTCGGCAAGCTGACGGGGTTGAAGCTGCACGACCACAACTGCGGCATGAAACTCTTCAAAGTCGAAGTCGCCCGCGAAATCCGTATTTATGGCGAACTGCATCGATTTATTCCCGTGCTGGCGAATGCACGGGGATTCCGCGTGACCGAGATTGGGATCCAACACCGGGCGCGGCAGCATGGTTCGTCCAAATACGGTATTCGCCGATTCCTCCGCGGTTTTCTCGACCTGATGACCGTGGCCTTCCTGACGGGTTATGGGCAGCGTCCCCAACACATGCTCGGTGCAATTGGTCTTGTCGGCTTTGGATTGGGGTTTCTCGGTTTGACCTATCTGGCTGGCGTTTGGTTGCTAATGCATGTGATCCCCGTCTGGCCCCCCGAGCCGATCGGAAATCGGCCGATGCTGGCCTATTCGATCGCATCCACCCTGCTGGGTGCCCAGGCGATTTCGCTGGGACTGCTCGCAGAACTGATCGTGCATTACAGCAGCCGCACGACCGATTCGTATAGCATCGCAGAAGAAACCACGCGGGCTTGAGTTTGCACCCGCATCATCGATCGAGATGGACCGTCACGGTGACATTTTTTGAGTTTTCCTCTAGTGTCACCGTCGAGATGACCCCGAGATACTGACCGAGGATGTCGACCTGAGTTGACGAATGCCGCGTCAACGGGACCGAACGAAACTCCCCTTTCTTTCCAGTCTGCCAGGCCATAATTCCCAGCAGTAACAGCAGTTGATCGGCCAGGTAGGGCCCGACGGGGACATCCGCAACCAGGTATTTCCGCATCGCGTCGATGGCGCGACGAGAAACTTCCTCGGCACGGATCCCCTGTTCACCAAAACCGGTGAAGATCTCGGTCACCTGCTCATACTCCAGCTCCAGCACGACGACATTTCCCGGTCCCATGCCATCGATTTTTTCGACGGTAAAACAAGCGGGCTCCCACCCGGTTAATCGTTGCAATGCCTCGACCTCGCGCTGGGCAATGTGATCAGGGAGATTTGCGAAAATAACTCGTCCCGATTGCTGTCGCAGCGGGCCACGCTCCAACACCGAGAAGGGTTTTAGTTGACCAACGGGTTCGATTTCAACGACAAAACGACCACCACCGGCAGGATAGAATCCCGCTCGCTCGAGAGTTCCCGAGACACGAGGTCCCATGCGATTGATGAAGGGAAAATAGGCCCGCGACAAAAAATCGAACGGGGGTGCCCAGGGGTTGTGTGTCCCTCCTTCCAGGATCAATGTCGAGGGACCGTCTGCAATCAAGAGCGGAGGAAGCACGGTTTGCAGCACCAGGGTGGCGCTTCCTGCGGTCCCGACACTGAATTTGTACTCACCCGGAATCACGGGACCGGGCCGAAAGGTTAATGAAGACGAACCGATCACATCTCCGGTCACTTCTGCCCGGCTGATCTCGGCAGCCGCTCGGACGGCGGTCAAATGCTGCCGCATCAGGCCGGGTTTTGCACGGCCTGCCCGCAACTTTTCAACCGCCATTTCCCGACCAGTCACCATCGCCAGCGCCAGCGAGGAACGAACAATCTGCCCTCCCCCTTCCCCTTGTGACCCGTCGATCTGAATCATTTTTGATATCCGTTGTTCTTCTTGTCGCTGGTGACCTTGGCAACCTGAGTGACTCAGTCGTCCGCCGCATCGCCATCTTTAATCACAAATCGGGCTTTTAGTCTGGCAACTTCTGTCGCCAGGCCTGCGGTTTTGACGCTTCGCAAAACTTCATCGAAATCTTTATACGCAGCGGGGGCTTCATCTTTCGGGTACGTACGGCAATTTGTCAGGATGTCGGCCTGATCGAACGATTGATCGATCGACGACTGGTCCAATTCCCGAATCGCTTGCTTTCGTCCCAGCGTTCGACCCGCACCGTGATTGACACTGTAGCAACTGATCGCGGCCCCTGCGTCCGCCACCATGACACTCGATCCCGCCTGCGGGTTCCCTGGCAAGAGAATCGGATGTCCCGTCTGTTCATAAAGAGATCCGCGCAGCGCAGGATGTCCTGCGGGTAATGCACGGGTTGCCCCCTTGCGGTGCACCCAGGTGACGCGATTCTCGACAATCTCTTTACGGGCAATGTTGTGGCTGATGAAGTAGACCAATTGCCCTGTCATTCCGGGAAACACTTCCTGAAACGCCTCGAGAATCAACGTGTTGATCAGCAGATGATTGATCGTGGCAAAGTTGGCTCCTAATGCCATGTCATCCAGATACGCATCCGCTTCGGGCGTACCCAGCGGTGCATAGACGAGCTCACGGTCGGAACCTGGCAGCGGAATATCCCACGTCGAAAACTTTTGCTGCAGTGATCGGAATTGTCCCATCGCCAGATTGTGACCAAAACCTCGTGAACCACAATGAGACAGAAAGGCCACATGCTGATCACGCAGTCCGAAAACGCTCGCCGCCTGCCGAGCTCGATCGTTATCTTCGAGATGCACGATTTCACATTCACCAAAATGGTTTCCACCCCCATACGAACCCAACTGGCTGATCTTGTCCTCAAAATTGCGGAAGAAACCGAGATCCCGGTGTCGCTGTAATCGCAGTTCCAGTGCATCGCGGGTGTCATCATGGCCAACATGTGAGGCGTCCTCGCAATGCCCCGCCCACTCCGGGGGGATTCCGATCGCTTCGCAAACGGAGGTCGAGGCCCCTTCCACAACGACGCGTCGCCCCAGTTCCGCATCGATCCGGCGCGACTTTTTGGCATGGCGTTGTCCCCGCCCTGCACCGGTCGGCGTTCTTTCACAAATGGCTTGGATCAAAGCACGCCGGACGGGGCGATCGAGGATCGCATCGGCGGGCAGATTCAATTGCAGTAGACTCATGGAACACTTGATATCCACACCGACCGGGCCGGGATAAATATGGGTGGGCGAAACCATGACACAGCCTACAGGGGCTCCATAACCGCAATGCGCGTCCGGATTGAGAATCAGGTCGGTCACCCCAGGAGCCAATCGGGAATTGACCGCTTGTTGCAGGCAGGTTTCGTCAAACGTTTCACGAATGGCGGCGGTTCCAATCACGGTGATCGGCTTGGTCTTGGCACCGGTGGGGAGCATGGCGGTCGCTTCGGTCGTGGGAATCATTTCAAACGGCATCGAATTTCTCTTTGATGAGGCAAACTTAAAACAGAACGACACGATAGCATGAGGTGTGCCAAACGAAGTCCATGAGCTGGAATTCAGTGTAAGTCAATGAAATCGTTGAATTTAAAGTTTTTTGTCCTTGAGAGGTCCTTTTCGGAATGCCGTCGTTTGCGATATCCGTGTATCTTGATTTATACTGTGGTATCATGACATCACAGCATCCACTGATTGTATTTGGAATTCTTGGCACTTTGCTTGATCGCGCCAAAGTGACGGAAGAGCGTTGGCAACGATGGCGGCCAACCGTTGCCGCATGCCAGCACGAAGAACTGCTCGTGACTCGATTCGAACTGATCCACGAACCGAAAGAACGGTCACTCGCCCAAGCGGTCGTGTCGGACATTCAGTCGGTCTCGCCGGAAACCGAAGTTCGGCTCCACGAACTGCCCCTGAACGATCCCTGGGATTTTGAAGAGGTGTTTGGTGCCTTTCACGATTTTGCCGCCAGTTATCCGTTTGCCACCGATGAAGAAGACTATTTAATTCATATCACGACCGGGACTCACGTTCAGCAGATTTGTCTGTTCCTGCTGGCCGAATCACGTCATTTTCCTGGTCGCCTGCTGCAGTCCTCGCCTCCCCCTCGAAACCTGATGAATCCTGGCGGTTACCGCATCATCGATCTGGATTTGTCACAGTACGACGCCTTGGCTAAGCGATTTTCTTCCGAGCGTCAGGAAGGATTGGTCTTTCTCAAGTCGGGAATTGCAACTCGAAACGGAGCATTCAATGCGTTGATTGAGCGAATCGAGCGGGTCGCGATTGCCAGCACCGCCCCCCTCTTGCTGACGGGGCCAACGGGGGCCGGCAAGTCTCAACTGGCCCGCCGAATCTATGATTTGAAGCGCCGACGTGAACAAGTGGCCGGAGGATTTGTCGAAGTGAATTGTGCTACGTTGCGGGGCGATCAGGCGATGTCGGCTCTGTTCGGGCACGTCAAAGGGGCCTTTACCGGTGCAACGGGGACACGGCCTGGACTTTTGAAAACCGCCGATCAGGGACTATTGTTCCTCGATGAAATTGGTGAACTGGGACTGGATGAACAAGCGATGCTGCTGCGAGCCATCGAAGAGCAGCGATTTCTTCCCGTCGGAGCTGATCAGGAAGCCGAAAGCAATTTTCAGCTGATTGCCGGAACCAATCGTGACCTGCAAACCGATGTCGGTTCTGGCAAGTTCCGCGAAGACCTGTTGGCACGAATCAATCTCTGGACATTTCGACTACCGGGACTCGCCGAGCGACGTGAAGACATTGCTCCGAATCTCGATTTCGAACTGGAACGCTATGTCTCGATCACCGGCCGCAAAGTGACCATGAATCAGCAGGCGCGCGAAGCCTTCCTGGTCTTTGCCGAGTCCCCCTCAACACTCTGGTCCGCCAATTTCCGCGACCTGGGTGCCGCAGTGACCCGCATGGCAACCATGGCGACCGGGGGCCGGATTACCCTTGCCGAGGTTCAAGACGAGATCCTCAGGCTCGTTTCCTCATGGCGTCGACAGCCCTTGCTCAATCACGATCTCCTGGCGGAAATGCTCACGCCCGAGCACAACGCCAGTCTCGACTTGTTCGACCGAGTGCAACTGGCAGAAGTCGTCCGGGTTTGCCGAAATTCTCCCACCATCTCCGCTGCCGGCCGCACGCTGTTTGCCTCGTCACGAGCCCTTAAAGCACAGCCTAACGACGCCGATCGCTTACGGAAGTATCTCGCGAGATTTGAATTGAGTTGGGCCAAAATCCAAAGCCAGGATGAGGATCGATGAGCTCGAATTATGGACGCTGGGTCGTCAGGGGTGTTTGGGGATAGGGGGCCACAACCTCGACCGTCACCTCGCGAATACGGCCTTGCCGTTCAATCCGAAACTCGAACGGACCAGGTTCAACCAGGACACGTTTCCGTAGATCCTCGGACGAAGCCAGCATCTGTCCACCCATCTCGATGATCACATCCCCAGCCACAATCCCCGAGCGGTGCGCCGGCGAATCGGCCACCACATGCGTTACCACCACACTGTTCGGCAGAGCGGCGTCATCCATCCAGCCTGCCCCCAGCCGAACAGGATTTCCCTGCAGGCTGATCAGTACGTCAACAGGATCCTTCACATTCGGTCGTTCAATCCGCACGGGAACGGGATTCGTCGCAACCTGGATGATCGCCTTCAGTTCGTCGGTCGTTCCGTTTTGCCAGGATCCCAACCGAATCAGACGATCTCCCGGTCGAAGCCCGGCTCGAGCTGCCGGCGAATTCGGGTTCACACGCGACACGACAGCGGCTCCCTGTCCCCAGCGTCCCTGATCCCAATTCACCCCCAGGCGAATCGGAGCGGCCATCGGTTCGCGAGGATTCATCCAGGTTGGTGCCCCCTCGGTCAGTGCCTCGCGGCGAAACGACGGAAAATCCGGGCGGTTCGCCGCATCGTCCACGATCTGATACGAGAACTGCGCCAACTGCCGGATCCCTTCCCAGTTCAGTTTTTCCGGATCGTCACTCGGCCGATGGTAGTCGTCGTGTTTGTCCGTATCCATGTGAATCACCGGAATCCCCGCCGCGTAAAACGGATGATGATCACTGTCCGCAATCACCCCCGGCTGAAATGCCAGCAACAATTCATTCGCATGATTATGCCGAGCAAGAACGTGTCGCAACCCCGGCGCAGATCGCCAGCCAACCGTCACAATGCGACCGTCACGCAGACGCCCCAGCATGTCGAGATTCAAAGCAAAACGAATTTGATTTAGGGGAATCGACGGATGGGCAACCCAGTGCTTTGACCCGAGCAACCCCACTTCCTCGGCATCCCAGAAGGCAAATAAGAGCGATCGAGCGGGTCGGGTTTCCTGCGACGCAAAGGCTTCAATCAGTTCCAGTACCGCCGAGGTTCCGCTGGCATTGTCGTCCGCTCCGTTATGAATCTGGCCAATCGGCCCCTGACTGTTGGAAACCTTGCCATAGCCAACATGGTCATAGTGAGCCCCCACGACGATCACTTCGCGTTGCAGCACCGGATCGGAACCGGGAAGCAACAACAACAGGTTTTGATAGTCGTTGCCAAATTCCTGGGTTGTTTCCAGCGGCAACGGATAGGTCTGACGGATTGACTTCAGCACGGACCGCAAATATCCCGCAGCCGCTTTACCCCCACGTCCCCCCGCTTCGCGTCCTTCAAGAGCATCACTGGCCAATGTCATCACGTGACGCCGCAGGTCCTCGGCATCAATCTGAGCGAACCCCGTCTCCACAACGGCCTCGGCAGCCGTGACACGATCAGTCGCACCCGTCCACAACGGCAGCGACTGCAGAAAGACCGCAATCATCGCAATCCGTGCCAAATGATTCATCGAGGTTATACATCCGTATCCGAAATTTTTAATGCCGCAACGGACCTGTTACGGGGGGGCATGATCGGTGAGATTCGATTCCAGCACAATCCGTCTTTCGACACTTTTTCGTCTTAGGCCAAGCGAGATTCGAGCGGATCGTTTCCAAAATATTCAGACGGACTGAAGTTTCCCCCTACAACCCAGCTTGCAATCAAAACCGACGCGTGGATTCTTCGGAATCCCGCAGGCTGATTTCACCGAGAAGGTCGCGCATCGGCCTGCGGAAGCCGCCCCAGGCAAGCCCCGGCAACATGCCCACCAAACCCCAGCGACAGTTTCCAGGCGTGTTCAATGGGCCGCGACTTCGCGACGCAAGGAACCAGATTCAATCGACACGCGGGATCGGGGTCCATCAGGTTCACCGTCGGGGGGATGATCTGATCCCGGATCGCCAGCCCCATCGCCGCCAGCTCGACACTCCCCGCAGCCCCCAGCAAATGCCCCATTCCCCCCTTCAGACTGGAACAATCAAACCGGTCGCAGTCGGCTCCAAAAACGTTGCGAATCGCCTGGCATTCGATGCGATCATTGGTTGCCGTCGCGGTTCCATGGAGATTGAGATAGTCCGGAATGGGGCGACCAGCCGAACTGAGCATCTGTAATAATCGCTGCAAGGTTGCACCCGTCGGATCGAGTTGCGTCAAACCCTGAGCATCCGACAACATCCGCCCCCCTAACCATTCGGCATAGCAGACCACACCCCGCGCCCGGGCACTCTCCAGCCGTTCCAGGACCAGACAAGCGGCTCCCTCACCGATCACAAACCCCGAACGCTGCCGATCAAACGGCCGACAGGCCCGTGCAGGGTCACTGGTTTCTCGCGAAATAACCCCCAGACGCTGAAACGAACCCAGCAGGGCGGGCTGCAACGAGGCATCCGCACTCCCTGCCAACACAATGTCACAGTCCCCATTCTGGATCAGCTGCGCTCCACGCAAACAGGCCGCCAACCCCGTCGCGCAGGCGACGACCGGGCAAAGCACCGGTCCAGTGCTCCCGATCCATTGTCCAATCGCCGCAGCTGCTCGATTGGGAAAAACATCCAGCCATTCCCGAGCATCGTGTGGCCCATTCCCCTGATTGATCTTCCGGTCGTCAGGTCGTGACGAAGCCAAAATCCGAGAGAACGTATGTAATCCCCCCTTGCTCGTCCCGAAAACGACCCCAGTTCGCTGCGGTTCCAGGGAGCGGAAATCGAGGCCGGCATCGGCGAGTGACTCGGCCGCCGTCGTCAAAGCCAGCTCAACCAGCGGTTCAGGGTGCGGAAAGCGGCGCGTTGCCGGGAGACAGACGGTTGCACCCGCCATCTTCCCGTCACCGGTCCAATGCGGTGCCGATAACCAAGTGGTGGCGCTTCGCCCTGATAACAAGCCTTGCCAGGTCGACTCGCGATCCGGGCCAAACGGAGTACACAGGCCAATTCCAGTCAGGACAATTCGACGAGATTCGCTCAAGGAGATCACTCAACTGGTTCAAACTCGTCGACTGGATCGGCAAACTGCATAGCCTGCAGCCGCCATCAGCAATACCACCACGGCACCTTCCACGTAATACGGCCGGGACTGTTTGATCACATTGGACGGTGTGACAATAGGGGGATTTGTGGTCTGTGCACAAAGCTCGGAAGCGTCCCGGCTGCAAAGCGCCGCACAAAACAGAGTCAGCAGCACGCCGCGTCGCCAGTGGAAACACATGATCAACCCCCGCTCATTCTCTGAATGCCACTGAAACCGCCAACGACCCGTCCTGACGACCCGTCCTCATGACCCGCTCAACACCCACCCACAACAGATATCGATCCACTTTTTCTCGGCAGACCGGATGTTACGGGAAACGATTCCCATCTTATCGCGAATTGCCCCGATTCGTCATCGATTCGTCACCGATTTGAAGCGGGAACGGTCCCGAACTGCTGTCATGATAAGACCTGATGCTCAAATCGCAACAGCCAACCCCCACAGAAACTGCGGTAAACGGGTTCCGCCAGCAACAATTAACGATCAAATCGGAGCGGGATACTCGCTTCACTCACCATCAAGGCCTCACCCGGCATGGCCCCCTGAGCACGAAACTTCAATCGCATCTCGGGTGATCGCCGCGCCTCGGGGGCAAACTGAATCTCCATCTCGACTGTCGATTGTTCCGCCGGAATGGTCATTGGTTTCGCCTGAATTCCCGGTACGGCATCGACCAGTTCCAACTCCACGGGTCCCGAGAATTGCGACGTGCGATCAAACGCCAGTCGACACCGGGCGGTCCCATCGGCGGCGACGACCAGTTCGCGTTCGACCGTTTTCAACTTGGCGACCGGGGGGAGCGTCCGAATCATGCAGCGCATCGTAGACACCACCAGCAACGTCTGCTGCTGGCCAAACTTGTCCTGAAACTCGACCGCCCCCTGCGCATAAACATTCGAATGCGCTTGCACATTGATATGCATCGTTTCGGGAAGGTAAATCGGCAACATCACCCGTCCCTGTCCCGGTGCGACCGTTGTTTCCTTGATTTCGATTCCGTCCAGATCCTTAATCTGACGATCCGCGACCTGCAACCGGATGGGACCATCAAACCCGTCGAGACGCTCAATCTCCATTAAATAGGGATAAATCGTGCCGCGATGAGCATACTGATAGGCTTCATTGCAATACAGCTTGAAAACCGGTTTGTGCATCACCGTCAGCTGCACATGCTCGATCTCGGTCGGCCCCACCCCCACCCCATCTGCGTCGTGACCCAGAAGAGTTGCCCAGGCAGTTCGCTCGACCATCGCTCCGTTGATTTCGGCTCGTCCCTGAATCGTCAAGGTGACATCCGTCGATCGAGCCTCTGCATCAGCGATCAAGACCAGTTTCGTCGTTACTTGATTTGCCGCTACTTGATGACCTTCAATGCGGATCCCTTCCGACAGACCCGTCACGCTCAACGCGATCGGTGCCACGCATCCACCGCGGCGGTCGATGGCGATCTCGACTTCCGTTCGTCCCCCTTGCACAACGTTGATCACGTCCGACTTCAGACTGAGTGTAAAATCCGGAACCGCTTCCTGTACGCTCAGACAATACACAAATTCTTGGCCACCACGAACGCCGAATTGCTGGTCGCGTAAACGGAACCAATACTCGCCGTCTGACGGAGGTTGCCATTCCAGTCGCAGTGAGCCTCGGCCGCTCTGGATGGAGCTTGCTGCCGCTAACACACCACCATCGGCATTCAACACCGTCAGCACGGGTAGCGTCGGAGACGATCGAGGAAACGAAAGACATTCGATCGTCAAAGGGACACCTTTCTTCGCGACAATTCGATACCAGTCTTGATCGCTTGCCGTCTCAAACTGGCCGTTCAGCATCTGTGGCCAAACCAGTTCCGTCGCGGTCTCCTTCGTCTGATTCCCCTCGGTCTCGATTCCCGCAGGAAGTACACTCGCCAATAACGGAACTTCATTAGACTGCAGCGGCCCTGGCAACCAGAATGATCCGGCGCTCAGCGGAAACTGGACCTCCTGCGTCAGCGTGCGGGGAGTTTCTGTTCCCGACAATGTCAGGAAGCTGAGCGCCCGCGAGCTCCCCACCTGACCTGCCGGTGGGAACACAGATTGAATCAGCGGAGCTTGCGAGATCGTGACCCGGTAGACATAGCTAGGCCCCCCCTTAAAGGTGACATTCGCGATCAGCAGCCGATATTCTCCAGAATCTGCGGCGACGAAAGCGAGGATCGGGTCGGCCCCCATTCTTACTTCTTCAGCAGCCACCCGACGACCGTCAGGGCCAAGCAACTGGATCAGTGGGTCGAGTGTCGAGCCGAGACGGGCCGCCGCCACATCGACGCGCACCAGATCCCCTTTTGCCATCGCAAACCGAAAATAATCCAGGTCACTTTCACCGGCAATCTGGCCGTTGATCGTCACCGGAAGCTCAACCCGCTCGGCCTGCTGCGGAATGGAATTCGGTTCTGACTCGATGAATTCCGGCAAATCCCCCACGATAAAAGGACGGCCCCCCGTCCCACCCCGCGCGCTGCTTAAACGCCAAAGGTTCACACCCAGCTGGGCCTCCGCAGCAATCTGGACTTGGGAATGCCATTCACGCGGATAATTCATCGGTTGCTCACCCGGCTTCCGGCGTGGCGACGGAGCATACTGACCTGTCGCCGCCTCTCCTAACACCGCCGGGACTGTCAGCCCCTGGCCAAAGCTGCGAAAGCGAGTTCCCGGCGGAAGACACTCACCCCCGACTCGAACCTCGACCGTGGTTCCCCGGCGACCACCCGCAGGAAAGATATGAGTGCTAGTCGGGTCGGTCGGTACCTGCTGTGCAAAAACCGTTTCCGCGATCAGCACCATCCCCAAGGCGAAAAGAAACATCCGCTGGCATCGCATGGCGGGGTTCGCAGCTCGTCCCCAGACACTGATGCGGTCGCTACCAAATTCTGCTGCTGATGCCACCATCTTTTCACCCTCAACCATGTCCCCGGATTACCGATGTCCCCAGATTACCGATGTCCCCAGATTACCGATGTCCCCAGATTACCGATCTCCTTGGATTACTGACGATCCACAGACGGCTTTCAACGGCGGTTAATCCATCTCACGAAAACCAGCCACGCGGCAACCCGCCACACTATAAAAATAGCTCATGGACCGGGCGTCCTCCCCCGGCCAACTGAACGGGACGCCCCAACGGCGTCAGCAATGTAACCCCCGGATCAATCCCCAAGGCGTGCAGCAGCGTGGCCGCCATATCCGCCGGCGTAATCGGCCTGTCGATGATACTCGCGGCCTGTTTGTCGGTCGCCCCAATCGTCAAACCCCGTTTCAACCCTCCCCCCGCCATCACAACCGAAAAGGCCTGAGGCCAATGATCGCGCCCTGCCATCGTATTGATGCGCGGGGTTCGCCCAAACTCGGTGGTCAGGACCACCAGTGTGGAATCGAGCTGGCCCCGCTGTTCCAGATCGTTCAACAGAGCCGCCAATCCCTGATCCAGCGCCGGCACCAGCAGGTCTCGCAAGCTCTCGGTGTTCTTGCGATGAGTGTCCCAGTGACCATTTTCAATGCTGACAAACCGGCAACCGGCTTCGACCAGCCGGCGAGCCAGCAAACAGCATTGTCCCATACTCGTCATACCATAGGCGTCGCGTGTCGCCTGGCTTTCACGGTCAATTTCAAACGCCTGTTTCGCCGCCTGACTCGTCATCAGTTGATACGCCTTCTGATAAAACGTATCCAGCGAGTGTTCTTGTCGGCTGATCTTTTCCACCTGCTGTTCGAACCGGTTCATCGCACGCATGGCGGTCTGCCGTCGCAGATTCCGATCACTGGTGATGCTCTCGGGCAAGACCACATCCCGAACCGAAAATTCGGGAGCCGCAGGATCCGCTTCAATCACAAACGGTGCATAGCCAGGTCCCAGAAACGAGGGGCCGCCACTATTGAGGAAATTCGGTACCGAGATATACGGCGGCAGTGAACTGTTCTGCTGCCCCAGTTTTGCCACCATCGAACCGAACGACGGGTGCATGTTGTTATTCAACACATTGCGGTTGAAGTTGCCGCCGAAGCCCGGATGCTGGCCAGTCATCATCACGTGATACCCGGCCGTATGGTCCGGATCACCATGCGTCAAACTCCGCAGGATCGCCAGCTTGTCGGTCACCCCAGCCACATGCGGCAAAATTTCCGAGACATCAATTCCGGGAACTTTGCTATGGATCGGCAGGAAGTCACCCCGAATTTCTGCCGGAGCCTCGGGCTTCAGATCCCACAGGTCCTGGTGTGCCATCCCCCCAATGATAAAAATAAAGATGCAATTCACATCCTTTTTGGCCACCCCCTCGGCACCATGGGCGTGCTGCAGCCGCAGGACATCCGCCAGGCTGATCCCCGCCAGCGAGCCGAGCCGTAAAAAACCACGTCGATCAATCCCATCACAGTACTGTGGCAACATGTCTGGGCTCACTTTACAAACAGGAATTCATACGAGTTGAGTAATGACCACAAATAATCTTCGGCAGCCTGTTGCCGATTCGCGGACTGAAAGAGTTTTTCGGCAATCTCCCGGTCGGATCCGTTTGCATGCCGACCAAGTGTCGTCAGACAAAGATCCTCGACAATCGCCCTCGGTTCCAATCCCGCATTCACGAGCCGAGCAATGCGGCCCGTGGGACTCGAAATCCTCGTTTCAATTTCCGGAGCGTTCATCAGATGCAGCGCCTGTGACATCGTCGGTTCACTCGAACGACCACATTCACACGGACTGGTTCTCTCCGGACGCCCGAAAATTTCCAGAAAATACGAGGGGAGTCGATTGTCCCAAAGTTCGATCGCCCGTGTCCCCGGCGGATATCCCGGAAAGACTTCCGGCTCACCCGTCACCTGGCTGATCGCATCCAGCAGCACCTCGGCCGGCAGTCGCTTGACGTAGTGATGCGAGAAGTTCTGCTCGTCATCATGATTCGTCGCATTGGTCACGCTCGACAGCTGGTACGTTCGTGAGTTAACGATGAACCGCATCAGGTCTTTCAGGTCAAACTTCGCGGTAACAACCCGCTCGGCCAACAGATTTAAGAGCGGTTCGTTCGTCGGAGGATTCGTCGATCGCAAATCATCTTCGGGTTCGACCAGTCCCCGACCAAGAAAATGCTTCCACAAGCGGTTGGCCACTAATCGCGAAAACCAGGGGTTCTGCGGAGCCACCAGCCACTGCGAAAACGCCAGCCGTGGGTCGGTCCCCGTCTCGGTAAAAATCGCCCCATCCAGGGGACGCGTTGGTACCAGTTTGCTGGACAACGGAATCCGTGTCTCTTTCAGCCCCGAGTGGTAAACCAGGACGCGACCCGGAGCAATCGGCTTCCGCTCGATCCCATTAAAGAAACCGGCCAACCCATAAAAATCGTCTTGCGACCATTTTTCAAAGGGATGATGGTGACACTGAGCACACTCCATCCGAACGCCGAGAAAGGCTTGGCTGAAGGTTCGCGCTAATTCTTCCGATGTTTCGACCGCTCGGAAAATGTTAGCGGGACCATTCGTTCCCGAATTTCCCGTCGCCGTCACCAGCTCGGCGACCCAGCGGTCATAAGGACGATTGCGAGCGAATTGTTCACGCAGCCAATGGTGTAACTCGTACGCCCCCCGTTCCCCCAGCTTCTGGCGATCGACCAGCAAAATGTCCGACCAGACCAATCCCCAGTAGTCGGCATACTCGGCCCGGTCCAGCACCCGGTCGATCCAAATCTGACGCTTGTTCACCGATTCAGCTGCCAGGAATTGCTGAACCTCATCCGGAGTTGGCAGGGTGCCAATCAGATCCAGAAATAACCGTCGCAGGAAAATCGAATCCTCCGCCAGTTCGGCGGGAACCAGTTTCATGGTCCGCAGTTTCTTAACGACCAGTTCATCGATGGCATTCTGCGGAGGAAATTCAAACAAAGTGGCAGGCTCAGCACGCGGCACGCGGACCTGCACGCTGGCCACTTGCCCCATGTAATGGACGGTAATAGCCGCTTCGCCGGGGACATGGCCAATCCGAATCAGCCCCTGTCGATCTGCTTCCGCAATCAAAATCGCGTTTGAGGCATACCCCGCCCCATCGGTGACATCCCGCTGACTTCCATCGGAATAATGGGCGGTCGCGAGTATCTGCTGTTGCCCCCCTCTTTCCATCACCTGTTCAGCAGGGTTGGCTTCCAGCCGGACCAGTGTCGGCGACCCAGACTGTTCAAACGGGGTTCCCTGTTGAATCCAGGCCAGCAGCATTTGGTAGTCAATCGAACCAACCTTCAACCGTTGCCCACCACCATGCGGCATGGCCCCCGTCCCTTTTTTAAGCAGCAAGCTCGACTCGGGATTCGCGGCGAACAACCGCCGACCACGTGCTTCTTTCACGAGTGCGTCAAAGTCCGCCTGCGCATCGA
>Ga0114978_10001036_pt1 | contig 23387 bp, 15 predicted proteins | sample S_140212_EF_Meta_FD_87027 | JGI IMG/M metagenome (GOLD analysis project Ga0114978, IMG submission 87027) | Freshwater microbial communities from Lake Simoncouche, Canada to study carbon cycling - S_140212_EF_MetaG | ecosystem: Environmental > Aquatic > Freshwater > Lake | place: Lake...
TAACCGCTGAAAGCATCTAAGCGGGAAACTCGTTTCAAGATGAGATCTGCCGGGGCCTTGAGCCCCCTAAAGAGTCGTTCAAGACCAGGACGTTGATAGGTCAGGTGTGGAAGCGCAGTAATGTGTTAAGCTAACTGATACTAATTGCTCGTGCGGCTTGACCCTATAACTTTGATCGCTAGATCAAGTTGTTATGCCAAGTGACGCATTCAAAATGATGAAGCTGATTTGCTCTATGAATTCTTTGTGTTGATTTATCAGCACAAGTACAGTTTATGCCTGATGACCATAGCGAGGTGGTACCACTCCTTCCCATCCCGAACAGGACCGTGAAACGCTTCAGCGCCGATGATAGTGCGGGTTCCCGTGTGAAAGTAGGACATCGTCAGGCTCTTATAGCCAGGAAAAAGCCCAGATCAATTCGTTGATCTGGGCTTTGTTCTTTGTAGAATGCGTTTTATAAATTCAGCAAAACGTGACCTTGCACGGCGATGCTTTTTTTAAGTGTCAGATCATGAATGATCTGATTCAACCACGCATGAAATGACACATGTGGGAAAAAGTGTTCTTGTGTTTGGATCAAAACTGGACACGTCACTGCCCAAGCCTTGAGCGCTGAAAAAGACATGCGTTGCTCCTGCATCAATTTAAATTTAACAAAGACGTTGGATGCATATTTTGCGTGTGAAAGAGGATTGGACTCAAAATAATCTAACTTTTGATGCGCAAGGTTCAAAGAGTCTTTGACCTGGGTAAACATGCGCCCATGACCTGGGATCACCAGATTGGGGCATAGATCACCAATCAAGGACAAGGTGTCTCGAACGTGTTTAAACCCCTCTTCTTGACTGAGTTCTGGAAAAACAACGCCAAAGCCGTTTTCCCAAAACGCATCTCCGCTGATCAATATCTTTTCAAGAGGTGCGAACAAAAGAATGGCCTCCATGTCATGACCGGGTGCGGCGTGAACCTCCCAAACACGGTCATTGACGCAAATTTCTGTGTTGGGTGTGATTTGACTTGTGGCTTTGAAGGCTGGGCAACTTTGACCAATGCCTTCGTTGGTGCGCTCCATGTGAGACCAGTCAAGCACCTCGCGCCATTGTCGTGAAGGAATACGGATGTCGAGTGCAGGAAAGCAACTTTGCAAGTGCGCGTTGCCGCCACAGTGATCAGAATGCAAATGCGTGTTGATGATGGAGTGAAGGGGCGCCCTTTCCAAAGCGCCATTGAGCAACTCCTTTAGAAGTGGAGCGTGAGAAAAGTGTCCGCTGTCAACCAGTGTCGTTTGTTTGCCAAGCATCAAAAGCGAGTTGGAAGACAGCCACCCCCGATCATAAAAAACAAGATCACTGGGTGGGGTGTTCACGCTTTAGACGGTTTTGGGGTTGACTTCAATGGTTGGGCGTGTCTCTTAACTCACGACGCAAAATTTTACCCACATTTGATTTGGGTAAAGCGTCTTTAAATTCGATGACCTTGGGAATTTTGTAGGCGGTCAGCTGTGTTTTGCAATACGTGAGGACGTCTTCTTGGGTGAGAGCGGGCTCTTTTTTGACGACGAACAATTTAATCGCTTCGCCTTGCTTATCATCTAAGATTGACACAGCAGCACACTCCAAGACACCGGGGCAAGAGGAAGCCACCGATTCAATCTCGCTTGGAAAGACATTAAAGCCACTGACCAAAATCATGTCTTTTTTGCGGTCGACAATTTTAAAAAATCCATTGGCGTCTTGAGTGCCAATGTCACCGGTTCTCAAGTACCCATCTGCCGTAAAGGCCTTTTGTGTTTCAGAGGGTTGGTTGAAGTAACCCTTCATCACATTGGGGCCTTTGATGCAGATCTCTCCGCTGGTATGCACCCCAAGCGTTTGTCCGTTGTCGTCTTTAATGACCATGTCAATGCCTGAAAGCGGCAAACCAATCGTGCCAGAAAAAACCGTTAGATTGCTCGGATTGTTGCTCCCAATGGCGCAGGTCTCGGACATGCCCCAGCCCTCAATCATGGTGGAGCCAGTGACACGTTTCCATTCTTTGGCAGTGCTTTCTGATGCGGCCATGCCACCGGCTTGGGTGACGCAAAGATCCTTGAAGTTCAGGGCACGAAAGGCTTCATTTTGCAGCAAAGCATTGAACAAGGTGTTGACAGCGGGAAAGATGTGAAAGGGGCGTTTTGCGAGCACAGAGACAAACTTTTTAATATCTCTGGGATTTGGAATCAGGGTCAAAAAAGAGCCAGTGCGAATCGTATAGAAACACAACGTGAGCGCAAAGATATGATAAAGAGGAAGCGCTGCAATGCTGTTGAATTGAGGGAGATCCTTTTTGAGCTTGAGCGCAGGGGAGAGCCAATATTGAGCTTGTAGAGTTGCAGCAATGATGTTGCGATGCGTCAAGATGGCGCCTTTGGACAAACCCGTGGTGCCACCTGTGTATTGAAGAAAAGCAAAGGATTCAGCTTGAATGCTGGGGCGTTGAAAGGAAAACGTTTTACCCTCAGACAGACATTTTCCAAGGCGTGCAATTAAAGGCGTGTGACCGAGCACATTGGCGTCTTTAAGTTCAAAAGAGGGGACCATTTTGGCCAAATATTTGACTGCAAAATTAATCCAAGGCCCTTTGAGGGGGCCAAGTAAATCGCCAAGGGATGTTAAAACGATCGATTCAAGCAAGGTTTTGGATAAAACGGGCTCCAAGGTATGGGCAAAGTTTTCTAAAATGATGATCAGGGTGCAGCCCGAGTCGCACAGCTGATGCTCAAGCTCTCTAGAGGTGTACAAGGGGTTGATGTTGACACAGACAAATCCCGCGCGAAGGATTCCCGACATCACCACAGCAAATTGAGGAACATTGGGTAGCATAATGCCTATGCGCGCGCCAGGTTTAAGGCCCAAATGCTGCAGCCAAGAGGCAAAGGAGAGGGAGAGATGATCCAATTCTTTGTAGGTCATCCACCGATCCATGCAAACGCTAAAAGATTGATCAGCAAATTGCTCAAAGGACGCCTCCAAAAGATCGCGCATCGACTCAATGTCTGAAGTGTCAACCTCACGCGGCACATCTGGCGGGTAATTTGCAAACCAAGGTCTATCCATGAGAAAAACTCCTAATGACCACATTGTCCTTCATGTTCAACTTGAAGAGCACTAGGTCTCACCCCGAGTAAAGGGGGCCTAACTGTAAAAGCTCAAAAAACCCAAAAATCCAAAATCCAAAAACCCTCATAAGAGACAAGAACTGCTAAAAGCAAGACATTTATAGGGAAAACCCTTAGAATAAAGACAAATCAATAAGGCGCGTTGTCAAAAGTAGGGCGTCTTCATCTATAAAGCATTAAAAAATGCAAACCATTCGCATCCATCAAGGTCTTGAAGTTTGGGACTTGGCCAAAGCCAAATTCAAAAAAGCGGCTCACTTTGAGCGCCGCACCGTGGTCTGTGCGTTGCGCCAAGACCAAAAGATACAAATTCAGTCTCATCTCTTGAGTCTAAGTCAACAAGATCGGTATCTTCGATTTGGCTACCATGCACAAGATGACCAAATTCAACGTTATGTAGAGCACATCGATTTCTCTAGGGACAAGATTCTGGGTGTGTTTGATCTAGATCTGAGTTTGGTGGCCATGGCGCACTTGTCGCTTTCGCGTCCTTCAAGATTCAACAGGTGTGCGGAGTTTGGGGTGAGCGTGTTGCCCAAATGGCGTGCTCAGGGCTTAGGGGCACAGTTGTTTGAACACTCCAGCATGTTGGCTAGGAATGAGGGTGTGGGCATGCTGTTTATACACGCCTTAAGCGAGAACCTGCCCATGCTCAAAATAGCACGTGCACATGGTGCCAAGCTAGAGCGCTTTGGGGGTGAGACGGATGCTTTTTTGCAATTGTCTACAAGAAATTGGGCGAGTCGATTGCATCAATGGTGTTTGACTTTTTACGCTCAAACCGACTTGGACATTAAAATGCAAGTCCAGCAATTTTGGCATCTATTGAGCCAAATTCAAGAAATTCGACAAGGCGTGCGTGATGGGCGACAAATCGCAAGCCTTTGGAATACAAATGTGCTCAAGATTGAAAACCCAAGAGCCTCAGACAAGACAGTTCATCACTAATTAAGCCCGTTGATGTCGCACAAGAAGAGAGGTGACTTTAAATCGGCTATGCTAAGGGCTTGTCACCTCAAAGGCCCGATCAACTACCGTGTTTAAAAACCATCCTTCTCAGAAAAGTACATCGCTTGTCCGTGGTCTTTGGATGTTCATGCGGGACTTGTTCAAGCCCGCACTCAAAACCAAAGATCAAGTGATTGACTTACTGCACAGGGCACAAAGCGCAAAGCTCATTGAGGCTGAAAGTCGTCAAATGATGGAAGGCGTCATGAAGGTTGCTGACTTGAAGGTGCGCGATGTGATGATTTCATCGACCCGAATGGACATGATCGACATTGCATTGTCTTTTGAAGAAATTCTCAACCAAATCATTGACATTGCGCATTCAAGGTACCCCGTGTATGAAGACGACAAGGAAAACATCATCGGGATCTTGTTGGCCAAAGATTTACTGAAATTGCAACGCTCACCCACATTGAATTTAAGGGCCTTGTTGCGTTCTGTGGTCATGGTCCCTGAGAGCAAGAGTTTGATTGAATTGCTCAAAGAGTTCAGAGTGAGCCGCAACCATTTGGCGGTCGTCATCGATGAGTTTGGCCGTGTAGTTGGGCTGGTCACCATTGAGGATGTGTTGGAAGAAATTGTGGGTGATATTGAAGACGAATTTGATACCGATGAGGAGGCTGGAGATATTTTTGCATTGGTGGATCGCACCTATAGGGTGGCGGGCAGGACTTCATTGAAAAGAATCGCCCAAGCGTTTGAGCTCAACGAGTTGATCACACAGGAGATGCAGTCGTTTGAGACGATTGCTGGATGGATCGCTCACGAGATGGGCCATGTGCCGGTCAAGGGAGAGTTTTTTATATGGAACGATTTGCGCTTTGAGGTCATGCACACCACTGCGGGTGTGGTGAAATGGTTCAAGGTTCGGCCCATCCATAAAAAACCAAATTCAACAGTGGCCGTGCAATCTAAAGTGCGTCCATATGTGAACTCAAAACCCTAAATGGATCACACAAAGCACGCTGCCATAAGCGCTACGGTACTTGTGTAAGAGGGGTACATATTTTCAAGCACTTACATCCTAACGAAGCGGCATAGAGATGACAGGCACGTCGAGAACTAAAGCTACGAGCTTATACTTGCTTGCAATGCTTGCTGGGCTGTGTCAAGCCTGGTCAATGGGTTTGCCTTTTCACCTGGGCGCCAACGGGGCCTTGCAATGGGTGGGGCTACTGGTGTTGGCGCTTTTGGTGTTGGTGTCCAAAACGAGCAAAGAGTGCGCACGCTTGGCGTTTGCATTTCAAAGTACTGCGCTGGGGGCCACCTTTTGGTGGATTTTCATCTCCCTATATGTGTATGGCCAGATGAATTGGTTTTTGGCAGTCTTTGCTGTGATTATGTTGGCAAGTGCTTTGGCGCTGTATTGGTTGCTCTTCGCCGTCTTATTTTTTAAATTGTATTTGGACCCTAAGCCGTCAGGACAAAGTCCTTCGAGTTGGATGCACAAGTTTGGGCAAAAAGTGCAGATGGCGTTTGGTTTTGGGGCCGCATGGCTTTTATCTGAGCTGTGCAGAGGGCAGTGGTTGACTGGATTTCCATGGGGATCTTCTGGCTACGCGCACAACGACACTTGGTTGTCGCTCTTTGCGCCTTGGCTTGGCGTCTATGGCATTGGTGCCATCAGTGCAGGTCTGGCCATGTGGGTGGCCAAGACGTGTCTAGAGTTGCACCACGGTATTGATCGCGAAGGGGCGGCTATAGGAACGCGTGAATGGGGCGCTCGAACCCAAAGGCGTTTGGGCTCTTTTCATCCAAACCAATGGCGCATGTGTGCTTGGATCGTCTTGCCCTTTTTAAGCTTGGTGTCATGGCCGTATTTGATGGATCAAGATCAAAACACACCCACGAAAATCAATTCAGATGGGTATTCAAAACCATTGAGCATTGAACTCTTACAAGGCAACGTTCCGCAGCAAACAAAATTTCAAGATGACCGCGTGTCATCAGCGCAATGGTATTACGATCGAATCATGGCGTCTGATGCGCAGTTGGTGGTGACGCCAGAGACCGCATTTGCAATGACCTTGAAGGAGCTGCCACCCACTTTTGTCGAGTCGGTCAAGAGTCACTTGCTTGCAGAAAAGCAAGCGGTTTTATTTGGCATACCCTCCAAAGATGAGATGGGATACGCCAACAGTGCCTTGGGCATTGTAGGGCTTAGAGATCAGGTGTATCGGTATGACAAGGTTCATTTGGTCCCTTTTGGGGAATTCATCCCGCCCATGTTCCAATGGTTCACCAATCAAATGCAAATGCCTTTGGGTTTTTTTAAGGGCGGCTTTTTAAGTCAAAGCAGTTTGATTTTTTTAGATCAACGAATAGCTCCCAATATTTGTTATGAGGACTTGTTTGGAGAGGAGTTGGCCGCACAGTTCGAAGATGCGCAACACATGCCAAGCATCTTGGTCAATATGAGCAATATTGCATGGTTTGGCGACAGCGTGATTTTGGATCAACATTTAGAGATTTCAAGAATGAGAGCGCTTGAGTTGCGCCGACCCATGATTCGTGCAACCAACACAGGGGTCAGCGCCATCATTGATCACACAGGCCGAGTGGACGTCAAAGCCAAGTTTTTCTCCAAAGAAGCCATCAAAGGGGTGGTTCAAGGTCGCTTTGACAGGTCTACCTTTTTTGCTTGGTGGGCGAGTCGATATGGCTTGCTGCCCTTGTGGGTGTTGGCTTTGCTGGTGCTGGGCACATCTTGGTGCCAAAAGATCTTGGCCTCAAAACATCAAAGGCAAGTTCAAGAAAAGCTTGAAAATTAAACTTAAACCCTTGAGCGGCTTTTTATGGCCCCAGGGGAAGGTTAAAATTGCTCAGTTGTAATCAAGGCAAAAGGGCCGCACCTTTTGGGGAGATCGGGAACAGGATCAATGCTCAAAGGGTCGTTGCGTCCAATGGATGCATCTTGGGACTCGATTTAAATATACATACGCCAGTGCGTGGGAAAACAATGCTTCATTTTCAAGAGTTGATATTGACTTTGCAGTCTTACTGGGCCAAGCAAGGCTGTGCGCTGCTCCAGCCCTATGACATGGAGGTTGGTGCTGGAACATCACATACTGCAACTTTTTTACGCGCCTTGGGCCCTGAGCCTTGGAGGGCCGCTTACGTTCAGCCCAGTCGTCGCCCCAAAGACGGTCGATACGGAGAAAACCCAAACCGACTTCAGCACTATTATCAGTTCCAAGTGGTGCTTAAGCCCGCGCCACAAAATATATTGCAATTGTATTTGGGCTCTTTAGAGGCCCTGGGTTTTGATTTGAAGGTCAATGACATTCGCTTTGTGGAAGATGACTGGGAAAATCCAACGCTAGGCGCTTGGGGCTTGGGTTGGGAGGTGTGGCTCAACGGCATGGAGGTCACACAGTTCACCTATTTTCAGCAAGTGGGCGGGATCAACTGTCACCCCATCACAGGAGAGATCACGTATGGTTTAGAGAGGCTTGCGATGTATCTGCAGGGTGTGGACAATGTGTATGATCTTTCTTGGACTGAAGGCTTGACGTACAGAGACGTGTACTTGCAAAATGAACAAGAGCAGTCTGCCTATAATTTTGAGCACAGCGACTCGGATTTTTTATTGGTGGCGTTTTCAGCGCATGAAAAACAAGCTCAACATTTGATCTCAGTTCAATTGGCATTGCCTGCGTATGAGCAGGTTTTAAAAGCAGCGCACACCTTTAATCTCTTGGATGCGAGGGGTTCGATCAGTGTGACCGAGCGCGCTGGCTACATCACGCGCATCAGAAATTTAGCTCGCTCTGTGGCGCAGAGTTATTACGATAGTCGCGAGAGATTGGGTTTCCCAATGGCTCCTCACGCTTGGGTTCAAGCGCTAAAAGACAAGGCCGCTTGAATCATGCAAGCACATCCAATGAACACCGCCCCATTGCTCATAGAGTTGTTGGTTGAAGAGTTGCCACCCAAGGCCTTGTCCAAGTTGGGCGCATCCTTTTCGCAAACGATGTACGAGCAGCTGTTGGATCTCGAGTTGATTGATTCGCAATGCGCATATGAATCATTTGCCACGCCTAGGCGTTTGGCGGTTTTGTTTCAATCGGTTTTGTCTCAGGCGCCTGAGCGCGAAATGAAGCAAAAGTTAATGCCGCTCAAAGTCGGTCTTGACGACAATGGGCAAGCCACGCCTGCATTGGAAAAAAAGCTGTTGTCTCTTGGGTTTTCTAACCTAGGCGTGTCTGATTTGGAGGTGGTGAACGAGGGCCAAGTTCAGCATCTGTGGTTAAAAAGAACTCAAGCGGGGGTGTCCCTCGCGGTGGGTGCGCAAAAAGCATTGAATGAGGCCATCGCTAAGCTGCCAATCCCCAAGGTGATGAGTTATCAATTGCATGAAAATTGTGAAATGCCCGGCTGGAGCAGTGTGAATTTTGTGCGCCCTGTTCACGCCTTGCTTGCGCTTTATGGTGATCGTGTTGTGGACTTGACGGCCTTGGGGTTAAAGGCTGGCAAGTCGACCAAGGGTCACCGCTTTGAGGCCAAGAGGTCTGTCATTGAATTGGCCCATGCGTCGTCCTATGAAGAGGCGCTTTTAAGCGATGGCGCGGTGATTGCAAGTTATGCCAAACGGCGCCAAAGCATTGAAGATCAATTGAATGCGGCGGCCAAATCATTGGGGCCAGGTTTCAATGTCGCGCACGATGACGCGCTCTTGGATGAGGTTTGTGCTTTGGTTGAAATGCCCAATGTATTGATTTGCGAATTTGAAAAAGAGTTTTTACAAGTCCCTCAAGAGTGTTTGATTCTGACCATGAAGGCCAACCAAAAGTACTTCCCTCTGGTCAATGATCAAGGGGCCTTGGTCAATCGATTCATGGTGGTCAGTAACATTTCTCCCAAAGACACAAGCGCTGTCATCGGTGGCAATGAGCGAGTTGTGCGACCGAGGCTATCGGATGCCAAATTCTTCTACGATCAAGATCGCAAAATAAACCTCAAAACCAGATCAAGTGGCTTGTCAAAGGTGATCTATCACCAACAACTTGGAACGCAAGAAGAGCGCACGCAGCGGGTGCAGGCTATCGCTACAGGCATAGCAAAAGAGTTGACCGCTTTGTCTGCACTGAGTGCACAAGATGAGCGGTGGATAGATGAGGCCGTACAAATCGCCAAGGTGGATTTGCTCACCGATATGGTGGGCGAGTTCCCAGAGCTGCAAGGTGTCATGGGACACTATTACGCTTTGCATGATGGGTATGCCAAGGAAGTGGCTTGGGCGGTTGAAGATCACTACAAACCAAGATTCGCCGGGGATTCTTTGCCCAGGGGTCTGGTGGGTGTGGTCTTGGCGTTGGCCGATAAGTTGGAGACCTTGGCGGGCTTATTTGCAATAGGGCAGCATCCAACAGGGGACAAAGATCCGTATGCACTCAGGCGCCATGCGATTGGTGTGATTCGTTTGCTGCGGGAGAAGAGTTTAGGCCTGTCGATGGCCAAGTTGCTGATTGTGAGTGCAAGTGCTTTTGAGGGGCACAAAGCCGTGAGTAAACAAAGCTGGACACAGATCTCGGCGTCCATGCTTGAATTTATTTATGACCGTTTGAGCATCAATTTAAAAGACCAAGATTATTCAAGCGCTCAAATTGACAGTGTTTTATCGATTCGCCCTGATGTCTTGGATGAGGTGGACTTGCGACTGAAGGCCGTTAAAGCATTTGCGCAGTTGCCGGAGGCCTTGTCCTTGGCCAGTGCCAACAAGCGCATCGGCAATATACTGAAAAAAGCACACGATCAGCAAGTCAACGAGCAGGTCAATCCCTCTTTGTTGGTTGAGGTTGCAGAGAAGGCGCTCTTTGAGACCATGCAAGATGTTTTACCGCAAGCACAGTTGAGTTTTGAGGCGAAAAATTATGCGCAGTCCCTGAGCTTACTTGCGCAACTGAAAAATGCAGTCGATTTGTTTTTTGAGCAAGTGATGGTCAACGCGCCCGAAGAGGCACTCAGATCCAATCGCTTGTCTTTGTTGTCTCGTTTGCATACGGCCATGAATCAAGTGGCTGATTTGTCTCGTTTGGCTTAAGGCCGCTTTAAAGGGGGTGATGATGGCTCACGTGCCCATTGCAATGAAGCCTCAGGGACTCGATCTTTGGCGCGCTTTGGCTTCATCAGGTCAATGCCGCATTTATACAGGAGTTCCCTTCAAGTAAGGGAGTTGTGACCATGACGAAAATCATTATCTTAGACCGCGACGGCACGATCAACGAGGATTGCGACGATTATGTCAAATCCCCTGCGGAGTGGATTCCTTTAGAGGGCTCCTTAGAAGCCATCGCGAGGCTAAGCCATGCGGGATGGCGCATTGTGATTGCCTCCAACCAATCCGGCTTAGGGCGAGGCTTGTTTGACATGGCAACGTTGAACGCCATGCATGAAAAAATGCACAAATTGTTGGCGCTTGAAGGCGGTAAGGTGGAGGCGATTTTCTTTTGCCCGCATACGACAGAGGAGGGGTGCGATTGTAGAAAGCCCTTGTCTGGTCTTTATGAGCAAATTGCAACGCGTTTGGGGGTGACTTTGAAGGGCGTACCTACCGTTGGGGACTCTTTGCGAGATTTGCAAGCAGGTTATGGCGTCGGGTGCGAGCCTCACTTGGTCTTGACAGGCAAGGGCGCCATCTATCGTGATCAAGCTTTGTCGGCACAGTTTCCCAAAGAGACCCGCATTCATCAAGATCTGTATGGGTTTTCCGAATGGTTGCTTCACGAAAGGGATGTGCAATTGGAAGCCCTTAAAGCAGAAAAAAAAGTGTAAGAGGTTGTTGTGAAATTTTTAAAGTCCTTCATTCATTTGTTGTGGATGCTGTTCACGCTCATTCCTTGTGCGCTTTTTTTGTTGTTGCGTTTGGCCCTCGGGGCTTCTAAAGCAAGCCTTTACCGCTGCGCGGTCTTTTGGTTAAACAATTGTGTGGTGTCTTTGGACCGAATCTGTGGCGTGAAATATGCGTTGCATGGCATGGACAATCTAAGCGGTCTTGAGGGGGTGGCGGTGGTGGTGTTGGTCAAACATCAATCAACCTATGAGACCTTCTTGATGCCCGTCATCTTGCCCCATCCTGTGTCCTACGTTTTTAAGAAAGAGTTGCTGAGAATTCCATTCTTTGGCTGGGCCATTGGGTGTCTAGACATGATTCACATCGATCGCTCGCAACGCGCTCAAGCATTTGCTAAAGTGGTTGAGCAAGGTCGAGTGTTGCTTGAAAAGGGCAACTGGGTGGTGATGTTTCCCGAGGGCACGCGCATTGATCGTGGGCAGGTGGGGGGCTATAAACTGGGAGGGACTCGATTGGCGGTGCAAACTGGCGCGCATGTGGTGCCAGTGGCGGTGAGTTCTGCCAAATGTTGGCCCAGAAAAGCCCTCTTGAAAACAGCCGGGACGGTGGATGTCTCAGTTGGCCAGCCTATTTCTAGTCTGGGTCGTTCGCCTGAGGAACTCATGGCGCAGGTGCAGATGTGGATCGAGTCCGAGATGCGTCGATTAGATCCGAGCGCCTATGATTGAGGACTTGATGGTGTTTGTGCTTGGGTAAAGAGAGCAGTCGTGTCCATGCAAGTTAAAAAACAAAGTCCCAAGGATCGGTTCATTCAACTGGTGTTTGATTTTTTCGCGCCCTTTGTTGCCGAACAAAAGGGCGCTTTGGTTGCCGAGCCTGTCAATACCAGCTCAGGCAAGTCCATTGAAACAAGCACCAACCCGCACAACTTGCAAGACAAGGCTCGCGCTTTGTCGAGCTTATTCATTCACCCTTGTGCGACACATGCCTTGGACATCAAGGGGGTTGAGGTCCATTATCTTCTTCGGCGAGCCAAAAGAAAGACCATTGGCATGCTGGTTTCACATGAGGGACTGGAAGTCCGAGCTCCAAAGTGGGTGAGCTTGTCGCAAGTGCAAATGGCGCTCAATGAGAGGGGGGATTGGCTTATCAAACAATTCAACTTCATGGATCAAAAGCTAAAGGACAGCGCGCGGTTTGAAATTCAAATTGAAAGTGGTTGCGTGGGCCCTGTTTTGGATCAAGGTGTGCAGTGGATGTTTCATGGCCTTAAAGCAAAGGGATCTAGTGGGTACGCAAGCGGGCACGCAAGCGGGGACTTAAGTCGGGACGTCAATGACGATTTAAGCCCCACACAAGAAAGTCTATCTCGCTTGCAACGAGAAAACCAAAAGCGACTGCGCTCGCCTCTTGGGCATATCGAGATCCAAAGAATGCAGGGCGGTCAGTGGCTTGAATGCACATGGATTGAATGGGTCCATGGCTTGCTTGAGCGGGCACCTTGCTTTGAGGCAGGAGTGACTGAAAGCAGGAACGCCAGGGATGCCAGGGATGCCAGGGATGCCAGGGATGCCAGGGATGCCAGGGATGCCAGGGATGCCAGGGATGCCACGGATGCCTTGTACAGAGTTTATTTGCCGATCGGGTCGCTCTTGAAACTTCTGAGCGCAGGCAAGATCGGTGGGACTGGCCATTCGCAAGGGTGGGCCGGCGATGGAGTTGCGAAAGCCTCTGCCAAGCAATGGATAGATGCCGTACAGATCCATCTGGCCCAATTGGTTTTAAACAAGCGGGTGGCTTATTTTTCGGGTATTTTAGGCGTCAAACCAAGCACCATGACTTTGGGTCAAGCCAAAAGCCGTTGGGGCAGCGCTGGCTCCAATGGGGCCATTCGGCTCAATTGGCATTTGATCAATTTGCCCATGTCGTTATTGGATTATGTGGTGGCCCATGAATTGTGTTATTTAAAGCAAATGAACCATGGGCCGGAATTTTGGGCAGAAATGCAAACAGTGATGCCCGACTTTGCGCAGCGACGACACCAATTGAAGTCGTGGACGATGGCAAAATGGGTCTAGCTTGTCAATTGGTCCTTGTAGGCTGTTGTTTTGTAGGGTTGCTTTAAGATGGTTTAATAGAGGCGATCAAAGTCTGTTCCAATATTTGGGATAGGTCAACGAATTGAAAAGAGTGATGGTGAAGTCGATGAATGCACCGCTTAAAAATTTATTTGAGAACAATCAAGCCTGGGCGCGTCGAATGGAGCAAGCTCGACCTGGTTTTTTCAATCAATTGGCTTCTCAGCAGTCGCCTAAATACTTATGGATTGGTTGTTCGGACTCACGCGTTCCTGCCAATGAGATCATTGGACTGGATCCGGGAGAAATTTTCGTTCACCGCAATGTTGCCAATGTGGTGGTCCACTCGGACTTGAATGCCTTGTCGGTGATTCAATATGCCGTGGAGCATTTGAAAGTCGAGCACATCATGGTGGTGGGCCACTATGGCTGTGGTGGTGTTTTGGCCGCCACCAGGGGCACTCGCATCGGCTTGGCTGACAATTGGTTGCGACATGTGCAAGATGTGAGACTTCGCCATCGTCAAAGGCTCAATCATTTGCCGCAACAGGATTTAGAAAACGTCATGTGTGAGATGAATGTGATTGAGCAAGTCGGCAATGTGGCTCTCTCCAACGTCATGCAAGACGCATGGAGCCATGGTCAACAAGTCAGTGTGCATGGTTGGATTTATGGCCTGCACGATGGCTTGGTCAAGGACTTGGAGGTCACGATGAAGTCGGCCGAGGAGGTGGTGGATGTGTTCCGACGTGCCTTTAAGCGCTACCCGAGGCAGCAAGGGACCCACGAGATGGATCAAGACGCATGAGCACCCGAGACATCAGGCGCCAACGCTTGAGGGACAAACTGACCATGGCCTTGGATCCGCAAAGTGAGTTTGTCATCACCCCTTGCATCGCGGTTTGTCAGATGGACCCTGTGAGCCAATTGTGTGAAGGCTGTTTTAGGGACATCCAAGAAATCGCTCGCTGGGGCTCCTTGGCGAATGCGCAAAAAAGGGAAGTTTGGCGGCAAATTGATCAAAGAATGAACACCCTTAACTTTTGAGAGCGTCACGTCCCCATGGGCTTGAAAAAGGTCTTTTAAGTCTGTTTTACTGCAATTCTCGGGTTAACCCGAGATGACTTGGACCATAAAAGCTTTAATCCTTTCTGAAAAGAGGGGATTGACCACGCTTTCGTCAGGATCAAGTCAGCCTTCTCACCGATATTGAGGTCATGGGTAATACAAATTTATTCTCATTGAGTTAAATTTTGAGTTTGTAGGGTGTATTGCCTGGTTTTTCATTTTAATTAGGAGACGACTCTATGGCTGCACATGCACCACACACCATGACCTCAGAGGAGAAGAAGGTCGTATTTGCTTCCTCGCTTGGAACGGTTTTTGAGTGGTATGACTTTTACCTCTACGGCTCACTTGCTGCGATCATCGCCAAGCAATTCTTTAGCGGTTTAGATCCCGCTGCTGCGTTCATTTTCGCCTTGTTGGCGTTTGCGGCTGGGTTCTTGGTGCGCCCTTTTGGTGCGCTGGTATTTGGTCGACTGGGGGACATGATCGGTCGAAAATATACCTTTTTGGTCACCATTGTGATCATGGGTATGGCCACTTTTGTAGTTGGTCTTTTGCCAACGTATTCGAGCATTGGCGTTGCTGCGCCTGTGATCTTGATCGCTTTGCGAATGCTACAAGGCTTGGCCTTGGGGGGTGAGTACGGGGGCGCTGCAACGTACGTTGCCGAGCATGCGCCTCATGGCCACCGCGGCTACTTCACCTCTTGGATTCAAACGACCGCAACGCTTGGACTGTTTTTATCGTTGCTGGTGATTTTGGGCACGAGAAGCTCCATGCCTGAGGCGGATTTTGCATCATGGGGGTGGAGAATCCCGTTCCTATTGTCCATTTTTTTGCTAGCCGTGTCGGTGTACATTCGTTTGTCCATGAACGAGTCCCCTGCATTTCAGCGCATGAAGTCCGAGGGCAAGATCTCTAAAGCGCCCTTGTCAGAGTCGTTTGCTGAATGGAAGAACTTGAAAGTGGTCATATTGGCGCTTTTTGGTTTGACTGCAGGCCAAGCGGTGGTTTGGTATTCGGGTCAGTTTTATGTGCTCTTTTTTATGACGCAAGTCTTAAAAGTTGAGGCCACAACGGCGAACTTGTTGGTCGCTGCCTCTTTGGTGATTGGAACGCCGTTCTTCATTGTTTTTGGCTCTTTGTCGGACAAAATTGGAAGAAAACCAATCATCATGCTCGGTTTGTTGTTGGCGGTGGTGACGTACTTCCCCGTTTTCCAAGCCTTGACCAAAGCGGCCAACCCTGATTTGGCCGCCGCTCAGGCAAGTGCCAAGGTGGTGGTCGTGAGTGATGAGGCATCATGCTCTTTCCAAGGCAGCCCCATTGCACGTGAGATTGACTTTAAGAGCTCTTGCGATATCGCCAAGCGGTATCTGGCGCAAAATGCGGTGAGTTACTCTAACCAAGCCGCACCAGCAGGCAGCCCCACCAAAGTGATGATTGGAACGACTGAAATTGAGTCGCCAACAGCTACAGTGGCGAACTCTAAATTTGACGAAGAAAGCGTCAAGAAAATTGCCGAGTTCAAAAAATCGATTGGCGAAGCGCTCAAAGAAGCGAGCTATCCAGCCAAAGCGGACATGGCTAAATTGGACAAAGTCACCGTGGTTGTCATTTTGACGTATCTTGTGATTTTGGTCACGATGGTGTATGGCCCAATTGCTGCAATGCTTGTGGAGTTGTTTCCAACCCGGATTCGCTACACATCCATGTCTTTGCCCTACCACATAGGCAACGGTTGGTTTGGGGGCTTGTTGCCCACGACCGCTTTTGCGATCGTGGCGCAAACGGGGGATATGTACAACGGCTTGTGGTACCCCATTATTGTGGCCGGCGCGACCTTTGTGATAGGCATGATCTTTATCAAAGAGACCAAAGATGTAGACATCTATCGACAAGATTGATAAAAGGGATGTTTGGGTCTGAAAACCGCTCAAGCTGAGCAATTTCAGTCGCAACAAGACCTGAGAAACCCCCGTGTGCCTGATGGCCCACGGGGGTTTCTTCTTTGCTGTTGGCTTTTCCCAAGAAGGCTGTGTGAGGCGTTGTATGAATTCAAAGGGCCTTTAGGGATATTTTTCAAAGGGCGCATTTTTAGAGGCCTTTGTCCCTAGAATCTTCTACCTGTTCCTATAAAACCCCAGGGTAGAGAGTCGATATGTCACAAGGTTTGATCAAAATACGCGGTGCGCGTCAGCACAATTTAAAAAATCTGGACGTGGACTTTAAAACAGGAGAGCTCACGGTTGTGACGGGGCCGAGTGGCTCTGGAAAATCGAGTTTGGTGTTTGACACCCTATACGCAGAAGGTCAAAGGCGGTATGTTGAAACCTTCAGTGCCTATGCGCGTCAGTTTTTGGATCGCATGGATCGACCGCAGGTCGATCAAGTCGAGGGTGTACCGCCCGCCATTGCCATTGACCAAACCAATCCCGTGAGAAGCTCTCGCTCAACGGTGGGCACCATGACCGAGTTGAACGATCACTTGAAGTTGCTTTTTGCAAGGTTGGCGCATTTGTTTGATTCAAAAACGGCCTTGCCAGTTCGACACGACAGTGCGCAGAGTTTGTTTGATGAAATCCAACGCCGTTTAAATCAAAGAGATTTAAGACTCGTGGTGACCTTTGCGGTTGAGTTGCCCGCCACCATCACGCAAGAAGACATCGAGCAATGGTTGAGTGCTTCAGGGTTCACCAAAATTCAAGCTCAACGCCAAGTGGCCACTCTGACTGGTCCAAGGCAAGTCATTGATGTCGTGGCCGATCGCTTTAGGCTTTCTCAAGTGGAGAAGTCCAGAGCCGTTGAGGCCATTGAAACGGCACTCAAAAGGGGTGCGGGTCGCATGCAAGTGTATGCCATCGACGCGCAAACCGAGGAGGTGGAAGTTTGGCGTTTCTCAACGGGCCTGCATTGTCCGGAAAGTGAGTTGACTTACCAAGACCCAAGCCCCTCTTTGTTTTCTTTCAACTCAGCACTGGGCGCGTGTGAGACGTGTAGAGGTTTTGGACGGGTGATTGGGGTGGACTATGGATTGGTCATTCCCAATGACCGCTTGACGCTTCGTTCGGGTGCCATCAAACCCATTCAAACACCTGCATGGAAAGACTCGCAAGCGGACTTGATGCGCTTTGCTGAAAAAGCCGGTATTCCTAGAGATACACCTTGGTATCAACTCACTCAGGTGCAAAAGGATTGGGTCATTTTGGGCTCGCCCAATTGGGCGGGCAAATGGAATCAACAGTGGTATGGGGTAAAGCGCTTTTTTGAATACTTGGAGACCAAGTCTTACAAAATGCACATTCGTGTCATGCTCTCAAAATACCGCAGTTACACCGCATGCTCGGCGTGTGACAGCGCGCGACTCAAGATGGAGAGTTTGCTTTGGCGGGTTGGTTCATTGGAGGCGGCCCATGAGGTTCTTGAACCCAGTCAGCGCTTTAAGCCCGTGGGTGTGTCTTGGAGTGATGCGCAGCTCCAAAGCTTGCCAGGCTTGTGTCTGCACGATTTGATGCGTTTGTCGATTGAGCGACTTCGGGTGTTTTTTGATCGAATGCATGTGCAGATGTCCGACACGTTAAAGGGCGACAAGCACCTCTCAAGCGAGGGGGTTCTTCGCAGTGCCAAAAGCGCGCAAGTGCAAGCACTGGAGTTGCTCCTGGAAGAAATACGTGCCAGATTGAAATATTTGGTGGACGTGGGTCTTGGCTATTTAAGCTTGGACAGACAAAGTCGGACTTTAAGCGGTGGTGAGGTGCAGCGAATCAATTTGACAACGGCCCTTGGGACGTCATTGGTCAATACATTGTTTGTGTTGGATGAGCCCAGCATTGGTTTGCATCCAAGAGACATGGGTCGCATCACACAAGCCATGCAGCGCTTGCGCAATGCAGGCAACACCTTGGTGGTGGTTGAGCACGATCCTGCGGTGATGTTTGCTGCGGATCGGATCATCGACATGGGGCCTGGCCCAGGTGAGCGAGGAGGAGAAATTGTTTTTGACGGGGCCATTGAGGATTTAAAGAAGGCCGACACCTTGACCGGTGCATATTTGGGGGCTCGCAAACAAGTGGGCATGGGTCTAAAGCGCGCCGTCACCGATGCCACGCCCAGGTTGGTCTTGGAGGGTGCGACGGAGCACAATTTAAAAAATCTCTCCATTGAATTTCCTTTGCTGCGATTGGTGTGCGTGACCGGTGTCAGTGGCTCGGGTAAATCAACCCTCATGCAAGACATTTTGGCGCCGGCGTTGTTGCGCCATTTTGGTCAGTCAACGGATGCACCTGGTGCCCACAGCCGACTCTTGGGCGCCGATTACTTGAGCGATGTGGTGTTTGTTGACCAGTCCCCGATTGGTAAAACCGCCAGGTCCAATCCCGTGAGTTATGTCGGGGCTTGGGACAGCGTGCGAGAGCTTTTTGCAAAGACCCCTTTGGCGCAGCAGCGCGGGTACACACATTCCAAATTCAGCTTTAACCACGGGGACGGTCGTTGTCCGACTTGTGGTGGATCAGGTTTTGAACATGTAGAGATGCAGTTTTTGAGCGATGTCTATTTGCGCTGCCAAGACTGCCAGGGTGAACGCTACCGAGCAGAAATTTTGGACATCAAAATTGAACGCACCAACGCGAAGCAAGAGACGCAGTTCTTAAGTGTGGCGCAAGTTTTGGAGCTCACGGTGAGTGAGGCGACCCATCTCTTTAGAGCCGACCCGGAGGTCATTCGTGCTTTGCAGCCGATCATGGACGTGGGTTTGGAGTATCTCAAATTGGGGCAACCCGTGCCCACTTTAAGTGGAGGAGAGTCACAGCGTTTGAAACTTGCGGGCTATTTGGCTCAAGCGGCCAAGCAACGCTCAAGCATGCGTCAAGCGGTGGCCAAGAAAGGGACCTTGTTTTTATTTGATGAGCCCACCACGGGACTTCATTTTGACGACATTGCCAAACTCATGCGCGCGCTTAGAAAGTTGTTGGAGGCTGGGCACTCTTTGATTGTCATTGAGCACAATTTGGATGTGATCAGAGCCAGCGACTGGTTGATTGATTTGGGCCCAGAGGGCGGTGAGCATGGGGGTTGTTTGGTGGCTGAGGGCACACCTGAGGAGATTCGGCTGCATGCCAGCTCGCACACTGCGCAAGCTTTGCGCTCCTACAACGCGACCCTTGGCGAGTACGGTGTCCTCCATGACGAGAGCTTTGAGAGGGCGAAAGAAAAAAATCCACCCCCATCCCAACGGGCAACCAAGGTCTTGAAGCACGCTTTTGTCGGCAAGGATCAAGGGAACATTCAAATTGTCAATGCCAAAGAACACAATTTAAAAAATCTCACTGTCAATATTCCCCGGGGTCGTTTCAACGTCATCACAGGGGTATCGGGTTCGGGTAAGTCGACACTTGCCTTTGACATTTTGTTCAATGAGGGGCAGAGACGATATTTGGAGAGTTTGAACGCCTATGCCCGAAGCATTGTTCAACCCGCAGGCCGCCCCGAGGTGGATGCGGTTTACGGCATACCGCCCACGGTGGCCATTGAGCAGCGGCTCTCAAGAGGGGGGCGAAAGTCCACGGTTGGAACAACCACCGAGATCTGGCATTTTCTCAGATTGCTTTATGTCAAATTGGGTGTGCAGCACTGTATTCACGACGCAGTGGCCGTGCAGGCCCAAACCCCAGAAAGCATTGTGGCGCAAATCATGCGCCGCTTCAAAGGGCAGGAGATTGGACTGTTGGCGCCTTTGGTGATCAATCGCAAAGGGGTCTATACCGACTTGGCAGAGTGGGCGCGACTCAAGGGATACACCCATTTGCGTGTGGATGGGGAGTACTTGTCAACGGTGAAGTTTCCAAGGATTGATCGCTTCAAGGAGCACACCATCGAGTTGCCAGTGTTGAGTCTGTGGGTGAGCGCAAATGAAGAGGATTTGTTGAAAAAAGGCTTGGCCTTGGCGCTTGAACTTGGTAAGGGTGTGGTTCATGTGTTGAGTGATTTGTTGCCCTTGAGGTCGGCCTTTCAAGCAAGCCACGCTTGTGCAAAGCTTGGCACGGTAGAGGTTTTTTCAACCAAAAGAGCTTGTCCGGTGTGTTCGACCTCCTACGCCGAGTTGGACCCCAGGCTTTTTTCTTACAACTCCAAACACGGTTGGTGCACGAGTTGCGTGGGAACGGGCTTGAAGTTGGATACCTCGCAGCGCAATTTGTTGGACGATACACAAGCCGACCCTTCACAAAAGGGTCGCGAGCAAACCTTTGCCGAGCCTGTGCTGGAAGAGTTTGTGGAGAGCACCTGTGCCAGTTGTGCGGGCGCGCGTTTGAATCCAACGGCGCGAGCGGTGACGTTTCAGGGTCAGGCCATCACCGACATTGCTCGCTTGAGTGTGAAAGAAATTTCTCAATGGGCACAGCAATTAAAGCTGTTGGGCCGCGAGGCTCAAATTGCAAAAGATTTGATGCCTGAGATCAAAGGACGGCTTAAATTTTTGGAGCAGGTGGGCCTGGCTTACTTGACCCTAGACCGCGGTGCGCCCAGTTTAAGTGGGGGCGAGGCGCAACGCATTCGATTGGCGGCGCAACTTGGCAGCAACTTGCAAGGCGTGTGTTATGTCTTGGATGAGCCAACCATAGGCTTACATGCCAGAGACAACCAGATGCTCTTAAAAGCCTTGCAACTCTTGTGCGACAAGGGCAACACCTTGGTGGTGGTCGAGCATGACGAGGACACCATGCGAAAAGCAGAGCATTTGATTGACATTGGACCCAGTGCTGGGGTGCGAGGTGGGCAATTGGTCGCCCAAGGCTTGGTCGCAGATTTGCAGGCGAATCCGATCTCTGTGACGGGGAGGTACTTGCGCCAAGCCATGCTCCATCCGTTTCAAGCCAGGCGAACGCTTGAACACCCGAATAGCGCGCAGCAGGGCTTGTGGCTTAAAGGTGCTTATTTGCACAATTTGAAACACATCGATGTCCAAGTGCCATTGAAGAAATTGGTGGCCGTCACCGGTGTATCGGGTTCTGGAAAGTCAACGCTTGCACGCGACATCTTATTGGCCAATGTGCAGTTGGCGGTGTCCAAAAAGGCCGCCGGCAAAGCTTGGCTAGGCTGCGAGGCTTTAGAGGGGTTTGAGCACATTGATCGTGTGCTTGAAGTGGATCAAACGCCCATTGGCAAAACGCCTCGAAGTTGTCCGGCGACCTACATTGGGTTTTGGGACACGATCAGAAAGTTGTTTGCCGACACCTTGGAGGCCAAAGCTCGCGGTTATTCGCAAAAGCGATTCAGCTTCAATACGGGAGATGGCAGGTGTTCTGCCTGTGAAGGCCAAGGCATGCGCACCATTGAGATGAACTTTTTGCCAGACGTCAAAGTCAGGTGTGAGGTCTGTTTGGGTGCGCGCTTTAATGCAGAAACGCTGGCGGTGACTTGGAGGGGCAAAAGCATTGGTGAGGTGCTTCAAATGGAGGTGGATGAGGCGGTGGAGTTTTTTGCAAACTTGCCCAGCGTGTCTCATCCATTGCGGCTTTTAAAGGACGTGGGCTTGGGTTATTTGACCATTGGCCAACCCTCTCCTACCTTAAGTGGGGGTGAGGCGCAGCGCATTAAATTGGTGACCGAGTTGTCCAAGGTTCGAGACGATGTGGGCAAAAGGGGCTACAAAGTCCCCCACACGCTGTACGTCTTGGACGAGCCCACGGTTGGGCTGCACATGTCCGATGTTGAATTGTTGATTCGGGTGCTTCATCGGCTCGTGGACGCTGGACACAGCGTGGTCGTGATTGAGCACGATTTGGATGTGATCGCCGAGGCCGATTGGGTGATTGATCTGGGTCCAGAGGGCGGACAAGAAGGGGGACACTTGGTGGCGGCGGGCACACCCGAGGACATCGTTCGCGCAAAGACGCACACGGGCGTTGCCTTGAAGTCCGTTCTCTCTAGAGCCTCAGCGCAAAAAAGCAAGGCTTAGAAGGCGCTTTACGGGCGCTTTCAGCAAAGCGCCCGTAAAAAAGAGTGGACGATAAGAGAGGGGTGCTTTCGCTCAGTGAGCATTTTGCAGGGCCAGGCCCGCATGCTCTCTCAAGGGGTGAAAGTGAATTTTTGGAAAGCGCTCTTGCGCAAGCCGCACATCGTAAGGTGAGGTGCAAAGATAGGCCAGCGCATTCGCTGCGTCGCTTGCCATTCTGCTCGGGTAGGCATACAAAAACTCCTTGAGTTCTTGTGGCGTGTCCGCGGTGATCCATCTCGCGCCCGTGTAGGGGCAGCCCTCAAGCCGCACATCGCAGTCGTACTCGGCTTTGAGTCTGTGTTGAACCACTTCGAATTGAAGTTGCCCAATGGCGCCCAGGAGCATCAAGCCACCAGCATCGGGACGAAACACTTGAATCGCTCCTTCTTCACCCAATTGGGCCAAGCCGGTTTGAAGTTGTTTGGTGCGCAGTGGATTTTTTAAAATCACGGTCATAAAGAGCTCTGGCGCAAAGAAAGGCAAGCCCGTGAACTGCAAGGAGGCGCCATCGGTGATGGTGTCTCCCAACTGAACGCCACCATGGGTGGTAAAGCCGATGATGTCACCGGCAAAGGCCTCCTCAACGGCTTCTCGGCGTTGGCTTAAAAACGTCACCACCGAGGTGGGCCTGAGCTCTTTGGAGGTGCGTTGAACTTTGAGCTTCATGCCTGGCGCGTATCGGCCTGACGCCACCCGGACAAAGGCGATGCGGTCACGGTGAGAGGGGTCCATATTGGCCTGTACTTTGAACACCACACCCGAGAATTGCGCCCCATCGGGTTCAATGGTCTTTAGATGAGTTTGGCCTTGGGCAATGACCGTGCTTTGCCTGGGTTGAGGCGCAGGGGCCAGGTCAACCAAGGCGTCCAAGACCTCCATGACACCAAAATTGTTCACGCCCGAGCCAAAGAAGACGGGGGTTTGTTTGCCCAATAAAAAGGCCTCACGATCAAAGGCAGGTGAGGCGCCAGTGGCCAGCTCCATGCTCTCTAAGGCGCTTGCGAACTCGAGTCCAAAGCGTTCCTTTAAACGAGAGATCTCACTCAAGGGCACGGTCTCAAAATCTTGAGGCCGTCTTTCAGAGCCGGACTCAAAGACCTTCATGCTCTGCTTGGAGAAGTCAATGATTCCTCCAAAGGACTTGCCCTGCCCCACAGGCCAAGTCATGGGGACACACGGCATGCCCAGTTCACGTTCAACTTCGTCCAAAATATCCAAAGGGTCGCGCACTTCGCGGTCCATCTTGTTGACAAAAGTGATGATGGGCGTGTCGCGTGTTCTGCA
>Ga0114978_10001037_pt1 | contig 23381 bp, 18 predicted proteins | sample S_140212_EF_Meta_FD_87027 | JGI IMG/M metagenome (GOLD analysis project Ga0114978, IMG submission 87027) | Freshwater microbial communities from Lake Simoncouche, Canada to study carbon cycling - S_140212_EF_MetaG | ecosystem: Environmental > Aquatic > Freshwater > Lake | place: Lake...
ACGGCCAGCACAGCAGGCTCGATCTCCGCACGGATAGTGGCGTACTGAGCTTTGAGGTCAAGAAGCGGGACAGTGACTTCACGGGCGGTCGCGGTGGTCATTCCGAGATGATACGGAGCGGCGCGTTTCCGGTCAGTGCCCGGTGCTGCCAAATCCGCCCGCGCCGCGCGATGTTCCGTCAAGTTCCTCAACCACGCGGACCGTCGCCCGCGCCACTGGCGCCACCACCATTTGCGCGATTCGCATTCCATGCTCCACCGTGAATGGCGCGCGACCAAGATTGACGAGCGGCACCTTCATCTCACCGCGGTAATCACTATCAACGGTGCCCGGAGAGTTTGGCATGCCAATCCCGTGTTTCGTGGCAAGACCGGATCGTGGTCGAACTTGCGCTTCAAAGCCGTGTGGAATGGCCATGGCAAATCCACACGGAATCATCGCGATGTCACCGGGCGCAAGTGTCACCGGCGCTTCGATGCAGGCGTGGAGGTCGAGGCCCGCCGCGTGCTCGGTTTGGTACGCGGGGAGCTGCGCGCCTTGGTGGAGGCGGAGGAAGCGGATTTCGACGGCGTGCATGGTGCGGAGCCTAGCGCGGCGGCGGCGGCAAGGATCTCGTCGGCGTGGCCTTCGGGCTTCGCCTTGTCGAACCGTGCGGCCACTTTGCCGTCGGGGCCAATCAGGTAGGTCGTGCGTGCAACGCCCATGTATTTCTTGCCATACATGGATTTTTCTTGCCAGGTTCCGTAGGCCGTGCACAACTTCGGTGCCTTGCCGGCGGCGGGCTCGTCCGCGAGCAATGCGAACGGAAGCTTGAACTTCTTGATGAACTTCACATGGCTCGCGGTGCCGTCTGGGCTGACGCCGAGGACTTCGATACCTGCCTTGCGCAACTTTGCCCACCCGTCACGGAAGGAGCACGCTTCCACAGTGCAACCGGGCGTGTCATCCTTTGGATAGAAGTACAGCACGACGGATCGACCCTTGAATTCGGCAAGCGTTCGGAGCGTGCCAGTTTGGTCGGGAGCGGAGAAAGCGGCAGCCTTACGGCCAGGATTCAGGAGGGGCATGGCCAGAAATGTACGCGCCAAGTCTGCTTTAGACCAGCACAAACTTCATAGCCGCCACCAGAATCACCACTCCCAGCAAGACACGCAACGTCCGCTGCGAAGCGCCGCGAATGCTCCACTGCGCGCCAATCCACCCGCCGACAACAACGGCAGCACACGCCCACCAAATCCACTGCTCACAGTGAATTCCCTGGGTCATCATTCCCGTCAGACCGGCAATCGAGTTGACCAGAATGAACGGTGCGGACAAAGCGGCGGCCTCGCGCGGTGTTGACCAGCCCCACAGGATCAGTAACGGCGTGAGAAAGATGCCGCCGCCCACGCCAACAAGGCCGGAGAGTGCGCCGATGACTGCACCGATCACAAGGGCGATCGGCAGCGACACCGTGCGAGCTGGTCGTTGCAGTGCCGGAACAAAGAGCCGCACTGCAACGAACATGAGCACTACTGCCACCACTATCCGAAAACTGCTTTCCTGCAGCGTGCGCGTCCCTCCCAAGAATGCCATGGGAACTGAGGTAATGACGAACGGCACCAGCATGCGCCAACGAACCTGCCCCGCACGAGCGAACATCACCGTCGCCAGAAACGACACCAATACGTTGAGTATCAGCGCCGTTGGACGCATTACCGTTGCGCTCACGCCAAACAAGGCCATCACCGCCAAATAGCCAGACGCACCGCCATGACCAACACTTGCGTAGAGCGCGGCTACGACTGCGAGCATCAGTACGAATACTTCGATGGATCCTGGGGTCTCCAATCCCTCAGAAGGTACCGCCACACCCACCGGTCACGCGCGCACTGCGGAGCGCAGCGGTCCACTGTGCACGGTGTGCTACCCTCACCACGCCTTGCGAACCGATGCGCCACACTCGATCGGCACTGCCAACGTTGCTGTAACGGCACGCGCCGGGAGCGGCACAGCGTCCGCAAGTGCGATCGCATTGCCGCAAATCAAAGCCGGAAGTGCTGGGCTGGAACGGGTCCAGCAGCAACCACTGCCAGCCGCACCGGATGCCGTCCGGGCGGGACGGCGCATGATCGATTCGCACGGCCGCACCATTCTGGACTTGCGCATCAGCATCACCGACCGCTGCAACTTTCGATGCGTCTATTGCATGGAACCCGATGTTCGGTTTCAACCTGCTGACCGGCTTCTGACGCCAAGCGAAATCGTGCGCATGGCGGGCATCGCCGAGGGACTTGGGGTGCGCAAGATCCGGATCACCGGCGGCGAGCCGACCCTCCACCCTGAACTTGACGCGATCATTGCCGGAATCCGCAACACAACGAGTGTGGAAATAGCAATGATCACCAACGGATCACTGCTCACGCGCCACGCCCTCGCACAATGGAAACGCGCGGGACTCGATCGAGTGACTATCAGTATCGATTCGGTGCGTGCTGATCGTTTCGCGCGGGTGACCCGTTCCACGGCAACTCCGGACGATGTGATGGCGGGGATTGACGCGTGTATCGCCGAAGGACTCACGCCGCTCAAACTGAATGCTGTGCTCGTGCGCGGAGTGAACGATGACGAAGCAGTTGATCTAGCCAAACTTGCCCGGCAATTTGGCGTTGAAGTGCGCTTCATTGAATACATGCCACTCGACTCGGCGCATGCGTGGGATCGAGCGCTCATGGTGCCAGCGGCGGAGACGCGCGCCGTAATCGAGCAGTCGTTCGCCCTGCTACCAACCGGCACCGATGATGCGCATAGCACGGCCCGCACCTACCGATTTGCCGACGGCGCAGCCGGCACTGTGGGCTTCATCGCTCCAGTGAGCAGTCCGTTCTGTGGCGCATGCAGCCGCTTGCGGCTCACTGCCGATGGCTTCGTTCGTCCGTGCCTGTTTAGCACCACGGAATGGGGCCTTCTGCCGCTCCTCCGAAATGGGGCCAGCGACGCCGACATTGAAAATTTCTTGATTGATGTCACTTGGACAAAGTTGGCTGGCCACCAGATTTCCTCTCCTACCTTTACGCAGCCAGCGCGACCAATGTCCGCCGTTGGTGGCTAGAGGTTGGAGCAGCACGCTGTGACTCGGTCAGCAGCGACAACCAAGGTTCGGTAACCCACCCAACCCTCCGCGCAGACAGCGGAATTCCAAAAAATACGCTGATTCATGAATGCTTGTGAATCGGCAAGTGGCATCGTGCGGCATCGCGGCTACTCTCAATTACAGCTCGGACATCAGGACACCTATGACTCATCATTGGACGCACTCGGCATCCCTGTTCTGCTCCGTCACGCTTCTGTTTGCAGGCAACCTGCTCGCTGCTGATGGCGATCGACGCACCTTTGACTTTGGCGCGTACGGCTCCATCAGCGCCACTGAAACGATTCACACCCCAGGCGTGTGGGAAGGCCGAATTGACAGTAAGGACGCTGCTGCGGGCGGTTGGATCATGCAGATCGAGACGAATGGCGGTCGCGTGTTGGTAGCACATGGCGCCGATGGTCGAGTGCTGCAGTCGCTACCACTTGGCGACGGAACCTTCAATGTGTTCGAACAGGGAGCACCCTTCGCTGATTGCGGTGGCGCCATTGAAGTGCCAACCGTGGTTCCGAATGAAGGCGGCGTTGCTGGCACTTGCGACGATGGTGGCACCCTTGATGTCCTGGTGAAATGGACCCCTACCGCGTCAAGTGCTGCCGGTGGTGAGGTTGCCATTCGGGCGTTAGCAGAAGCATCGGTGGCCATCTCCAATCACATCTACATCGCGTGCAATATCAATCTGCGCATGCGTGCTGTTGGATACGGAGTCACGGAGGCATATGCAGGCGACGCTGGATCCACTGTCTTGAGCGAACTCCGCTCAACCAGTGATGGCATCATGGACGCGGTGCACGCTGAGCGAACAGCCACGGGCGCGGATCTCGTCAGTTTGCTCACTGGCACCAACCCCAATTACTGTGGCGTTGGATATCTGCTTGGAACTGCTACGGCCGAGTCGTACGGATTCAGCGTGACAGTGTGGAGCTGCGCGCTAGGGGCACTGACATTTACGCACGAAGTTGGACACAACCAAGGTTACTGCCATGCTGTGGGCGATGGCGGCGGATGCACATCGGGCGGCGTGTTCCCCTACTCCGTTGGTAATCGATTCACTACCACGGGCGGGACGCAGTTTCGAACGGTCATGGCCTACTCGCCCGGCACTCGGATTCCGCGATTCTCAAGCCCACTTGTGAACTTCGCAGGATCTCCCACGGGCCTACCCGAGGCAGACAACGCGCGAACCTTGAACGAGACAGCGATTGCTATGGCCAACTATCGCTGCTCCGTCACGCAGTCTCTTGAGCAGGATTATGTGGTGTCTCCGATCATGCCATTCCCGCTCACGGGCCAGATCTCAACATTCACCGCACCGACCGTTCCGCGCGCCGCTGACGGAACCGTGGTGGATATCAGCACGACTGCTGTTGGCGACCTCAGCGCGGCTGACGAATCGCTAACACTGAAAATCGCTACCACAAGTGTTGGTGCAGTGATCGGATTTACTGGCTCAGACTGTGGCGTGTTCTCACGTCGCACATCCATTCCGGCGGCGACATTCAATGCGGCGATCGGAACCGGCACCTCTGTTCTGTTTACGCTCGTTCCATCGAACACCGTGAACACGGCGTGCAACTATTCCGAAGCACGAGTGGTGATCCGCTACCGCAGCCAACTGCCTTGTCCTGGTGATCTCAATGGCGATCGATCAGTCAACGGTGCCGATCTTGGCTCAATGCTGAGCCAATGGGGCCCGTGCGCGGGCTGCAACGCGGACCCCGATCGGAACGGTAGCGTCGAAGGCGGTGACATCGCCGTGCTCTTGAGCGGCTGGGGCGCCTGCCCCTAAGGGCCGCCGATGATCGGTATCATGCTTTCGCTTGGACAGATGGCCGAGTGGTTTAAGGCAGCGGTTTACTAAACCGCCGAAGGTGCTCGCACTTTCCGTGGGTTCGAATCCCTCTCTGTCCGTTTGTGCGCAACGCCCCTGGGAACTTCTACCCGTGGGCGTTGTGCTTTTTCAGGATGCCTGCAGTGCCTGAGTGAGCAAGCGTCATCACGACGCCATCGGAGCTTCATCAAGCGCAGTCTTCCAAATCGGAACATCGCGCTTCATGCGGTCAATGAACTCTCCGACTGCTGCTAACGCCTCTGCGCGATGGAGCGCATGCACAGTCAAACGGAACGATCGCTGCCCCACCGGGACTTCGCCACGGCTGTGCTCAACCATGATGGCAACAAGTCCGTGCTTTGCCAGCATTTCACGCCCCAATTCAGTAAGCATGTTCGAAGCCATCGGCTCGTACACCTCATAGGCAAGTGCTCGAATAGTGCGCCCGCCTTCATCGGCACGGACGACACCGTCAAAAACGATCGCTGCACCGAACTGTGCTGCGGGCGGGAGTGCAGGCGCCGGATTGCCGAGTGCACCGTCGATGATGCGAACGGTGGCGCTCATCCGCCGCCCACCAGTTCAACGAGCGCGATCTCGTCACCCGCGCGGAGTAGTGCATCTGCTGACCGGAACGAATGATTCACCGCGAGCCGCGCCCCACGAAAGAACGTCGCTTTGTGCGGATGACACGCGGCAAGCGCCTCATTGACATCGCGCACGGACGCGTTGTCAGGCACATCAACGGCAATGCTTACGCACGAAAGTTCGCGGGCAAGTGAACCAAAGATGAGAACGCGAAACACCATGATTTACAGTGTAACATTGCGCCTTGCTATCCAATTCGATATCGCCTGCACCTTGCCAAGCGCGATCGATGGAATCATGTTTATGACAGCATCGCACCCCATTGCCGCATCAACGGAGCCACAGTCGCCGAGCGCGGCGATTGATGCTGTGTGTGCGCATGTGGATCCTCTGGATAGTGAATCGATTCCGTTGGCACAATCATCGGGGCGAGTACTCGCTGAGGTAGTGCGCGCTGACCGCGCGAGCCCGGCGCTTGACATGAGTTCGATGGACGGTTTCGCAGTGCGCGTTGCGGACCTGAACGAAATGGCCTCAGCTACTGGACTGCCGATTGCGACCAGCGCCGACAGCGAAGCGAGCATCGGCCATGCGCCAGTTTCCATGCAGCCCGGTCGTGCGATCCGCATCGTGACCGGCGCGCCGATTCCAATCGGCGCAGACGCCGTGGTACGACATGAAGATGTCCGCATCGCCAACGGATGTGCGCTGCTACAGATTGCCGCGAGCGTAGTGCAGCCTGGGGCGTTCATTCGCCGCGAGGGCGAAAACGCATCGAAAGGTGCTGGAATTCTGCAACCAGGAACGCTCATCGGAGCAGCTTCGATCGGTGCGCTTGCTACGTTCGGTGCGGCCAGCGTTCGTGTTCATCGCCGCGTGCGCGTAGCGATCATCACTACTGGCGATGAGTTGGTCACCACTGACCGAACGCCCGCGCCGTGGCAGATTCGCGACAGCAATGGGAGCGTGCTTGCATCGCTCCTTGGCGCGCGACCGTGGATCGAAGTGGTGGCACACCTGCACGCCAAGGACGATGCCGATGCGCTTGCGACGACACTGGCAATGGCCCTCGAATCAGCGGATGCGGTCATCCTGACTGGTGGCGTCTCCATGGGTCATCACGACCACGTCCCACAGGTGGTCTCGCGCCTTGGTGCGGCGACGGTATTCCACCGTCTGCCCCAGCGGCCGGGGCGACCCATGCTCGCAGCGGTACTGCCGCGCACCGGCTCTCGGGCGCCGCGGCTGATCCTTGGCCTCCCAGGCAATCCGGTCTCTGTCATGGTCACGGCCCGCCGCTTGGGAATTCCCATGCTTGGCAAGCTTGCCGGCCTTCCCCACGGACAGTTCACTGCGCCGCGCCTGCACACTGATGGCGACGACGGCGCACAACTCGGCATGTGGTGGTTTCGACTGGTCAGCGAGCGGATCTCCGCGGAAGGCGAACGCCGACTACAACTGCTGCCAACAAAGAGTTCCGGCGATATCGCTGCCGCAGCAACAAGCATTGGGTTTGTAGAGGTAGCGCCACACCAAAGTGCGGCGGGGGCAAACCCCTTCTATCCATGGATGCACTGAAAGACGAACGGAACCGCGATGGCAAAGAAGAAATCAACGAAACGCACTCCGAAGGCACGAGCCCCTTCGCCGTCACTATCGCACCTTGATGCACATGGCCGCGCTGCCATGGTTGATGTTGGCGCAAAGCCCCTGACGCAGCGTCGCGCCGTCGCCGAAGCCCGCGTGCAGATTTCGCCGGCACTCGCGGAACGTATCGCACACAACACGCTTGCCAAAGGCGACCTGCTCGCTGTGGCCCGACTTGCGGGAATACAAGCCGCCAAGCGCACGGATGAATTGATTCCGCTCTGCCATTCGTTGCCACTCGACTCCATTGATGTACGCGCAGAGTTGCGAACCGACCACGTGTACCTCTGGGCGGAAGCGAAAGTGACCGCACGAACTGGCGTTGAGATGGAAGCACTCACAGCAGTATCGATCGCTGCACTCACCGTCGTTGACATGGGAAAGTCAATTGATCGAACGATGACCATTGAAGGGGTTCGACTATTGGAGAAAGAGGGCGGTCGAAGCGGTCACTTTCGCGCTGCTGCCATCGCTCCAAAGCACGTGAAGCGAGCAGGCGCATGACTACTGCCCCTCGCGTAGTCATCCTGACCGTCAGCGATCGCTGCTCGCGCGGCGAGACCGTCGATACATCGGGTCCAACACTGCAGGCATTGGCGACGAAGCATCTCGGCGCCACGATCGCGCACACCGAATGCCTTCCGGATGACATGGGCGCGCTGGCTCAGTTCTTTGCGCATTGGTCAGAAGAATCGCGCCACATTGGCCTGATTCTGAGTACTGGCGGCACCGGCCTTGCGCCGCGTGACATCACTCCCGAAGCCCTCCGAACGGTCATGCACCGCGAACACGCCGGTCTGATGGACCTTTCGCGCCTGCGCTGTCTTGAGAAGACGCCACGCACATTCCTTTCGCGCGGCATTGCAGGGACAATCAACCGCACGTTGATCATCACGCTGCCCGGCTCGCCACGTGGGTGTACCGAAATGTTTGAAGCGATCGCCGACATTCTTCCGCACGCCGTCGAGACGCTACGTGGCGACGTGAAGGATGATGGTCGACCGGAACTTGATGGCAGCAACACAGGCGTCATCCATCACCGCGACTGAGGCGCTGCCGCATCGCGTTCTTGCAGCAGTTGCGCCGCGATACTCACTGCGATTTCTGCCGGAGAGTTTGAACCGATTGGCAGCCCAACCGGGCAGCGAATCCGTGTGACAACACCCTCAGAGAATCCGTCCTTCACAAGTGCGCTTCGCAACGTGCGTGCTTTGGGCTCGCTGCCAATGACACCAATGAATGCTGCATCGCCGCGACGCAATATCTCACGAACGATGGGTAAATCGGTTGCGTGCCCCTGCGACATGCAAAGAAAGAACGTTCCTGCTGGCAACGCTGCGACTGCCTGAGAAGGTTCCGCTACAAGCACCTTTCGTACATTCGGCCGCACCACCATCCGCGTCATCCACTCCTCGCGTGGATCAAAACAGGAGAGGCTGCAATCGAAAGTAGAAAGCAGCGAAACCGTCGCCTGTGCAACGTGCCCCGCGCCAAACACCGCAATGTTCCAACGCGGCAGTGTCGAAATCTCATAGAAGAACGTGGCTGCGCCGCCACACACCATGTTGAGGTCACGCTGCAATTCATAGCGGATCATTTCCGGAGGAATGGACTGTGCATTGGAAGGGCTTGAGCCAAGCCCAGTCTCCGCGCGCGCGATCATCTCCTGGGCATGCACAATTGCTCGCGCTTCAAGCCTGCCGCCGCCGACCGTTCCCCACGCGAGCCCAGCGGCGGTGATGATCGCCTTGGCGCCGATGTCTTGCGGAACATGTCCCTCCGGCTCAATCAGCGTGACTGTGACAAAGACCACTCCGCGCTCGGAGAGCGCGCTGGCGTGTTGGAGGTAATCACGCATGGAACAAGTCATAGAACCATCTCGCACATCACCGTTGGCCACCACTCGCTGCTTGAGTGTCACGAGCGTCCCACGCGGCGAACATCTCAGGCGAAAGCCCGCGTAAGACGCGTTCCGCAGTGGCTGGAATCGCCAACGAAACAAGCTGCGCATGCCGGCCACTGGACGCGGATGACTCGTTGGATCGCGCCGACATGATCGCATCACGAATTGCGGTCCACACTGAGATCGAAAGAAGGAGCGGAGGCTCACCTGACGCCTTCGAGCCGCGGACGTTCACCGTATTTCCATGGTTAAAGATGAGATCTGCGTTGAACACACGCGGAGTGTCCTGAACGCTGGGAATCTTGTACGTACTTGGCGAATGCGAAAGCAACTTGCCGTTACCGTCATACACCAGGTGCTCTGTTGTGAGCCAACCCATCCCTTGCACGAATCCACCCATCACCTGCCCCATGTCAAGCGCGTGATTCACTGGTCGACCCATATCCATGAGAATGTCGACGCGCCGCACCTTCACTTCGCCGGTGTTGCGATCAACCTCCACTTCACTGGCGGCGACCCCCTGCGTGAAATACAGGAACGCTCTGCCCTTACCGGTGAGCTTGTCGAATCCAAGATCTGGAACGCTGTAGTGCGCGTATTCGCTCACTGAAATCCGATTGAGGTACGCCTCGCGGACAAGTGCTGCAAGTCCAATAGAAAACACTGAGCCAGAGCGATCCGTCACGGTCACCACACCATCCCGGAATTCCACACGCTGATCATCGGTGCCGCGCGGGCTGACGCCTGAGCCCACCGAAATCTCCGGCATCGTTCCGAGTGCTGCGGTCTTTCCTGCCCACGATTCCTGGGGAATTGTCCGCAGACGGATCGCCAACGCTGCTAGGCGCCCGCGAACGGCCTCGCACGCCTGAAGCGCTGCGGCGCCATTGATATCGGTGCCCGTCGATGCCGCGGTGGGAGAGGTATTTGCGTTCTTCTCCGTCGATGTCGGCATGATTCGAACCGATTCGGCTGCGAGGCCGAACTGCTCCGCGACGATCGCGGCAATCCGGGCATTCACACCCTGCCCCATCTCGACAGCGCCAGTTGAAACCTGCACAGTGCCGTCGCGATGAAGATTGACGAGCGCGTTGCCTTGGTTCAAAAACCGTGTGGTGAACGAAATACCAAACTTGACCGCCGTCAGCGACAGTCCGCGCGGATACCTCTCCGGATGACGCGCGCAATCACTATTCCACGCTGCAATTTCTGCGCGGCGTTTGCGGTACTCGCACCGCTCCGTAAGCGTTGCGAACAACTCTGGCAAGTGGTTGTCCTCAACACGCTGCCCATAAGGCGTCATGTCTTGACCTGGCCCGTAGCAATTCAATATGCGAACATCAAGCGCGTCGCGACCAACCACGCGTGCAATGTCTTCAATAACGGACTCAATGAGTGCAACGCCCTTCGGGCCACCGAAGCCACGGAACGCGGTGTGTGGATGGAAATTGGTGCGGCACACCTGCCCGCGCACACGCATATTCTGAATGAAATACGCGTTATCGCAGTGCAACATCGCGCGTTCCATAATCGCCGTGGAAAGATCGGCATATGCACCGCCATCCGCATACAACATTGCATCAAGCGCAATGATTCGGCCATCCGCATCGAAGCCGCACTGATACTCAATCCGGAACGGATTTCGCTTGCCGGTGATAATCATGTCGTCGTCCTTTGAAAGAACGAGACGCGCCGCGCGACCAGTCTTCTTCGCAATCAACGCGGCATAAGCGGCAATGGGAGCGGCCTGAGATTCCTTGCCGCCAAATCCGCCGCCAAGACGCTTGGCGATGCAAACCACATCACTGAAGCGCACCCCGCACGCTTCGGCAACCACATGCTGTGTCTCGGTTGGATGCTGCGTGGAAGAGTGCACTTCAAATTGTCCATCTTCGCGCGGATACACCACCGCCGCTTGGCTCTCAAGATAGAAGTGGTCAGCGCCACCGATTTCCAGCGTTCCCGCAACCCGATGAGGTGACCGCTCAAGAGCACCCACTACGTCACCAGCGGCGATCGTGCGTTCCGATCCGATGAAACTTTTCGCAGCCACGGCTTCGACCACGGTGCGAATGGACGGCAATTTCTCCCATTCCACCACAACCGCAGCTAAGCCCTTCGCGAGCGCTTCCTTGGTCTCGGCACTCACCACAGCCACCACTTCGCCAACAAAGTTCACCTCGGCGGCTGCAATGATCGGTTGATCTTGAAAGATGGTGCCCCACACGTTGTGCGCCACATCCGCGGCAGTCACTGCGCACACAACACCGGGAACAGCCAGCGCCGGAGTGGTATCAAGACGGCAAACACGTGCATGCGCGTATGGGCTGTACACCAGACCGCAGTGCAGTTCGCCCTTGACCATCGGGCGGTCATCAACGTATTCCGACTTTCCGGTGACGTGCGTCACCGATGAATCGTGCGGCGCCGATCCCGGATCGGTGATGATCGCGGCAACTCGACCGGGTGCTTGGGCATGTTCAGCCACCGAGCACCTCATGACCAAAGCGTCGAAAGATGTTTGCAGCGGCAACGCGCCGGTACGCACCGCTACCGCGCACATCAGAGATCGGGGCAATGGATGCAGCAATCAGCTGTGCCACCGATTCAATGCGCTCCGGCGTGAGTACGCCGCATAGCGCCTGCTCGGCGTCCGGCATACGGACGGGCGTCGCTGCGACTCCACCGTAAGCGATCCGCGCAGACGTCACACACCGCGCTGCTTTGCCGCGACGCCCAGCGCTCAGTGTCACCGCAAAGGCCCCGCTCACGGCGCTGATATCCAGATCCTTGCGCTGTGAGACCTTGGACAGCCGAAGTATTTCACGCGAAGCCGTCCGTTGAAACGACACGTGCGTAATGATCTCGCCCGGCTCAAGCGCTAGTTGCTTGTACCCAAGATATAAATCAGTCATTGCAATGGCACGCTTACGAATCGGCCCCTTGCCGCTTGGCCGACCAGCGACATGCACCGTGCCGCCCGCAATCAACAGGAACGGCAGCGTGTCACCAATCGGCGATGCGTTGGCAATGTTTCCGACCAGTGTGGCAACGTTCTTTATCTGCGGCGACGCAAACAAGTTGAGGAACCGCGCGAACTCGGGAGCAACGTTCTCGCTGACACGGCGCACCTCTGCAAGCGTCACGCGCGCGCCGAAGGTAACACCACTGCGCGTTACCTTGGTTTCATAGAGCTCCGGCACAAGGTGCAAACTCAGAAGCGCCGCAGGCATCGGCTTGCCTTTGTTGACCTGCACGCCAAGGTCAGTAGCCGCACCAAGGACCCGGAATCCCGGATGGAGCGCAGCGAAAGTCACTGCCTCGCGCAGCGTTGCTGGTGCAAACAACTCCACGCCGTCATGAATCACTCGCATCGACTGTTCGGCTGTCGCGATTGATTCAGCAACTGCAGACATATCGGAATATCGGCGCGCCACGGAATGTTGCTCGGTAGCGCGCACTGTGAGTGCCGCCTGAATGATCGGGGCATATCCAGTGCAGCGGCACAAATTGCCAGTGAGATAGTTCATTGCAGTCCGCTCATCGGCCTGTGCATGCTTCTCTAACATTCCGCTCAATGCCATCACGAAGCCCGGTGTGCAATAGCCGCACTGCGATGCATGACACTCGCGCATGGCCGCTTGCGCCGGGGATAGCTCGCTGCCGCACTGCATTCCTTCCACCGTGACAATGTGCGCGCCGTCCATCTGCGCAACGGTTGCGATGCACGAATTCATCGCCTGAAATTCGAAGGCTTTACCCGCGCCAAAGACTGCGCCCGGTCGCGGAAACGCACGCAATACCGTGCACGCTCCACAGTCTCCTTCTGCACACACAATCTTTGTTCCAGAGAGGCCGGCTTCCTTACGCAACCACTCCGCGAGCATCATCAAGGCCTCACGACCTCGGATCTCTCGACGCACGCCATTCACATGGATGAGTGCATAATCGCGCATCAACACGATCGTAGCACCCGCAGCAGGCGCGCTACTCAGGGCGCGGCGAACACCCGCACTCGGTTCATGCCACCATCAGGAAACACCGTCACACGAATCTGCTCACACGGACCAACCCCACCCGCCGCAAAGGCGATGACATTGCCAGCGAACGCCTTGACCTCCGTCCGAGGAACCAATGGAACCCACTCCGTGCCGCGCAGGCCTTCGATCTCCACCTCGCGGGGATTGTTGTTGACGAAGTGGCTGAAGTCCAACTCAATTCGGCCGATCTTCGCCGGTTGCCCAAGCCGAATCACCACATTCTCCGAGTGACCAGGCTCGCGACTGCGCGCCGACTCCAGTCCATCCACCATGCTGAGCGGCGGAAACGGCGAGATGACCTGTGTGGCTGGTGAGTAGTGCTCGTTGGAAGCCGACACCACCTGACCACCAAAGGCCGCGCTGGCAAGATCCGCCAACCCACGACCATCCCGGGTGATGTTGGCTGAAATCTCTGCAGCGGACGCCGTGTACTTCGGCGTCATCGGCTTCTTGGTGCACGGGTCAAAGGCCGGCCACGCGCAAGTTGCGGACGAAAGCATGTGCGTCTTCTCAGCCGCAGGAAGATCACTCCCGTACAGCGCGAGACGGGTGACGCCTCCATCGGGGTACATGCGCACGCGTATCCGTCGAAACTCAGCCGCGCCCGAAACTGATTCCACGGCATGAGCGGCATGTCCATAGAGCTGCATCGGCGCCACAATCGGCTGCCACTCCCCACGCACTGCATCCCAGCCATCAATCGCAAGGCCTTCGGCATGATTCCCAAGATGGAACTGCGTCGATACCGCCACACAACTGATCGCCGCAGCACGTGGCATTTCAAAGATCAACCAGTCGAATGGTTCCGGATTGTGACGCACGGTCTCCCAACTATCCATGATCTTTCCCTGTCGACCAAAGAGCGACGGATCGAATGTTGGCAGATACGGCGAAAGCAGATTCTCCGCGCGCGCAAATCGCTGATTTGAAGCCGCTTCGACACGCGCACCCACTGCATGATTGAACTCAGCGAGCGGATCGCGCGGCCCGTGTGTAACGATCTCCTCCGGAAGATCCTCTGCAAATGCTGCGAATACCAATTCGCGGTAGCCAGTGTTCACGCGTTGTTCTAGTGGAATGCCGCCGAATGTCAGATCACTCCTAAATCGACCGGTATCCACGCCGCGCATTCCAATGTGCCGCAGAATGATCTGCGCTGCCTCCGCCACGAACAACACGCCCGCGTGCTCACCGTTACACAACACCACGAAGCCGTTCCCCGCGTCTGGTCCCGCATAGCAATGGACGAACATGGCACGGAATCCATCGTTCGCTCCTTGATGTATCGCAAGACGATTCGGTCCCGCTTCAGCTGTAAATATGCCGAGACCCATGGTGCAGCCCATGAATTCACGACATCCCTTGTCAGAGCCATGCAACATCCGCACCGCTGTCTCATGTGAAATCGGCCCGTGTCCGTCGACGCTCTTGTGCGCGTTGCTCAGAGCCACAAGGAACCGCGCCATGTCAGTTGCCGAAGACACCGCACCAGCAGCGATCGCAGGGAACACCTTGCGCGTTCCAGCCACCGGCTCGCCAGAATCAAGGAAGCCCGTGGCACATTCTGACCCCAGCAAAGCATCCTCGCGGAAAGTGCATCCGTCCATCCCAAGCTCGCGCAAGAACGCATTCATCTGTACATGAACGGGCGCACCACCCATGCTCTCGATGAGGTGCTGGAGTACCAGGAACCCCCCGCCCGAATATTGGAACCGGGTTCCCGGCGCATTCACAACGCCGACTGGCACGTACCCATATCGCTCGTTGCCGTTCAGTAGTTCTCCAATTGGTGGAAATGCCTCGTTTGCAGGCACACCATTCACATAATGCATGTTCAGCGCCTGGTGCGACATCAGCTGCGCCACCGTGACTTGATCTGCCCATTCTGGATGCGCGGCGTCAAGCGACCGGATTCGAAACTTCGAACCCGCCTGTGCAAACAGCATGTTCACGCTGGTGGAAATCGGAATGCGCGCCGCGCGGAGCTGCTCCATCACGAAGCACGTACCGATGCTCTTACTGAGTGACGCGATCTCAAAGCCAGTCTGCGGAGTCACTGCATGAAGCGCGTCGCGACGTCCAAACTGAAGCGACTGCAGATGATTCCCCGGCGACGCGACACACACCGATGCACCTTTCACCCCGTGCCGGGCCATGGCCGCGGCGAGTTCATCCATCACCGTATCCACTGGCTGCGATTGCAATCGTCCCTTGGTGATCTGCCAGAGCGCCTCACGAGCATTCTCTAGCTCCAATTCCTGCGATTGATTGATCCGCGTTCGCAGCGCCTCAAGCAGTTCGACGCCGGAACGCCCCTTGGCAGCCACCAAGAATTTGAACCCGAACCGTTCTCGGTATCGGCTGCCAAGGGCGCGAAGTTCCTGCGCAACCTCGACTGCGCCCCCCAAGACCTTCGCCTGCTCCTGCGCGGCGGTCGCGTCGAGCGTATGAGCAGCCTCTCCGATATCACCGTGAAAATGCGCGGCCTCATTGATCTCATGGACATCAAAGCTGCGCACCAACTGCTCGGCCTTGCATAGATCCACCATCGGATCCAAGGCCATCTGCTCAGCGAACCGCTGGCTCCCGCACGCCGAGAAGAACGCGTGTAGGCGCGCAAGCCGCTGAGGAATCGCATACTTGTTCGGCTCCACCGCTTGCATCGCCGCCCACGGATCGTCTTGCGCTCGAATCGCATCAAGTGTGAAAGGCAGCAGCAGTTCTGTAGCAAACTCAACCGGTGACTCGCTGCCCATCAGCTGCAGCATCAGATTCATGGCCACCGGATACCACTTCCGCGTGCGGTCGTCCCATTTGACTTGGACGATCTTGCGTTGATCCGAGAGATCCTTGCGAATGAAATGCATTTCTTCGTGCGCGATGCGCATGAAGTCTGCCGGCGAGAATCGTCCGTGATGCAGTTCGTGCCACACTTCCCAACGCGATCGCTCCGCGGTTGCCAAGTCATCCATCACACGCACAGGTACACCGTCGATATTCGCTGGAAGCGCAACGCAGCCGTTGCCGCTTAACCAGTCGGTGAGGTACTGCAGCGCTTGGAAGATGTTGTAACGAATCTCCTCTGGGTCATTGTTGGCAACAAATCCAGGCGTGTTTCGATCCGCCACAAGCAATGAACGCGGATACAACGGATCGTTCCGATCAAGGCCACGCACATCTGGTCCATGGATGAAATCCAGCACCTCGCGTTGGTGTTCCGGCAACAAAAGCGCAGTGACAAGTGCGTCCAGCGGCGCGCTATCTCCCTGCTGCGCTCGCTGCCAAGCCTCCACGAGTGCCAATCCCAAGCGAACGAAATCCGGGTGCGCCACCCAGAATCCAGAAAGGTCACGCTTCATCTGCGTGACGACATCCTTGATGAATCCCTGGATAGCAACCTGAAATGATGCGCCACGAATATCGCCATCGGCAGGCAGAACCCCGTACATACCGCCGACCTTGATGCCGCCACGCGAACCAACCACCTGCGCAAGAAGATCGTGCGACGCCTTGATGTAATTGATCACAATGCCCGGATCCGCCTTCACAGGAATCCGATAGTTGCTGTCATTCTTCATCAGCCGCGCCGTCGACGCAAGGAAGTCATGCCACCCAAGCGATGCGCCGGCGAAGTACGGATGCAGCGCATCCATGATCTCATTCACACGGAACATCGCACGTGGATTCTCCAACACAATGAGCAGACGAATGGTGCCGATTCGATAGTCCGGATGCTGCGCGGCAATCAACTGCTCCGCCCGCTCAAGCATCACACGAATGTACGCAGCCTCCTCTTCCGTCTCCAGTTTCGGAACGTAGAAGGCCAGCGCCTGCGGGTTGTTCCAGTTTGCAAAGAGGTGCAGAGCAAAGTCGTAGAGATGCAGCGGAAGCGGATTGCCGTGCAGGAAGAGAAACGGGCACGGCAATGCCAAACCCGGAAACCGCTTGATCGGTACGGATCGATGCGACGCGGCCAGCCGATACTCCTTGCCAGAGCGCGGATCGTCATACGAAATCGTTCCCTGCAAACAGCCAGTCAGATTCTCCCCAGCCGATACCAGATCAGCGCGCAGCGGCGTCTTGGAATCCTCGTCATCAGCACCCCACTTGGCGGAACCTGAAAAATCCTTCAGTAGTTCTGCCACGATCCCCGGCTCGCCAGGGAGTGTTCGATGAAATGCATTCATCGCATTGATGGAAAGTTTCGCATCGTCCGGCGGACCAAACAGCGTCACATGACTTCCCTGCAAGAATTCCGGAATCGGCGCAATCGGGGCCCCGCCTCCTGACGTGCAGTAATGACTGTTGCGCGGACCAATCACCACGCGCCCCTCTGCGTCTTCCTGCCCAATGACCGTGCGGTATGCCGGATCGCCGTAATCAACATGCAGCGTCGCGTTGAGTTCGCAGCATGCGCGGGTTCTTTCATCAATAAACGCACGATCCGCCACGCGCTGCTTCAACACAGCAGCCAAATCCGGCCGAACCGCTTCGTACAAATCACAGAGAAATCGCAGCGATTCAGCGCTTTCCAGGCCACCCCCTGCCCCTAACTGCAACAGACCTGCCACCCCCGCGACGGGCATCATCTGCGGTTCAAGGTGCGCGATCAGTTCCGCGGAGATGTAGTCGCGATAGGGAGGGATATCGGGCAACTTCGCGACGCCTCGTACGGTCATTCCAGCACGATACCCGTGCCACCACCATCGCCTCGGATAAGTCGACGGTGCGGAAGCAAGTTTCACTGCAACATTGACCAATGCCGCAATCTGCTTTAGCCTCACGGCGTGACACCTACCGCAGACCTCGGCCTTTCAACCCATGTCCTGAATACGTCGAATGGTCTACCCGCGGCAGACATGCTGATCCGCCTCGAGGTGCTTGATGGAACCGCATGGCGCGCGTTAGACACTGCGCGCACTGATGCCGATGGACGTGCCCGCGGCCTCTCCAAAGGAGCTCTTCACACTGGGGACTACCGCCTGCACTTTGCCAGTGGCGCATGGTTCGCCGCACGAGGCGTGGAATGCTTCTTTCCCACAGTCACCATTGAGTTCCGAGTCTCCGATCCGAAACGCCACCACCACGTACCGCTCTTACTGAGCCCGTTTGGATACTCAACGTATCGAGGAAGCTAAATCATGGCAATCATTCTTGGCGAAAATCGATATGGCAAGGCAGAGAATCGGGTGTTCCGGGTCACCCGTACCGGCGACATCCATGAGGTACTTGATCTCAATGTCTCGGTGCAACTCAGTGGCGACTTTGATGACACGCACACCGTCGGTGACAACGCGAATATTCTTCCGACTGATACGCAGAAGAACACCGTCTTTGCCCTCTCGCATCAGCACGGTGCTATGGAACCGGAAGCATTTGGACTGATCGTTGCGCGCCACTTCATCAACTCACAACCGCACATCACCAAGGCTGAAGTTCGCATCGAGAAATTCCACTGGGAACGAATCGTCTCGCAAGGCTCTCCGCACCCGCACGCCTTTCAGCGCAACGGTTCAATGACGCGCACCGCCACGGTGCTGGTATGCCGCACTGCAGAAAGCACCCGTGAATTCGTCGTATCTGGACTAGAAAATCTCGTTGTACTCAAGACAACCGGTAGCGAATTCACCGGTTATTTACGCGACCAATACACCACTCTCGCGGAAACCACGGACCGAATCATGGCCACGCAAGTCTCCGCACGCTGGCGCATTGCCGCAACGGATGCCCCCACACTTGACGGCATGAACTGGGCAAAGATCTTCCGCGAGTCGCTCGACGCGATGCTCACTGCATTCGCCGAACACCACAGCCTTTCCCTGCAGCAGACGCTGTTCACCATGGGCGAATGCGTGCTTTCTGATGCACCAGCAATCGCGGCGATCCGCATATCGCTCCCCAACAAACATCACTTTGCAGTCGACTTGACGCCGTTTGGTCGTGACAATCGCAACGAAGTCTTCATTGCCGCGGATCGCCCATACGGCCTGATCGAGGCGGTCATCGAACGCGATGACTCACCACCGATGACCGATGGATGGCCGTCATGGTGATGATCAGCGACCCCTACTGCGCACCAAACTAAATCACCGATCGCCGCGACGGTAGTCCAAGCTCGGTCGCCGATGACTCCGCGCCTCAAGTTCCGGGGTACGCCAGCAACCAACCCACCGATTCGGACGCACCTCAACGAGCACATGTTCATCACGCCCCGGCGCACCTTCTGGGCGAACGCCCGCAGGCATGTCTGGCCACCACGGAATCACACCCGGAATCTTGCGGAATTCCGCCGGATCGTGCGTGACATCCTTGATCGTCACCAGACGCTCGCGCGTGTCACGCAGCATCGGGATAGAGCGGAACAAGCCGCGCGTGTACGGATGCAGCGGCTCGTCAAAGAGCTCAAACACGTTGGCGTACTCCACCACGCGCCCCGCATACATCACGCACACCACATCTGCGTTCTCAGCAACCACTCCTAAATTGTGCGTGATGAGCATGATGCCCATGTCACGGGTGCGCTGCAATTCACGCAGCAATTCCAGAATCTGTGCCTGAATGGTCACATCAAGTGCAGTGGTCGGCTCGTCAGCGAGCAACACCTTTGGCCGGCAAGCAAGCGCCATTGCAATCATCACGCGCTGCCGCATACCGCCAGAGAACTGATGCGGATACATCGCCAGCCGCTCCTCAGGCTTCTTGATTCCCACATCTTTCATCGCCTGCACGGCAATCCGCTTTGCTTCATCCGGGCCAACCTTCTGATGCAAGAAGATCGCTTCCATCAACTGGTCGCCAATGTTGTAGACCGGGTTGAGACTCGTCATCGGCTCTTGGAAGATCATGGCGATCTTGCCACCACGAATAGAGAGCATCTCTTCTTCGCTCAAGGTGACAATGTCACGCCCTTCAAACAAGATGCTGCCGCGGTCAAATCGTCCCGGTGGGCGGGCGATCAACTGCATGGTGCTCATGGCAGTGACGCTCTTGCCGCAACCAGACTCACCAACAACTGCCAGGGTTTGCTGAGGAAACAGCGTCATATTGACGCCATTGACTGCCTGGATACGTGGTCCACCCGAGGAGTTGTCGAAGCTGACTGCCAGGTCCGCAACCTCCAACACCGGAATAGCGAGGCGCTCTGCGCTACCAACGCCACCACTCATCGCGCGCACCGCGTCCTGTGTGGATTGATCATGTGATGTCTTGACTGCAGATGGGCTCATCAGTGTGCCGCCTTCCGAAGTTTCGGGTCGATGGCGTCGCGCATCGCTTCGCCAAGCATGTTGTAACTCAGAACGGACAAGAAGATCGCCAACCCGGGGAACACCGCAAGCCACCACACAAATGTCCCGGTGGCTGCGGTTGCGCTCGAAAGCAACTTGCCCCACGAAGCCTGACCGTCTGGTCCAAGGCCAAGATACGAAAGCGTCGCCTCAATGGAAATGGCAGCAGCAATCGCAAAGCTCGCGTCCACCAACACCGGCGTCACACCGTTCGGCAGCATGTGTCGGAAGAGAATGGCACGGAGCGGCAATCCTGTTGCCTTTGCCGCCTGCACAAAGTCTTGATTGCGCAGCTTCATGAACTCGGCTCGCGTAAACCGCGCCGCACCCGTCCAACTGAAGCAGCCAATGATTGCCATCATTACGTAGGTGTCGCGCGGCAACACGCCCGCAGCAACAATCAAGAGAAAGAGCACCGGCACCGCCATGAAGATCTCCACCACACGGAAGAGAATCATGTCGACCTTCCCGCCGAAGTAACCCATGATGGCACCCATGGTCACGCCGATGATCACAGAAATACCAGTAGAAACCAGTCCGATTGAGATGGAGAGCCGGCATGCCCACAACATCTGCGAAAGGACATCGCCACCAAGCGCGTCGGTGCCAAGCAGCACGCGGCGCTCGCCGAACGAAGTCCCCTTGAACTGCGCTAACCGCTCAACATCCGCAATGCGCTCGCCCGGCGCGATAGCAACCATATCGCTGCGCGAATATTGCGGCGACCATGGAATGAGCGTCCACGTGACTTCGCGGATCGCGCCCGACTGCTCATCTTCCACGTAGCGCTCAAAGTTGATGAGCGTGGCTCCACCACTCGCACCAGAAAGCCCCCAGCCGACGAGCAGTGCAAGGACCGCCGCAGCCGCTCGCACTCGGCGCGAATCAACAGTGGGTATCCACGCCGCTGCCAGCGCAAACAGCACGGACACCGCGCCAATGATCGTCCATGGCCCAGCACCACTACGCGCAAATGCCTTGACCCACTCGGCTCGACCTGGATCTTGCGCCCATCCGACGATGGCGCCGGCGATCACAATAGTGAAGCCCACCTGAAGCGCGGCCACCACAAAGATCCCCAAACGCTGTGCGCGCGTGAGGCCGCGTGGCCCAACGAAGATCCATGGCAGCCCAACAAAGCATCCAATCAAGAGCGCCCAATCCGTTGGGGTGAGATTCGCAAGCAGCGGCCACTCACGCACTGCGGTACCGCTTGTACTCACACGCACCAAAGTCAGCGGGTGCGCGTTCGCCACAATCGGTCCAAAGACCGCAAAGAACGCAATCACGCCAATCCAGCAAATTCCAAAGATCGCGCCAGGGCGCTTCAGAACGCGCTCCCACGCATCGGCCCAGAAGCCCTTGGCGCGCACCGCGCCAACGCCGCGCATCACATCGATGCCGGAGATCGCTGCAGGGATAGCGGCTGTGTCCTTACTCTCAGTCATAACTCACCCGCGGGTCGGCCGCTGCATAAAGGATGTCCGCCAAGAGAAGCGCCAACATGTTGACGCAGGCAATCAGGAATGTGTCCGCCAAAATCAACTCGCGGTCGCGAAGGTCAATGGCCTCAATCACCAGACTGCCCATGCCAGGCACGCTGAAGATGCGCTCAATCACCACGCTGCCAGCGAGCATCGCCGGGAAGATGCCAACGAACATGGTGATCAGCGGAAGCAAACTATTGCGGAAGACGTGCCGGAGCACTACATCCTTGCGCGGCACGCCCTTGGCCTTCGCAGTGCGGACGTAATCGGCACTGAAGTTGTCCAGCATGGAAGCGCGCGTCTGCTTGGAGAGCACGGCAAAACTGCCGTACACCAGGCACAGCACCGGCAGACCAACATGCCACAGCGTGTCCAGCAGATAGCCGCGCTGCCACACACCAGAAGCGTCCGTGCAAGGCATAAATGTGTACGCCTCGGAGCCGCTCTCATGCAGTCCGCTCACCGGGAACCACCCCAAGTACTGCTTGTTGGCCAAGAACCCAATCGCAAACACTCCGGCGAGCACCGTTGGGATGGAATACAGCGACAAGTACAGGAATCCAGAGAACGTATCGAACAACCCACCGCGACGAACGCTGGCAAGTACGCCCGTCGGCACCGCAATCAGATACGAGATGGGGAACGCAATCAGGTTGATGAGCAGCGTGACCGGAAGCGCTGCCGCAATCAAATCCCATACCGGGCGGTTCTTTGAGAACGCCACGCCAAGGTCGGGGGTGTCGAGGCTCACCACATCCGGAATAATCGGGATGCCGCTCGTCGGGTACGGGTGCGCGTGGAACGCTTCCGTTGCTTGCACCTGCGCCACCACTGCGGCAGTGTGCGCAGTGTGCATATCGGTGGCTGCCTTCTCCAATTTCGGCCACGCAGCATTCGAATGATCAAACGTCACATCACTGAAATCGCGCGGGTCGGCGCCTCCCTTGCCATTCAAGCGCTCTTTCAGCGGACTACCAGCTGCGCGCGCATAGTCGGCAATGGCATCCTTGAAGAGACGCACCTTGCCCACGTACTCGCGTCGAGTTCCCTCCGCGTCGCGCTGCAACTTCTTGAATTGCGGAATCGCGCCTTCGCCGGTCGCCAGCACCAAACGCGGCACCGTGACCGCTGGCACTGGGAACGCCGCGGCAAGCGGTGGATCATCAATCGTGCGCGGAGCCGGCACCCGCTCGCCGTTGCCATCGCGCAGATCGCGCGTGCCGAACTTCACGGGCGAAAGGCGCCCAAGCCAGCGCACATACTGCACGATCACTGGATCGTTCAGCCCGTAGCGATCTTCCAAATACGCCTGCATTTGCGCAACGCGGCTCGTGTCGGACATCTGCCCGCCCTGCACCGCTAACCCCGCACCGATACCGCCCGGCGCAAGCGCCAACAGCATGAACACCATCAACGTGATTCCGAGGAGGGTCGGAACCATGAATGCGAGGCGTCGTAAGAGGTAGGAA
>Ga0114978_10001045_pt1 | contig 23312 bp, 23 predicted proteins | sample S_140212_EF_Meta_FD_87027 | JGI IMG/M metagenome (GOLD analysis project Ga0114978, IMG submission 87027) | Freshwater microbial communities from Lake Simoncouche, Canada to study carbon cycling - S_140212_EF_MetaG | ecosystem: Environmental > Aquatic > Freshwater > Lake | place: Lake...
AGAAACAATAAGAAATAGATATTTTTTATTGTTTTTGTGCGGCATACTCTAACGAGGAACTTTTGTTCTTTCAGCCATCATCTACACTTCGTTATAGTTATGGGAATCGAACCCATTTCTCCGACGTGAAAGGTCGACATCTTACCAATAGAACAGAAACACGAAATGTAAATGTATATGCACGACCATGCATAGAAATCTTCGCTTGGCTTGTACCGCAAAAGATTTCTACTATATTTGAAAGAATTAGTATATAAAATTTTTTTCAATTTTTATATTATCCTATATAAATTTAGTTTTTTGTGGTATAGTAAAATACCTTAATAAATAAACACGTTACATCCTACTCTTTGATCCGCTTAGAGGTCGTCAACGTTCACATCCCCGTCATCCTCCACCCCGGTCCGCTCCTTGCGAGAACCCGTCTTGTCAACACGCTTGACCTTTAGCTTCTTCTCGATAACCTCCTTGGGCTTAGGAACCGAACCGCCGCCTCCACCAGCTGCTGCGTTCTCGTCACCGTCCTCCTCACCGTCCTCGTCACCACCCTCCTCAAACACGTAACCGGCATTCTCCTCCTCAACAGCATCTGCAGAAGTAGCTCCCATCTTTACCAAGAGACTCTTGTAAATCTCTCGATCGATGATCTTTGCGTCAAGGTATGCCCGCAGATGGTCCTCAGTGACCATCTCCTCGAGCACTGCTGTACAAGCGTTTGCAAGCTTGAACGGGCTGATGGACACAAGACCAAGACGCGATCGCGTACGAGTCAGGATACTGTGTGCGCCACGGCCACGTGAAAACGCAACTGCAGTGTGACCAGTAAGGATCTTGCCGTCCTTATTAACAGCTTGGGTGTAGACCATCTGTGTTGAGTAGCAGCTTCCACCGTTCTTCTCAACAAACACAATCCCAGTGTTCGACCAATCAATGTTAGTCGACACATGCGCAGACTCATCGTCTGCTGCATCAAGGCGCTTCTTGCGCTGATTCTTAGAAATACTATACTTGGGCATTCTAAACACTAATTAATGATATGTTCTATATATAAATGAAATTTCAATTTTTTTAAGATATGTTTAGAAAGTTAATCATTCAGAGTTTCTACGTATACGTTTAATAAATACTTGTGGAGAATCTTCATCTTCAATATCACTATCTGAATCGTAATCTAAATGATTAACAGTAGTACATTTACAGAAGTAATTAAATGTAAAATAGAGTATCATATATATAAACAATACTAAAATGATAAAATAGAATAGATGCATAAAATTAATTCATTGTATTATTACATAATAAAATAACAAAAATTCATTTTTTTCCAAACTATTATAAACTACTATTATAATGGAGGAATTTGAAAATTATGCAAATAAAGGATTTATACTCGATAAAAAAACATATACTCGATTTCAAAGGTTATTGCAAAGAAATGAACCATACAATAATATATTTATAAAAAATAATGAAAAAATATTTATATTTGATTCTAATAATTATGTTCGGATTGCCTTAAAGGTTATACCTATATTAAGTCTTATAAAAAAAGAAGATAATAAGTATATTATAATAACATGTGTTGGAGAAAGAAACAAATCAAATAAATTATATAATGAATTATCAAAATATAGATATAGTCAAGCATTGCAAATTTTAAATGAATTAAATAAGAAAGATGAAGAAGGTTTAGATCCTATTTGGGGTACTCGAAGTTTAGTAGATAATGATTATTTTAATTATATGTCATTTAATAAATCAACAAAAATAAATGGATTACAATCAAATTTTGATAATCTTAATACATATTGTAAAGATCTAATATTATATATTATAGGAAGATCTCAAAATAAAGGATATATCAATATTAATAAAAATGATATTTCAAAATTCTTTTTAATATTAGATTATGATATTGTAAAAGCAAATACATATAAAATTAATGATATAATTTAAAATTTATAATTTAAACTTTAAATTAATTAGTCTGTATCAGTATCAACCGGTTTTTTAGGTTGAATTATAGGTACTGTAGGAATTAATATAGATGGCTTTTGTACAAATATACCTGTACCTTCTACTTTTCTTCCACCTACTGTTCTGATTGGTATATATTGAGGTTGGACATTACATGATGCCATAACCACACCAAAAGATGTTACAGTACCAGCAAAATAACTTCCTTTTGGACAATAAGGTTGGCATCTACCTTTAACTAATCCTTGTCCTGGGGGACATTGACATAATCCATTGGGTCCAATAAATGTTCCAGAAGGACATACTACTGGTGGTAATTTTTTTAGTGTAAATATTAATTTTCTATTCCTATTTGGATATCTAAATCTTAATTTATATTCAGCACCCACTATAGGTACTACTGTTTTTAAATTAATTGGTGGACCTTTATAAAATTGATCTAATAATGGGAGAATATTAGAATATACAGCTTTTCTTATTACTAGGGGAGTATCTTCGGATAATATTCTTTGAATACGAATAAAATCAGCTTGTATATCCTTTGCATATGTAATTTGTATCTGACTTATATTAATAGTTTTTATAGTTTGTTCATTCAATTCTGGTAATGAACTTACAGTATTATTTAATAATGTCATATATTTAATTACAATAGAATCATATAAATTAGTTAATTCAAGTAGTTTATCTCTGGGTATATTTGGTGCAATTACCAAGAATGGATATATTTGACTGGGCTTGAATGAACTTCTTAATCTCTTACTTGTATATACAAAATCTATATTACCAATTGGTGTTGGTACATTTGGGTAATTAATATTTGGTCCAGTATAAAAATTATCTAATAATTGAAATATTGATGCCTTTAGAAAATGTTTAAGAAGGGTTTGTCCAATATCCATAGGATATTCAGATTTCATTTGTTGCATTAATGAAGTAATTTCTTGATTAACCATAATCTCAGTTTGTATAACTGGTAAATTTTGTGTAGTAATACTTTTAATTTGTGTCTTATTTAGAACACTAAATACAGTTAAAATAAGTTTATTATAATTATTAGTTATACTATTTAGATAATTTTTATGGATTCCATAAACTAGATCCTTAAATGGTCTTAAATCTGCTGGTAAAGTTTGTCTTGTATTTTGTACTGGTTTGGGTAAAGAAATAGATACTAAAGGTTGAGGAACCTGACTTGATTGTTTATTTAATAAATAACTTGCAGATATTACTGTTACAGTCGCCATTAATACTAAAACTATTATAATTTCATAAAAATCATACATTATATACTATATTTATATATATATTTATAGTATAAATTAAAAAACTATATTGTATAATTGAACATTTATAAGTTCTTTACCATTTTCCAAACAACTTTATCCTCACTAATCTTCATTTTTGAATCAACGTTATAGTTATTTTTTTTATAGAACTTAATTAACTCTTCTTCACACCATAAATGTGATGTATCAAATCCCATTTTTTTAATATACTTTTCGCCATATTTTAATGTTTTTGTTCCAAAACCACGCTTTCTTAAATTTGGATTTACATATAGATGAGAAATCATTGGGGCAAAATTTTCCATATCTACAGCAAATGTTGATACAAAATCTCCCTCATCATCAAATAGAACAAAGAATGAATTATTTTTATCCTTAAAATTATGTAATATAAAGTTTTTAACTCCAACATATGTAGTAATTTTTTTTAATGCAAAATCATCAACCCAAATACTTATTAATGCGTGTGCAATCATATCTTGAATTTGTTCAGGACAATTTTTAAATTGTATAATCCTTCCTTTAACTTGACTTGCAATAATTTTTTTTGATGGCATTCTTAATACTGGTTTTGTATCTTCTATCTTTAGTTCTTTTAAACTATTAGGATTCTTTAGTTTATTAATAATTCTAGTTAGATCAGATTCTTTTTTTGCATTATTTAAAGTAGTTGGTCTCATAATACTATTGACATCCATATCAAGTTCATCATCATCAATAATCAGTGATTCTTTATTAAAAGATTCTTTTACATTCTTTAATTTACTAGATTGAACTTCATTATTATTAATATCAATATTACTTTTTAATAATGAATTTACATTCGGAGAACTTGCGCCACCTAATTCTAGATTCCTATTTAATTCTCTAAATTTAGAACTTTCATAATTTGTCTCTTCAAAACTTCCTAAATTACTACTAGAATCTAATCCTGGTAATACAGATTGAATCTTTAAATTCTTATTATTATTTAATTGACGTCTTGAGTCATCACGTGTATTACTAGTGGTATATCGTGGATCTTTAAATATGGTATTATCATTATTTTCATCTTTTTGAAACATATTTAATCCAAAGAAATTATCATCCTTTTTATAAATTCCATCTAGATTATCAAAATTTTGTGATGCATTTTTATAATTTTTAATATCTGCTAATTGACTCTCTAAGGATTCTTGTACACGAGTTTTACCACCTTCTACTTGAAAATCTGAATATTTACTCATTAAATTATAATTTATATAAAAGTTTAGATTTAATTTATTGAATTTGAATGAAAATTTAAATCTAAACTTTTATATATATATATATATATACAATTTAATGCACGATATTTTTATAGATAAAAGATTATACGTAGCTAGATCACCATTAAAAGGTGCAGATTGGGGTATATTTGCATCAGAGCCAATTCCAAAAGGAACTACTATTGAAATTGCTAGAACTCTTAAAATAAAAAATAGTCATTTATTCCAAGATGACAACATGTTAAATGACTATGTATTCAAATTAGATGATAAACACTCGTTACTAGCATTAGGTTTTGGTAGTTTATTTAATCATCACAATGATCCACATGTAAATTATAGTGTAACAGATGGTAAAGTATATTATGTTACAGTAAAAGATATTCTTCCAAATGAAGAAATATTTATATCATATGGAGACCATTGGTGGAAAGATCGTAAGATAAAACCAATTAAATAAAGAAATTAATAAACCAATTAACTAATTAACCAATATATCTATACTTAATAATCTCATACTTAGGTGGTACTAATATTAGATATTTATTAATGTCAACTTTAATCTTACCTGTTTTATCATAAAAATTAATGTGTTCTAATGGATTACGATCACCCATCCCAAAATTAATTTTAATTTTTAATTTATATTTAAATGTATGATTTAAATATGGATCTTCTGAATCTTCAATAAATTTATATAATTTACGACTTCTTAAATCTTCATATATTTGTTTTAATTTTTCACTTTTAGAAACTTGGTATAAATAGTTTATATAATCATCTGTTAAATGTATAAATTTATCAATATCAGTAATATATTCTACTTTATTTTTATCAAGATCACTATTTTTAAATATATCTAATATCATCATTTCTGCACAACTAATCACTGGATGTTGATATATACGTTGATGTAATTTATATCTTAATTCAAACAATTCGTATACATTTCCAATTTGTTTAATAGGAAAACAGATTTCATTATCAATAATTTTAATTTGTTTTAAAATTCTTGTATAATCATATTTATAAGGAAGTCCTAAATGGTGACAATCGCGATTAATATAATCTAATTTATCACAATCATATCCACTTTTTTCATTTGCAACAATTTGATATTTAAATCCATCATTAAAATCTGGCATAATCATTCTTTCAATTTCTAAAATATCTATCTCAGATAATTTTAAATTATATTTGATATTCATATTTTTAAGCATATAGATTGATCTTTTTTCATGATCTCTTAAAGTATTTTCAATTTCTTTTAAAAAATAATGATCAAAAAAATGTGAATAACAAGCATGTCCTAAATCATGGATAAGTGCAGCAATTTTAATTCTTCTTACATCATCGTCAGTAATACTTAGTTCTGGTTGTTTTTTTTGAATTGTCCGAATAAATACACCAGCCAAATACGACACCCCTAAAGAATGTTCAAATCGAGTATGTGTAGCAGATGGAAATACATATGCAGCACACCCCAATTGTTTAATATCCCGAAGCCTCTGAAATTCACACGTGTCTATAATTTCAATTAGATATTCTTCAAAATCAATATAACCATATATAGGATCGTAAATTAGCTTCATTACTTTTAGAATATGTTTTAATATAAATGATATTCCTCTAGAATTAAGTTATTATAAAATCAATTTTTACCAGAAAATTATTTATTTTAAAATAATATAAACAGAAATTACTATTATTAGTAATGAGTCTAACAATTATAACACCTACAATTGGAACTAAATATTTAAGAGATTGTATTAAGAGTATTCAAAACCAAACGAATCAAAATTTTTTGTATTATATTGTAATCGATGGTCAAAAATATAATGAATCAGTTCAAAAAATTTTAAATGAGTTTGGTACTCTACCCACAAATTATAAAATAATATCATTGAATGAGAATACAGGTGCAAATGGATGGAATGGTCATCGTATTTATATTAGTATGTCATTTTTAACAAATTCTGATTATATTATGTTTTTAGACGAAGATAATACTTTTGAACCAAATCACATAGAATCAATGTTAAATAAAATAAAAGATAAAAAACTTGATTGGACATTTTCCTTAAGAAATATTATTGATAGAGAAAATATGTATATATGCAAAGATAAATGTGAGAGTTTGGGAAATTTACATCATATATGGAACAATGTTAATGACTATTTAGTAGATACAAGTTGTTATTGTATTAAAAGAGAACTATTAATTAAATATTCAAATGATATTCATACAATTGATCGACCAAAAGATGGATTAGGATTTGATAAGATGATATATAAATGCTTATCAAAGAAAGATACACAAGATAATTATATATATAAATTTGAAACAACTGGACAATATACTGTGAATTACAGAGTTGGTAGTAATGAAAACGGCGTAAAAGCTGATTTTTTCTTAAAAGGAAATAGTATGATGGAAGAAAACAATAAGTCTATTTATGTATTTCACTTAGATCCAACTTGGACAAAACTCTTATTAAGTACTAATGAATTTGATTATGAATCAAAGAAATATTTATACGAAGATGGTAACAAAACACTATTATATCATTTATCCAAAGAATATAAATTAATTAATGGTTATCAAAATGTAGTTCCATCCGGTTCTACATGTTTATTTATAGTATTAGATCTAAAATTATTTCCAATACCAGTATTAGATAGATCAGATATTAATAAAATATGTTATTTATTAGAAGGGCCAAATTCTTGGCATAAAGATAATTATAATTTTGCAACACTTAATAAATATTTCAATAAAATTATTACATATTGGACACCTCTTTTAGACTTAAAAAATACAAAAATAGAATACTTTCCATTTGTATCTCGTCTTGATTTATCAAATAAATATCATAAAGAGATGATAAATAAAAAAAGAAAATATGATAAATCAATAGGTTTAATATTAGCAAATAGATCAAATAATGAGGAATATGAAATTAATGGTATAAAATTAAAAAGACTTGATTTTTTAAGAAAACATTTAGTATTAGCATTAAATAATATTACTGTACATGGTCAAGGATGGGATCAATTAATAGATAATTTAGAGAATCATAAAAATAGAACTATTGAAAATATTAAAAATAGACTGGAAGATAATGTTAATATAAATAAATTCTATACTCGATTCAATTTTGCGCTAATTGTAGAAAATTGTAATGGTGAAAATTATATATCTGAAAAAATATATGATGCATGGATTGCTGGATGTATTCCAATTTATCTTGGAAATGGTTCTAGATCTATCCCATCTGATTGTTATATTAACATTTTAGATTATAATAATTTTGATGATTTAAATACATATATAACTAATTTAACCCAAAATGATATAGATGATTATTATAATTGTATTCATAAAAATATAGAAAGTATATTAGATAGAGTTTCACCTAAAAAATTTAGTGAAGCAATCATAAATATAATTAGACCACTTGTTACTTTAGAAAGTAATAAATCTAATGAAACTGTCATAAAAAAACCTGTTGAGAAACCTGTTGAGAAACCTGTTGAGAAACCTGTTGAGAAACCTGTTGAGAAACCTGTTGAGAAACCTATTGAGAAACCTATTGAGAAACCTGTTGAGAAACCTGTTGAGAAACCTGTTGAGAAATCTGTTGAGAAACAATTAGATTTTTCTAAAAAAGATAATATTAAAATTGCATTTTGGAATAATCAATTATGTGAAGACAGTAGAACAATTACATTATATGATTATGCTTATTATAATAAACATCTATTAGATAATCAATCGATTATATTATATAATAAAACAAAAACTGATAATAATAAAATTGTTGATAAATTTAAAAAAGAATTTGATGTGTTTTCTGTTGAGAGTTTTAATGAAGTTGATAGTATATTAAAGAATACAAAATGTGATATATTGTATATAATTAAATCTGGGCAAAATGATAATGAAACTAGTAGAATTATTAAAACAATAGTACATTGTGTATCAAATTGTACACAACAACATGGAGATATATATGCAACAATTTCACCGATTGTAAAAAATAATAAGAATCACCCAATTGTTCCTTATATGATTAATCTACCAAATATAAATGAAAATATTCGGAATATACTAAATATTCCTGAAGATGCAACTGTTTTTGGAAGATATGGTGGAATTAATGATTTTAATATACCATATGTACACAATATTATTTGTAATATAGCAAAGAAGAATAAGAATATATATTTTTTATTTGCAAATACTGATAAATTTTCTGAAGATATACCAAATATAATATATTTTGGACAGATTATTGATCAATCAATTAAGACTACATTTATTAATACATGTGATGCAATGATTTGGGCAAAATTAGATGGAGAAACATTTGGATTATCAATTGCAGAATTTTCTTCAAGAAATAAACCAATTATTGCAACAAAAGAAGTAAAAAATTTAGCACACGTATATTATCTTAAAGATCAAGCAATATGGTACGATGAAAATAATTTAGAATCTATATTAACTAATTTTAATAAAGAAGAGAATGCTAAGAAAGATTGGAATGCATATAGAGATTATACTCCTGAAAAAGTAATGCAGATTTTTAAAAAAGTATTTATCTAAAAGTGTATTAATAGGAAATACATACATATATAATTTTATATATGTATATATATAGAATGGCATTAACAATAGAAAATATAAGACATGATCAAATAAGACCTGATTTAATTGCTCGCGCAATAGATGTTTTAGATGAAACTAGGCATGATTGGACTGATGCTACAATAAGATATCCAGCAGGAGGGGAATTTCAACATGTTTATGCATTCGATTGTGAGATGGTTTATGCGTCTAAAAGAGATGCACCACAAGTTGATAATCGTAAAAGACCTGAAATTGCAACTGCATCATTAGAAGATTATGGACCTGTCGCATTTAAAGGATATCGGCGTAATTTAGGTCCAGGATCTCGTGGCCAACCATGTGATCCAGATGATGCAAATTCATTTGTTGAATTCTATGGTAGATCAATTTTTCTTAATCCTGCATATAATGGGGGTCAAGATCACAATGACTGGCGAGGAGCACCAGGTGCTGCAAATCCACATAAAGCATATGCACAACAGATTTTAGATACAAAAAATCTAGTAATGGCATTAGGTCAAATTTGTATAACTGATTGGAATGGTTATGTTATTTATAAAAAATATATTCAACCTACTACACAAGTAGTATGGACAATGAAACAAACTAGCGGTATACCACAAGGATTTTTTTCTCCCGGGGATCCAATGTATCATAGATTAAATCCATTAGGAGTTGGTCCTCCAGGACCAGATGTAAACATAGATGAATTTGTAACAATCCAACAAGTACATGATTTTTTAAATAATTTATTAAGACACGCAGATTCAAGAATTATAGGACATAATATAATAGGTTCTGATTTTGTAGCATTAGAATATCCATATACTGATCCAGATAAACAACCTAAAATAAGAGATACTGGAGTTTATTATTATTATCATGAACTCAGACAGATGCCAGGAGCAAAAAGATTATGTAGAATATTACTTAATAAAAATATTCAAGAAGGTAATGAAGGACACGATCCTTCTGAAGATGCTAGAGCAGCACTAGCTTTATATAAACTAGACTATGAAAACTGGGATGCAAATGGTGCAAATGCTTTTAGAGCAAGAATTAATCCAGATAATCTGTTAGCTGCACTACCTGGACCAGGACAACCATTAGCACCACAACCATTAGCACCACAACCATTAGCACCACAACCATTAGCACCACAACCATTAGCACCACAACCATTAGCACCTGGACCACCACTACCACCTTCATTATTAGTTCCATTACCAGTTGCTGCTCTAACAGAAGATGCACTTGCTACTATAGAAACTCCTGATCAAATATTAACAGCATTACAAATAGCAAGCCATCAGAGAACTTCCCCCTTATATATTCAATTGTGTCAGAGATATATAAACTTAGTTGAAGGTTAATAATGTTTTTCCCATTTATCATTATCTTCAATTTTAGGATTAAATGATACAGATGTAACTGCATATGTATCTAATATATATGTATCTTCAGAAGGTAATAAATATTGTAATACAAAATATCTACTAGATAAATCAAATTCATTAAAATATTTTATGCATAATTGTTCAATATATTTTGCATCATCTTCAGTTTTTATATGAAATCGTTTCATTTTTACACACTTATTTTGATAATTCATCCAACTAATATAATTAATATCATCAATAATATCAGGATTGGCTAAATATTTATATGCGACATCTTTAGTTTTTAACTCTTTCTTTCCATTATTATATTGAATTACAACTAGTTCATTCTCGGTATCAATGCGTCTTAGAATTATCATTTTTATATTTTATGTATATATTTATGTTTATATACATTAAATTTGTTTATAAATAAAGTTTGTTTAGGATAAAAGTGTCAGATCCATGATAGTCTCTTTATAATCAGTACCAGGAAACATATCAATTTCTGCAAGAACTTTATATGATAGTGGTAAATCTTTAATTTCTTGAAGAAAACTCTTCATATTACATGCAATGTAGATAAGTCTATTAAATTTATTTACAAGATCTAACTGTTTAAATCCATTACGACTAGCACTAATAATAATTGTTTTTTGTTCATCCTTATTAATATTCTCAAAAAATAATTGTCTTGATTTATCATACAATAGTTCAATGTTTGATAACTTTTGATTCTTTAGTTTATTTGTATGTAACGATTTAATACCATCATTATATGATATCTTACAACTACTATATCCATACAAAGTCTTAAAGTTAGAATGCAAAATATGACATACAGGTGTCATACCACGACCGTAGTAGTGTAAAACAGATGTTTGTGAATTTGCAGTAATATCATTTAAAATTGTATACAATTTAATCATTGAATCATAATTTGATTGAGTGAACGAATTTGGTGAAATAAATATACAATAATTCATAATATTCTCAGCAATATCTAGTGGACCATCAATATGATGTACTGGCACAGAATCAATTGGTTTCATTTTTGAATCGGTTAATTGATAGTACAATGAAATATTATCAAATGTAGTTTCTGTTTTGATAAAATTATAGAGATCTTTTAGAATTACGATGTTTGTTTCATGAAAAGAGTCTATAGTTTGAGATACAAAGATAATCAGAATATAAATCTCATTTAGTGAAGTAAGTTTAGAAGTAACCGAATAAAAATTCAGCGTATCTGATTTATATATTTTATTATAAATATGAAAATCATTCGTTTGAATATATTTTAAGAGAATATCTTTCAGATCTTGGATACAAGGTAGCCAAGTATGTGATAACTTAATGTTATCAAAATCAAATTTAATGTAATTTCTAGATGGTTGAGACATTAGAATAAATTAATCTAGTCATTTATTGATGTATTATTAATTTCAATTTTTATTTTATCTATCCAATATTTTAAAGTTAATTTCTCATAATTAAATTTTTTTTCTTTAAATTTAATTATTGTATCATTCAATAATTCTAAATTTAAATCCTTCCATTCATTAACAATTAAAACTGGTAATTCATCATATAAGCGATCTATTTTGGATGTTTTAACAATAGGTATACATCCTAAACATAATGCTTCCCAAGTTCTATGACAATCTAATCCATTACCATGCGGAGAAATAACAAATGCATATTTAGATTGTGTAGTCCACGAAATATTTCTTTTAACCTTCATTGGTTCATAAAATATAATATCTTTATTTATATTTTCAATTGCATCCTTACGATCGTAACAATATTTACCATCTAAGAAAAAATGAAAATTTGAATAACATTTAATATATCTTTCCCAGAATGGCTTTGATTTATTTTTTATTTCAATCAGTTGTCTTTCTTGTTCTAATGCATCATTCTTTTCACCCCATGCATGAGCTGATCTTGATAAAGTATGATAATCTAAACCAATCGGAATTAATGATAATTTTCTATGATATCCAATACAATTTTGAGAGAACCAATGAATAATTTTTTCATTTTCAATAAAATTAATAAATTCTTCAGATGTTAATACACTATTAGGAATTGTATCATCTGAATCACCCGTAACTAATATAAATTTATGTGAAATATTATTTAGATAGTTTATAAAATCTTTTATTGCAGATGAACAAATATATACTATTGAATTTTCTTGAACCTTTGAAAAGTCATAGTTATTTAAATTCATTGAACTAGAACTTGGATATACACTTCGAATATTACATGATTTTAAAATACCTCGCGAACTAATAAAATTACATTTATCCTCCATATTAGTATCAATACCTTGATTAATTAAATTTTGATTTTTAAAATATAATCGTTTAGATAAATTATATTTATTCATATTTATATATATGAATAAATATTTATTACAAAAACAACAATATTTACAAAATCAAAATTCATCAAAATCTAAAATATCCGATATTATTAAGATATATACTAAAGGATATAATTTAAAAATTGCTTTTTGGGATAATTGTTTATGTGAAAGAGGTACTACTGTTGCACTATATGATTATGCTTATTGTAATAAACATTTATTGAATAATCAATCAATTATCCTATATAATAATACAAGACCAGATAATAATCAAAATATTATAAATAGATTTAAGAAAGAATTTGATGTATTTTCAGTTAATGATTTTAATGAAGTTGATAATCTTTTAAAAGAACAAAAATGTGATATATTTTATATTATAAAAGATGGTAAATATGATACTAAAATTAGTAATATTATTAAAACAGTTGTACATTGTGTATTTAACTGTGATGATCCTCATGGTAATGTATATGCAGCAATTTCACCATATCTTAAAAATTATAATAATAACTGTCCAGTTGTACCACATATGATTAACTTACCAGATACAGATCAAAATATGCGGAGTGAATTAAATATTCCAAATAATGCAATAGTATATGGGAGATATGGCGGTAAGGAAACATTTGATATTGAATACGTTCATGAGATTGTATATAGAGTTGCTAAGAATAATAATAATATTTATTTTTTGTTTGCAAATACAAATAAATTTTGTGATTCTTTACCAAATATAATTCATATTGGTGCAATAATTGATCCAATAAATAAAGTTAAATTTATTAATACATGTAATGCAAAAATATGGGGAAGAAAAGACGGGGAAACATTCGGATTATCAATTGGTGAATTTTCTACAAAAAATAAACCTGTTATTGCAACAAAAGAAAATATTAATGATATCGCACATATTGAATTATTAAAAGATATGGCAATATGGTATAATAAAACAAATTTAGAATCTATATTAACTAATTTTAATGTTGGTGAAAATTCAAAAAAAGATTGGAATGCATATAGAAATTATACACCTCAAAAAGTCATACAGAAATTTAAAAAGGTATTCATTAATAATATTTCAAATGATTATTCTGAAGATTATTTAGAAATATTCACACCATTAAAAAAAATGTATATATATTTTAATGCATTTTGGCCAGATTGCAAAACAGATATATCGTATTATAATGTATTTATAAGATTATTTTCAAATGTTTATAATTGTGATATTCAAATTGGAAATATTGATAATTCTGATATATTAATTGAATCAATTTGGGGTAGTTCATGTTTAGATTACAAAAAGTGGAAATATAGTTATTTCTATTCTGGTGAACCAGAATTAAATGAACCAGTTGATATTTATACAAAAAAGTACACTGCTTTATTAAAAAATTCGAGGAGTGAAAAAAATATAATTCATTTTCCTTTCTTTGTATATTATAAAACATATGCATCAATTGATTTTAAACAACTTAATATCTCAAAAGAAAATGTTATACCAAAGAAATTTTGCTGTACCTTTATTACAAATCCGAATAGTTCTGTAAGGAATAAATTTATAGAAAAATTAGAAAAATATAAACAGATAGATCATTTTGGAAAGTATAAAAATAATCAGACTCAAGTAAATGGTAATTGGCATTCAAAAGAATTAATTGACAAAATGAAAGAATATAAGTTTGTGATTGCTTTTGAAAATTCTGAAAATTATAATTCAGATTCATATATAACCGAAAAAATTATTAATCCTCTTTTAGCAAACGTTATACCAATTTATTGGGGAAATAAAAGAATTAATGAATATTTTAATATTGATCGTATCTTACATTTATACAATAATAATGAATCTGATATGGATACACTTATTAAAAAAATAATTGATATTGATAATAGTGATGTAAAATATATGAACATATTAAAACATGAATTTATTCACGAATTAAATATTAATATAGATATTGATACAATTACAAATGATATTAGAAGATTATTATTTAATGATTATCGAGAAATATACAAAGTTGTATGTATTGTTGATGAAAAAAAGGAACCTGAAAGATACACTAGTATATCAAGTCAATTATTAGATAATAATTTTCAACAATTTTTAATTAAATATTCTTTACCAACATACTATGATACCATAGAAAGTACATTATTATACAAAAAAATTAATGTAAATCATTCAAAGTATTTAATTTCAAATAAAAAAGAATTATCATTAAGAGAGATCTCATTATTTTTAAATTTTTATATTATATTTAAACAAATTTTAGGATATTATAAAGAAGGTATCTTTATGATATTAGAAAGTGATGTAATATTTAAAGCAAATTTTAATCTATTTAACTTATTATTATCAAAAATAGATAGTAATACACATGATTGTATATCATTTGGTAGTGGATGTAATATGGAAATATTGCATGAAACTATTGCAGAAAATAATATTGAATTATACAAAAATAAGACAACAAGATGCACTGATTCTTTTTTATTTTCATATAAAGGAATTGAAAAATTTGTAAAATATATTGAGTCTAAAATTTATACAACAGGATTAGATAATCCGATTGATTTCTTTATGAATGAATGTATAGAGAATAATTATTTTGATATATTTTGGACTTTACCATCTTTAACATTTCAAGGTAGTCAACATGGAGTATTTCAGTCTAATATTCAATATTAATTTTAATTAAATTTATTCATTACATTATGATATTTTTTAGGATATTAAATTATTACATTTATTAATTAATTCTGGTAATAGCTCTTTCCAATTATCCTTTTCTTTTATATCATAATAAATAAAATTATCAGATGGTGGTATAATATCAGAAGGCCTATTTGTATCAAATATAATTATCTTATAATTATTTCTTATATCTTTAAGAATATTATTTATCATTAAGATATATTCATATAGATCTTGTATAGGTTTAATATGATCTATCATATAATTATTCTTATTTGGTGATGAAATATATACAAAATAAAGAAAATTATCCTTATCTAATATTATTTGTTTTAATCTTTGCATCCTCCTTATATATTTATCTCTATCTGATACTACATCGTGTGGAAAGCAAACATTATACTTTGAATTTATAAGTGATGTTCCATTACTATCAGTAATATAATGTTCCTGTATGTTACTATGCTTAGCTCTATTATCACATACCAAAAATTCATTGTCTATGATATTATCTATATCTAATTGTTCAATCAATAAAAGTTTTAATATTGTATATACAAATTGTGGTGTTGAAAACATCCAGTCAAATGGCAACGATTCTTTTTTTACACACAATCTATCAAATAGTGTAGATGTAGTACATTGAGTACCAATAGATATATACATATTTAACGATTTATTCAAAGATCCATTATATTTTTTCTTTAATTGGATTAATTTATATATATCCGTCTGTTTCTGCATGTAATATATACTATATTATATATTATATATTAAACAAATTTATCATATTTACCAGATTCGCGTAAGAATCCATATCCATACATAAACCTTTTATTTATAATATTATCATGATTAATCTGTCTATCTATAAATCCTTCTCCTGTATATGGAAAATCTTCTTTTAATATCTCATCAATATTTTCATAAATTGTCATAATTTTTTTCATACTTTCAGTATTTCCAAAGAAAAATTGATCTGAAATATATTTTGTTACTTCTATATATTTACCATGATGATTTGGCATATAAATTGTATTATTAGAATTCATACTTTCTTTAATTAATTCATTACTTAGAAAATTATCGTATATTACATCAGGCCTTATTCTGATAATAATATCGTATTTTATATTATTTTTTAAACCATATTCATTTGCTAAATTATAGACCTTGTTCATTTTATATAACATACTAATTGAATTAGGACATGTTAATCGGTCAGAATATTTTAAATTATAATTATCCCGAGTATATGATCTTATAAAGAAATCTTCTTTTGATTCTTCAATTTCATAATCAGTAAAATTATTAGTTGATTTTAAATTACAATTCTTATCCCAAGTTGACAAAAAAGTATATATACTTATACTCATATCTTTTAATGGTTTTATTATTTTATTATTAATATTTAATGCACAATTTTCATAAGTACGTAAATGACCAGAAAAACATAAAGCTATATTTAGATTTGAATTTTTAAAATAAACAATACCTAATTCATCCCAATTGTTCATCAAATAATAATCAAATAAATCTTGATTTTTGCATAATAGCCAATATAATATATATTGTTCTTGATTCATAAATCCCATATTAATAATTATATCTACTTCTTCATTAAATAATTTATTTAAAGTTTGTAAACTTGAAGCATCACCACCAAATAAACCTCCTGAAACAGTATTCATATGAGTAGGATAATATTCATTTCTTTCCAATAATTCTGATTTTGATTTAAAACCAACCATTCGAACTTTATTTTGTTTATAAAAAATATTGTTAAATATATTTTCTTTACAATCTATTTTTAATATATTATTATGAATTCCAAAATCAACCCATTGAAAATATTGTGAATTATATAGATTTTCATTTGAAGCTTTTAATAAGAAATCAAGTTTATTAAATATAAGAATTATATAGTTTGATTGTGTAAATTCGGGTTCATTTATATAATTTTTTTTATTATTTTTATTTTGTATATTATTAATAGTTTCTTTATCATTGTAAAACTTTAAATCTTCAAATGGTATAATTACAATTTTAGTATATAATAAATATACATCTGTCTTTTTACGAATATTGATAATTCTTTCTTTAAAATTCTCAGTAGTAAATATATATATTGGATTTCTTTGTTTTAATACCTTCTCACAATTAGTAAAATAAATATCATTACTTCTCCTTGAGGAATTCCATTCTGAACGCCCAATATCATAAAATGCCGTTACGATAGTTATATCTGTATAAAATATATCATTATAGTTTCTGTTTATAGAACTTTTAATAGTTGGTATAATATTTATTCTTTTATTCTTGCAAATATACCCTAACATAGTATGAATACTTTTACAATTATTAATAGTTTTTTCATCGTTTGTATCACTCATAAATAATTCTTTAACACCAACACAAATTGATTTTAAAATAGATAAATTATTTGTAATAAAAATATGATCACATGGTTCTTCAATTGATGAATTTGGTATAAATAGATCATTGTCATTTATTTTATTAATTGGAAATGTATTTATATCAATATTCATATCAAAACGAGATTTTATAATATAATCATACTTAATATCATTTAATTGTTCATATTCTTCAATTAATTCAATACCGTGTATTATTTTATAAAATTGTTTAAATATATCCAAACCAGTCCATGTCTTATTTGAATTAAATAAATGTAAAAACTTATTACTAATGATTAAATTTTCTTCTTCTTTATCGAGAATTATTAATTTTTTTATTTTTGATAAAAAAAATGGAAAAGCCTTAAATTTATTCTTTATTTGATTATTTGTCATAGTTATATCAGAATAATAATTATATTGATCTTGTATAAATGGATGCAAATCATTTGCTCTATTTGACATACATATAAAGACATCCGGATTAAATCTTTTACATATACTTTCAATAGAATCTATACATGATTCAAATGTACGTATATTTCCTATCATTAATAAAGCACAATTATTAATACTTGTTGTAACTTGAATATCTTCAGTATTTTGAATACTTTTTACAATCTTATGCCTTAAAAAAGTACTGCGATTCATGTAATTATATATATAAATATATATATAATTTTAACCACTAATAAACTTAGAATTTATGTATATTTTTAATCCAATATGAAATGAAATATGTTCACATGTTGTATAACCATCATATAATCTATCTTTTATTACCTTAGTTTTATAAATTGCCATACCTCCAAATGCAGAAGTACATTCAATAAATCCAAAATCAGTCGGTATATGTTTACATAAAATACTTGGATCATCTAAATATTTTTTTAGATATGGATATTTACTATTATCAAGTACTTTTGATAGAATATTTTTTTTAGTATATGGACAATATCTTTGTATTTTCTGATAAGGAATATTTATACAGTCAAAATCACAATTTAATATTTCTGAATTAGATCTCAATGCCCATATATCATAATATTTATCTTTACGATTCGATGCAATTGCATCCCATTCTGTAATTTTAAAACATGATTCTAATTGTTCTTTAAAATTGACTTCAATATTTAAAACGTCATCTAAATCTATTACTAATATATAATCAAATTCATCAAACAAATTATTTTCTTTAAAATATTGCAAATATTTATTTCTACATTTTGCAATACGAACTGTTCTCGAAATATCTGTTAAATTTCCTAATGATAAGATTGTCCTTCTATTATCAGTTAAAGCCCATTCATTCATAGAATTTAATGTATTATCAGAAGAATTACTTTCAACAAATACACATCGATAATCATCAACAGAACTAAATATTATATCAAGAGATTTTATAGTATTTGGCCAATATTTTTCTATATCTCTTCCAGTACCTGCGATTAGTAGATTCATATAATAATATAATAATATAATAATATAATATTATATATATATATAAAATTGAATTTATAAAATGCGTATTATTATTATATTTAGTGGTATATGCATAAATAAAATTATTAATTTCTACAAAGATTATAGTCCATCTAAATAACATTAATTTAATTCTCTTCATTATTATCTAGTTGTAAATTATAAAATTCTTCTTGTAATTTTCTTGCATATTCATCATCTTCTGATGTATCCATTGGTTCAATTGGAATATCTACCTCACAGATTGTAAATATTTCTTGGACAATCTTTTGAATTGGCCCGACATATGAAGAACTCTTTGTTTTGGATGCATGAAGTTTATTTAAAATTTCTACAAAAATAGTAATCTTTGTTTGTAATTCATTCAGTCTATTATTATTCTTAAGTACATTAATAAATGATTCTATAGACGATTGAATCATTTGTAGATCTAACTCAATATCACTTGTTGTTTCAAGATTTGTAATTGAAACATCAAGATCTATAAAAAATAATTCAACAGACTCTTGTTCTTCTTTAATCTTTAGTTCATCAGCAATTTTTTTATCTTCAGTTGCTTGCTTTTCATTTAAATATTGTTGATGTTTTTCTTTAGCTAATCTTCTGTATTCAGTAAGATAATCCATCTTTATATATCTTATAACCTATTAAAGATATAATATACATTAATCAATTTTTTTATAAAAATTGATTTATTTAATTTATTATATTATACTATATTATATTTATAGTATATTACAATGAATAATACAAAACCTTGGATTAATGGTCCATATAATCCAGAGAATAGTCGCGATACTATTGTGTCTCAAAAAGAGACACAACAAAGAGAGACACAACAAAAAGAAACACAAAAAATTAATATTAGTAAACTTCATAAAGAACCTTGGAATACTGGTCCATTTTATAATAAATCGACAAAATGCTACAAACAAGATTCAGAATTTAAATTTGCAAATCTAGAAGGAACACCATTTTTTATAGATTGTCGAATTAAAAAATAGGATCTATAATTTTTTGCATTCATAGGCATTTAAATTTTGTTTTATATAAGCTTTTATTACATCAATTGTTCTTATTGTATTAGTGTATTCTGAAGTTGATATTACGATATCTGCAAATTTATGAGATGGTTCTACATATTTTACATATGATGGTTTAACATATTTCTGATAATGTTCTACGACTGATTCATGTGTTGAACCACGTTCAGCCATATCCCTTTTTATTCTTCTTGCTAGACATATATCTGCATCTAATAAAGTAAATATCTTTAAATCTAATTCATTGCGTACAGACTCATCATATAACACAAATAATCCTTCGACAATAACTACTTCTAGATTACTACCATCTAATTCTTTTTCAATTCCATCACGTTGAGACGTTTTAAAATTATATTTTGGTATATTTATTTTTTGTTTATTTTTTAATTTATCAATGTCTTTTGCTAATAAATCTAAATCAACAGATGTTGGTTCATCCCACATAGACGGAGGTCTTGGTTTACCATCACTAGATGACTTATTATAATTATCACATGATATAATTTCAACTCCATTAAAACCCTCTGCTATTAATGATTTTTTAATAGAACCTGCTAAATATGTTTTACCACAACCAGATGCTCCAGCAATTCCTATTACAAAGATACCTTTTTTAGAATTTTTTTTTGTTTCCTTTTTAGATACTTTTTTAGATCCCTTCGATTTTTTACTAACATTTGCACCACCTTTTAAGTTAAGTATAGATGATTCTTTTAAATTTAAATATTTATTCTTATATTTTAAATATTTCTCAAATGACATATATATTAATAAATATAATCTTATTTTTTTATTTATGAATGGGAGCCGGAGCAATTTTAGGAACCTCCAATAATCTTTTAATATTATTACTAATAGTTCTAATTACTGTTATTATTTTTCTAAATAAAGATTTATCCAATTTTTCTACACGAATATATGAGTTATCTATAGAATCATCCTCTATAGAATCATCAATTAATTTGTTGGTTACATCTGTTCTAGATAAACATTCTTCAATTAAATGGTTATCTCTTCCGCATCTTTCACAAATATTTTTTTCCATATATTAACTTATAAATAATTGTTTATAAATTAGTTAAAAAATAAATTTTAAAATATTATTTATATATTATTATTAATGTATCATAATCTAAAGTTACCTATACCACTACCAAAAGATTTAAAATTTTGGACTAGTAAGCAATACCACGCGGCTGCATTACTAACACAAAAATTAATACATAATGAAGTATCAAATGATTTCAAAAGATATTTTGATTATGAAACTATAAATATTGAATATAATGAAAAAACAAACTTTATATATTTATATGATAAATATATTAATTATGCAATGATTATAAATGATCAAATTGAAATTGTAGATGCTTTAGGAAATATAAAAGATTTTGATAATAATAACTTAGGATGCTTAGCTATTCTATATCAGTAAATCCAGGTTTAGGAGATGGACAATATTCATTGGTTCCATATACTGCTTCTATTGTTGGTGATATTTTAATAGACTCTGTAGGGGTTTGTACCTTTTTTGGTTGAATTCTATTTTTACTATTAGGAATTACGCGTATATATCCTCGCCCAGGATTACACAAAATACATTTATATAATAGATTTTTGTTATCAAGTATTTTTGCATTTAAATGTTTACACATCCAATTCGGTCTTGGTGATTTTGATACTATTGTGTTTAATGGATTCATAATCACTATACTTGGTTTCATTCTACTATATACTAGCATAAGAAAATTATAAAAAAATAGAAAAATTAAATTATTAAACTAACTTAATAAATTATTAACTTAATAACTTATTACTAATATATTCATAGAATGCTAATGAACTATTTAATACCATTTATTATAATAGGAATAACATATGTAAATATTATACGAGGACATGATGTTTATCTACTTGTGATAACAAATAGATTTAATCTAAAGATATATTCATCATTCGATTTTGGATTTATCTTTTTATATACACTCCTAGTTACATATAATATATCATTAATAAATGTATCGATTAAAAGAATTAATAGATATATTCAAGAATACAAATCTCATATTGAAATTGATAAACTATTTATAAAAATGGAATATAATTCAGAAGATTCTAAATTTATAGAAAATACACAGTGTCCAATATGTTATATTGAATATAGTGAAGATAAGGGAAATAAGGAAAACAGTATATGTCAGTTAATTCAATGTACACACATATATCATAGAGACTGTATAAAAAAATGGTATGTACAATCAAATAAATATAGTTGTCCAACATGCAGAAGTGAAATTATTTTATAAAAAAACAAAAGAATTAATAAATTAATTTTTTTGTTTTTCATCTTTGATTCTCTTTACGCTATGCGAGGGTTGGAGTTTTACTACTGTCCGTTTCAGTAGGTTTAGGCACAACGTGATTTGCCTGATTGAGTTTCAAAAATTAGTGACAGTCCAGTCACGGGGGCGGCTATAGGGATTGCCGCGTTAAAGATCACTATCAGATTCCCTAAGACCTGATATGATTTGCTGTTTTCTCAGGGTACATCTCACCACCCGGCTCGATCGCGTCTACGCGCTTTCTCGCTGTACGACAACTCTTTCTCACACGCTTTTTCGTCATTACAGTCGCCGCATATGAGGTCACGATGAAGAACGGGCACGTCACCACACAGAGGGCAGATAAATTTGAGCCTAATTCTCCTAAACCAGCGCTGGATCTTCACAACGGGAGCAGGCACGGGAGCAGGCACGGGAGCAGG
>Ga0114978_10001046_pt1 | contig 23303 bp, 19 predicted proteins | sample S_140212_EF_Meta_FD_87027 | JGI IMG/M metagenome (GOLD analysis project Ga0114978, IMG submission 87027) | Freshwater microbial communities from Lake Simoncouche, Canada to study carbon cycling - S_140212_EF_MetaG | ecosystem: Environmental > Aquatic > Freshwater > Lake | place: Lake...
GATCGGCTCCCTTTTTCTGAATGAGAGTCCGCCCCCGCAACCTACAATTGCATTTGTCTTGGCCGCAACGCGGCGAAAGTGAATAGCCAGGGGTGTAAACCCCTGGAAATCGCCCTCTCCATGCACCGCAGCCGCAACGCGGCGACAGTTCAATTCCGGGAAGTCCCCTACCACTCTCGCTCAGAATTGATCGTAATTCCACACGACGTTCACCCCGTTGGGGTTCTGGAATTTGGTCGTACCGCGTTCCAGGGGCTTGCGCACCCTGGCTATTGACTGACGTCCCCTTGGGACTGTGAAGAGCCGAGAAGTCGCCAAGGGGTTCCCGATCCATGTTGAACTTGCCCCTCACCATGCAGAAAGGGCAATAAGTCCAATTCACAACCAACGCCGATCGGCTCCCTTTTTCTGAATGAGAGTCCGCCCCCGCAACCTACAATTGCATTTGTCTTGGCCGCAACGCGGCGAAAGTGAATAGCCGGGGGTGTAAACCCCTGGAAATCGCCCTCTCCATGCACCACAGCCGCAACGCGGCGACAGTTCAATTCCGGGAAGTCCCCTACCACTCTCGCTCAGAATTGATCGTAATTTCCACACGACGTTCACCCCGTTGGGGTTCCGGAATGTGGTCGTACCGCTTCCCAGGGGCTTACGCACCCTGGCTATTGACTGACGTCCCCTTGGGACTGTGAAGAACCGGTTTGGAAAGTCGAGCTCGCCCCACCGCCGCTTTCATTTCGTGCTGGACACTCGCTTCATGCGGATGATGACGAGTTGCGGACAAGGGGATAAAGTCCAAAAAACAGCGAAAAACTCAAATTGAAGAGTCGACCTGATTTCCAAAATCCGATGTTGAAGCAATAATTGGCCAAACAATTCGTTCAACGCAAGGCGCGTGCGCCCGCGTGACTTTGAACATTCGCCGAATACGGAAGACATGACATGGCGATTCCAATAGCCGAGTTTTGGTGTTCGAACGACGACGATCATCCGTCATTGACGGACGAGATGGTATCGATCGCCGAAGAGCAACTTGGCGTGAAGCTGCCAGCCGAATATCTCGCCTTGCTTCGGGTTCAAAATGGCGGAGACACGCACGGTTTTGGATTCCCCATGACGCAACCGACGACTTGGGCGATAGACCACGTGCCATTGATCGATATGGCAGGAATCGTGACTGACCCCAGCATCAGTACCGCACAAAACATTTTGGACACAGGATTGATGACGGAGGAATGGGGGTTGCCGCCGCACCAAGTACTGTTGTCCGGCGATGGACATTGGTGGATCACGTTGGATTACCGCAAAGGCGATACGCCGTCTGTCGCGTGGATCGACGTTGAGTGCGGAGAAGACATTCAAGTTGCTTCTACGTTTGCGGCGTTTCTCGACGGTCTTCGGCCCAATTCCCACTTCGACCAGGAATGATCGACGAACAAATCATTCAACGGGATACCGGGACGGTGCCCGTTAATGGAATCGTTCGGCACAATCTGGACGCTGCGGGAAAGGTCGCTTCGCGTTTTGATTGACGAAAGAAGAACCTCAATCGCGGCGACAGACCTCTTCCGATCGCCCCGCTGGAGTGAATGAACTGCGGAAAAAGAGATAAGCCCAAATCATGACCTATAATCCGGCATTTCGCGAACGAACACTTTTTCAAAAAAACAAAACATAATTTCTGCTTTTCACACTTTGATTCGCAGACCAAGAAGCCCGCAACTGAAATAAAAACGCCGAACAAGGCATTCAATACAGACAGCGAGCACACGGCCTGTTAATTTGGACGTTCGTTTGCTCAAGCGACGTTAACTTGATGCAATCGTTTCCACCGGAGGTTTGTGACAAACTGGTGATATATGTCTACCGACTGATTGATCCACGGAACGGCGAAACATTTTACATCGGTAGCGGAAAGGGAAACCGTGTTTTTGTGCATATTCGCGATGAAATCGAAACGGATGACCTTGGCGAGAAGCTGAAACGGATCCACGCGTCCGATACAAAAGGGGACACTAACACAACGCGCGACGCCGACATAAAAACAACGCCCAGAGACGGCCGAAGAGAAGCGCGTCAATCGGCGCCCCTGTGCCAGCCCGAGGTGTGATCGCTCGTTTGAGCTTTGACGAACTCATCGACCGTACAGTTCTAAACCGAAATGAAATCGATGCTCAGAGACGGCCGAAGAGGTCGGGACTCAAAACCGCAGATCACAGCCGTTGTTTACAAGGGCTTAGCCATTTCGTATCGTCATCCCTCGAATACTGAACAAGGGATTCAATACGGACGGCGAGTACGTTGTTGGTTAACTTTAACATCCACTGGTAAAGGCCACGCATGCATGACCGACAACTGACGTGTTACCGATGCGGTGAAATTGTGCCGACCGCAGTACATCGCGATACGGGGGGATCCTGCCGCCAATGCCAGAAAACGGTTCCGAAACGTGTCGAGGTTGCTGATCTGGTGGCATGCATGAGTGGAAACGATAAGCGTTATCGAGGGGTTTACTTTGATAACTACTGCAAACGGAAGCCGTCACTCGATGCCCTTCCAGTACTTCGACAATGTTTACTCCAAGACGACCACTACCTTGTCAAATGTGCTGCCGTTTCACTCTGGAAAATGAAGGAAAACGCAAAACAAGCGATTCCTGAGTTACTAATTGCTGCTGCACACGTTGATCAGGATGGGATGCCACAGGCTTATTGCCATTGCCTCGCTGCTTTGGTATCCATTGACGAGACTCATCCTGAAATCATCCCGTTGATTCGCCGGTTCATGCATCTTGACAATTGGAGCCTAATTTTGGCATCACTTGAAGCGCTGGCGACCATGGGGACCGAAGAGTCGTTGCAGACAATTCCGGAAATTCGGGATCGATGGTACCCGGAGTTCAATCAGACCCAGAAGCGAATCGCTGACAAGTTTCTCGCTGAGTCCCATGCAGCAAAACGCGACGAACAATAAAATATAGCCGAGTTGCCGATCGGGTGTTTTTGCAAAACAAAAAGTGAAAGTTTCTTGGCGGCAAACGGATGACTTTGGTCATGATCGGAAAAAACATGGCATCCATCGACTACGACGGTCTCGCAATCAAAGTCCGCGACGGACTCCGCAAGACTTTCACCGAATTGCTCGCGGCAAATCCTGAGCGTTCGTTTTACACTTTCGCAATTTGGACAGACGACTCACTGCAGTTTGCTCACGCTGCAGCGAACACGGAAGAGGGACTCACCGCCACAGTCAAGCGCTACAACCAAGAGGTCGACCCCAAAAACAATACGACATCTACTCATCATAATATGCGATGGTCATATGGTGATTGGGAGTTCTTTCCCGTTGAGGCTCTGGAACATCTCGCAGATGTGAACTCTGTATTGCAGGACAACGTTCTCGCAGATGAGGATGTGTTCGAGGAACAGATTGCACCGCTTTGGCGGGCCTTGCTGGATGGATTCAAGCAGTTGGAGGCTGAAGGATTCTTTGGCACCGGTCTGGAACGATCAAAAATCACGTTGCTGCTTGTTGGAAACGTTCTCGACGAGACCTTTGTTCAATGTGTTACTGCGCTGAATCCCGAGCCTGTTGCACAACCGTTTTTAAACTGGGATTCTGACGCATCTGACGCATCTGACGCATCTGACGCATCTGACGCATCTGACGCATCTGACGCAGAAATTTTCCGTTGACCGAAATGTCAAGGCGAAATGAAACAAGGGTTTGTACTCGACCATACTCATGGTGGACGCATCGTGAGTCGTTGGTCTTCGGGGCAACCTAAAAAATCATTCTGGGCAGGTACGCAATTCTCCGAAGAAAAACAGATACCGATTGGCACATTTCGATGCAAGAAATGCGGTTACTTAGAATCTTTCGCAAGGCCTGAGTTTGAGGCTGATTAATTCCGGAAGAGAGCTCAAGAGCAATTTCAAGGGGTCAGGATTTCAAAACGCAGATCACAGCTCCTGTTTACACGGGCTTACTCATTTCGTATCGTAAATTCGCAAATGCCGGAACAAGGCAATTAACACGGTTGGCGGTAACGCTGCCGGTGAATTTCAACGTCCAGCGCGAGGGGATGGCATGACACTGCACAAACGTGGCAAATACGACTACGGAGAGAGTCAAGCGGACATTCGCGACGAAGCGCTCCGCTACAGCCGACTCAACGAATACGTGGCACACCACTTCGCAGACGCGATTTGCACCTGCGGATCGAAAACGTTTCGGCTTGAACTTGATGACGACGAGGGAGTGGCGATTCGTATCTGTGCTCAATGCCAAGTGAAACATCCCATCGGCGATAGCGCTGATTATCTGGAAGAGGCCTCACCTGAAGAGTGCGGCTGCCCGTGTGGTGGCGAGCAATTTGAAATCACGGTCGGCGTTTCGCTGTACGACGAAAGCGAGGTCGTGAGATGGCTGTATCTGGGCTGTCGCTGCCCTCAATGCGGCCTCACCGCCGTCTACGGCGATTGGAAGAACGAGTTTATTGGTTACAAGTCCTTACTTGCACAAGTATAATAAGCATTTGTCTTATAAGGGCTTCCACCCCGAACGGCGAGTAATCCGAAGGTGAATTCGAACGTTCGGCTTGCGCAAGAAAAATGCGATACCCCAATCGATTAATATTACGCAATTTTTTCCCGAGGAGTGAACCTGATGCCAGCCAAAAAAAACAGCAAACCTGTGACGATTGAAGCGAAAGCCGCGAAGCATGGCCTGAAAATGTTGGAAGTCAGGGTCCGCTTCTGGACGGATGACATCGCAGTCAAGAAGGGGGAGATCATTCCCAAGCACGCTTGGGGCAGCGGAGTGATCAATATCGACCGGAACGAGGCACATGGTCTCACTCCTGAAAAATGGCTCCCGTTCAATTCGATGGCTGAGATTCCGGCAGCCCTTGAAAAGTGCCTGATCGAGAATGGTGTCAAGATCATCTCAAGCCGAAAGATGAAGAAGTATGCACTTGCTGAACAGCCTAAAGCCAACGAGGGTTGACACCTCACTCAATCGATAAAGTCAATGAGATCCAGTAGAATGGGGAGGGAGCGAACCTGTCTGAGTCAAATTCTGTTTGCGGTTTATGGCTGACACAATTGAATCTGCCGTATTATTAACCCCGTGAACAGAGACTGACCACCAGCGACTTTCCTGATCGGCAATCAATTCCTTCGGAAATCGAGGATGATCGAATGGCGACTGCATGGCAATTTGGCGAGGTATTGGAAGCGGCGGACCATTTGTCACACGAAGAGCAAGAGGAATTGATTGGTATTTTGCATCGTCGTTTGGCTCAAGCGTCTCGCCTTCGACTTGTGGCTGAGATTAAAGAAACTCGCCAGGAATTTGCGGAAGGGCGATGTTTGCCGACGACCCCCGGCGAATTGATGCGCGAGATCATGAAATGATCCGTCTGCTTTTGCAATCGGCGGCGTTCGTGAGGGGTGCGCGGCGACTGGTGAAGAAACATCCGGAAGTCGTCCCGACGCTGGAAGCGACGTTGGGAGCGCTCATGGAGGATGCCTTTCAAGCGGGACTGAAAACACACAAACTTAAAGGCGAACTGGCAGGTTCCTGGGCCTGTAGTGTCGGTTATGACCTTAGGCTCATCTTCGATTTCGTCGAGCATGAAGGTGCCGAGGCGATCCTCCTGCAGAACGTCGGAACACACGATGAGGTTTATTGAATGGGGTCGCCGAACACGTATCAGGCTGTTCTGGACGCCATGCTCACACTGCGAAACACAAATACCTTTGACGGTGTTCCGTACCTGGTTGTTTGGCTGTCAGATTCTGGTGATCGTATTTTGAATCGATCAGCAAAGCGATTAAACGCCCCAGACATCTATTCAGAGTTCGCAGCCGAATTCGGCGATTGAGGCAATTCCAAGGGATCCGGATTCAAAACCACAGATCACTCCCCTGTTTACAATGGCTTACACGTTGCGTATCGTCATTCAACGAGTACCGAATCGAGGGATTCCATACGGACGGCGAGTCACCCGAAGGTGAATTTGAACGTTATGCAGCAAGGTCGACATTGCAATGAACGAACCAATTCAACCTCACCCAAAAAACGTTGATGGCCCGTTTTACGTTGAATTGGGATGTTGCACCTCGTGCGATGTCCCAATGCAGGAAGCCCCCGGCCACTTCGCCTACGATCACGATCACCATTGCTATGTTTGCCGTCAGCCACAATCAGCGTCGGAAATCACGGATATGATTGGCACGGCGTGGATGGCGGAAATGCAATGCATTCGCTATCGCGGCCGTGATAACGAGATTCTCCGACGGCTCGCAGAACTCGACTTGCGTCACATCTGCGATTCAAGAAAGCTTAACATGATCCGCCTGATGTTTGGTTTCCTGGCCGTATGTTTACTGGCGGCCCCGCCGGTGCATGCGGCAGACAAGCTTGCCGCCGACAAAACCGTGAAGGTTTTTGTACTCGCCGGCCAGTCGAACATGGAGGGGAAGGCTCGCAACGCACTCCTGGATTACCAAGCGACGAACGCGAAAACCCAGGATCTTTTCTCGCATCTGCGGCGGGACGACAAGTGGGTCATCCGCGACGATGTGTTCATCAAATTCCTCGATCGAAAAGGTCCGCTCACCATCGGCTATGGGTCCCCCGACTGCACGGGTGTGGAACTCGAGTTCGGGACCGCGATGGGAAACCATTTTGATCAGCCGGTCCTCTTGATCAAGACGGCGTGGGGTGGACACTCGCTTTATAAGCTGTTTCGTTCCCCTTCGGCAGGACTTCCCGCAGCGATGCTGCAGAAGGAATTGGACGAAGCCGAAAAGCGTGTCAAACAAGAGAACGAGAAGAACAAGACGGATGCGCCCCTGCCAACGCCAGAAGAAATCGTGAAGGATTATGGCTCTTCGTATCGCCGCATGCTGACGGAAGTACGGGATGTGCAGCAAAACTATGCCAAACTGTTTCCCGAACTGGAAGGAAAGACGTTAGAACTGACGGGGTTCGTTTGGTTTCAGGGTTTCAATGACATCTTCGGTGCTCAGGACGAATACGCGTCGAACATGCAGCACTTCATCAAGGACGTTCGCAAGGATCTGGAGACTCCGAATTTGCCGTTCGTGATTGGTGCACTCGGTCAGAACGGATCGAAGCCAGCGACCAGCGGGATGTTGACGGTCCGCGAGGCGCAACTGTCGATGAACGAAGTCCCCGAGTTCCAAGGGAACGTCAAGGCGTTTCCCGTCGACGTGCTGGTTGACAAGGCTGCCGAGGCGTTGTTCCCGAACTGGCAGAACGAACCGGAATGGGTTCATACTGGCAGTGACCGTCCCTACCACTATTACGGCAGCGCGATTTGGTTCAACCGCATCGGCAAGGCGATGGGGGACACGATGCTCGAACTGCTAAAACATCCCCAATAAACGAGCAACCCGATGAATCGCAGAGAGTTTTTCCAATGCGGAGGACTTGCCCTTGGGGCCATTTCTCCGTTGGGGTTATCGCTCCCCGAAGTGCTGGCGCGTGAAGCGGCCAGCGGTGGAAAGAAGCGAATCAATGTGATCTTCCTATTCCTGCAAGGGGCTGCAAGTCATGTGGACATGTATGACCTGAAGCCCTCTATGCCCGACGAAATTCGGGGAAAGTACCAGCCGGTGTCGACCAATCTGCCGGGATTGCAGTTGAGCGACCAATTGCCGAAGCTGAGTCAGTGTGCCGACAAATTTTCTCTGATTCGCTCGATGCATTCGTATAGCTCCGAACATGGCCAAGGTGATTTCCACATGATGTGTGGAAGTCCCGAGGACAAAAACATCCAACCGCCGGGGATTGGTGCGGTGCTCAGTTGGCAGCAAAAGCAGCAGGCCCCTGTGCCGCCGTTTGTGCATTTGGGAAACATGAAGCATCCCGCGCACAGCGCTCCGGGTTACGGCGGGTTTTTGGGTAGGACCTACGATCCGTTTCTCATCGATCAAGATGCGGACGAACCGGGGTTTGCGGTGAAGGAATTCGATGCGGCTGCGGATGTGGACGTTGATCGTCTGTCGGGTCGTTCCTCGCTGCTGCGATCGCTCGATCGCTACCAGGCCGCTCAAGAGAGGCAGTTGGAGTTTTCGCTTTACCACAACAATTTTCGCGAGCAGGCCTTGAACCTGGCGACATCCCGACAGGCTAAGGAAGCCTTTGATCTGGCACAGGAACCGGACAAGTTGCGTGATGCTTATGGACGCAACCGAGTTGGACAGGGGATGCTGCTGGCACGGCGTTTGATCGAGGCTGGGGTCCGATTTGTGACGATCCAGGGATACGTCGATACGGGTATTTACGCGTGGGATCATCATTGGGGCATCTTCTCGCACCTGGAGCAGCAGTTGCCCATTTACGACAGCAGTTATTCGGCGCTGCTCAACGATCTCGCCGATAGGGGTATGCTCGACACCACGCTGGTGATCACGGCGGGGGAATTCGGGCGGACGCCAAAGCTCAACAAGGACAAGCAGGGGCCCGGTCGCGATCACTGGGGACGCTGCTTCAGCCTGACACTTGGTGGTGGCGGGGTGAAGACAGGTCAGGTGATTGGTGCCAGTGATAAGTTTGGAGCGGTCCCGACGGAACGTCCCGTCTCGGTCCCAGATTTTGTGGCGACGGTCTACCAGGCCTTGGGCCTGAATCCGCACGCGGAATTCCTGTCCCAGGGGCGTCCGATGAAAATGCTGCCCCAAGGAGAAGTTGTCCACGAATTGTTCTAGGCGAGCCGATGTCACGTGAGCTTTTATGTGACACCACCAAAAACCATCAATCCAAAATCGTCATAACTCAATAGCCGAGGCGGGGTTCGAACCCGCACGGGATTTTCGTCCCACAGGATTTTAAGTCCTGTGCGTCTGCCTGTTTCGCCACTCGGCCAGTTGCGTCGCTCGATTGTCGCGTGGAATTCACGACACTGCAAGTGCGCCTCGATTCAAATCCAAATTTGGTGCTCTCCACGGCGTTTTTTCTCGCGTGGAATTTCATAGTCCACAATCCGAATCCTGACCGAAACCCACTGAAACCGCATCATGGCTTCTTCAGGCGGGTGCGGTATTTGTCGTAAAACCGGGTTTGACGGCTTTCTGGCTGGAATGGCTGTCCGTTGATCAAAACTCCCTTGATCTGCGTAGTCTGCTGCAGCGGTGATCCATCCGTGAAGATCACATTCGCTCGCTTTCCGACGGTTAACGAACCAAGGCGGTCGGCGGCACCGAGAATCTCGGCTGAGGTGAGTGTGACTGCGCGGAGTGCTTCGCGTTCTGGCAACCCGTAGGCGACTGCCTGGGCCGCTTCAAAAGGGGCGTTCCGGCTGTTCGAGGCGGTGTCGGAACGGAACCCGAATTTGACTCCCGCTTCGTGCAGTCGTCCCGCGTTGGCGTACGGTGCGTCAAACGGATCGTATTCTTCGACCGGCTTCCGCATCGTGGGGCCCACAATCACCGAAACGTTTGCCGCTTTAATTTTATCGGCCACTTTCCAACCGTCAGTGACGCCGCAGAGAATGATCTTGAGCTTTTCTTTTTCGGCGAAGTGCAACGCTTCAACAATTTCTTGCCGTGTGTCGGCTTCGATGTACACTGGCTTTTCGCCACGTAAATAGGGGCGTAGCGCTTCAAACCGGGGATCGATCAGTCCGTTTGAAACTGGCTTCGCCGCAGCGTCCCCCGTGGGGTCGGGTTGCGTCGAGCGGGATTTGTCGTAGAGGCGTGCCTCTTTCAAGTGACGCTTGAGTTCTTCGATCGCCTGCTTGCGGTTGCCTCCTCGCGGCCAGATCAGATGTAGTCCTGCTTCCATCTCGATCACCATTTCTGGCATCGTCCAGCCGGCAAGCTGAGTCAATGATGTCTGCCCGGTGATGATTGCCCCGTGAGCACGTCCATGCGAGGTCATGTTGTCACCTCCTGCCGGCAGCGCCAAGGTGGTGGTGATTCCCCCGGCGCGGGCAACGGGGATCAGTTCGGAATCGGGATTGATCGCAATCCCCGCCCGCAGGTCGGCCTGAAACTGACCCCCTTCACTCAGGTCACTCGTCTCACGAACTTTGCCGATTTCGATCAGCCCGACCGAGGTTCCGGCATCAATCAAACCGGGGTACACATGCAATCCGTCGAGCCGCAGCACAGGAATTCCCTCGGGAATCGGCAGGTTGTGACCGATCGCAGCAATCTGCCCCTGATCCACGATCAAGACACCGTTGGGAATATCGTCGGCATCGATCGGATGGAGTGTGGCCCCGGTGATGGCGTATTTGCTGGCCATGGCGGGGTTGAGGTCGATGCGGGTGATGCGTTGTTCGGCTTTTGGCAACAGCAGTTCTGGGGGTGTTGCCGAACGGGCGACCGCTTCGGGACTCATGATGCTCGGCTGCTTGTCGCGGGTGAAATAGACCTCGCCCGCGATCAGGGTTTGTTCACAGCGTGAGAAGGCGCTGAGCGGGTGTCCGCTGAAAATGGCTAAGTCGGCCTGCTTGCCAATTTCGATCGAGCCGAGACGATCGGAAAGTCCAAGTTCTTTCGCGGGGTTCAGCGTAATCGTTTGCAGGGCGGCATCAGGGGGCATGTTGCCATAGCGGACCGTCTTGGCCGCTTCGAGATACAGATGCCGGATCAGTTCCCAGTCATCACTTTTGATCACGACGTTGGCACCTGCTTCGTGGAGCAGTGCGGCGTTGTGCGGCGCGGCGTCGAACGCCTCGACCTTGTAGGCCCACCAGTCGGCGAAGGTGCTGCAGCTGGCGCCATGTTTGACGATTTCTGGAGCGACCTTATAGCCTTCGAGCACGTGCTGCAGCGAGCGGACTCGGATGCCATGGTTTTCGGCCACGCGGAGCAGCATCAGGATCTCATCCGCCCGGTAACAGTGGGAATGGATGAATTTCTGATGATTCAGAATATCGACCAGTGCTTCCAGTCGCAGGTCACGCCGGGGCTCGAGAAGCCGGTCTGCGGCCCCTCCTGCCTGACGTTTGGCCTGTTCGTATTCCATCCAGCCTCGACGATAATCGAGTGCTTCGAGGAAGGCTCGATTGAGTGTTGCTTCGACACCGAGTCGCGTATTCGGAAAGCGTCCATTCCGAAACTTGACATTTTCCCCTAAGGCAAATTTCACGCCCGAGTTTGAACCTGGGAACAGGTGTTCTGCCGGGGTGGTGCCGTGCTTAAGCTGCACAACGGCATCTTGTCCGCCGATACAATTCGCAGAACCATGCAGCAAGCGAGCGGTGGTGACACCCCCTGCCAAGGCGCGATACTCGCTGGCATCAGCAGTGTTAACGACATCCCGTACTCGGACTTCACAGACGATGGACGCGGTCGCCTCGTTGACCCCTCCGAGCCCGCTCGAGATCATGATATGACTGTGGGTATCGATGATCCCGGGCATGACGAACCGCCCCGTCGCATCAATGACAGTCATTCCGGGTTCGGGCTGCAGATCGGGACCGATCGCGACGATGGTCCCCGCTTTGACGAGGATCGAAGTTTTGGGCAAGGTCTGGCCGGTGGCGGTCAGCACCGTACCGTGCCGAATCAGGACGTTCCCGTTGGTGACCACCGATCGGGCTTTCCGATCATCGGCGGTTTCGATCGGTAGCTCGCCGGGAATCACCGTTGTTGTGGGGATTGCCGGCGTGGGGATTGGCGGCGTGGCGTTTGTGGCTGTGGCGTTTGTGGGTGCGGTCGCGTCGACCGTTTCGATCCCAGACAACTGAACTGCAGCGGGAGGGGGTTCTTTGGCTTCCACTCGTTTGGCCGACCATTTCGCTGCGGCACCAAACGGAGATTTGAGGTTTCCCTGCAACTCGAGCAACCGGACCGGTTCCGTGGCGGGCTTCGGTTCGGTGGCGGTTTCTGGCTGAGGTTTCGCGGGGATCACCATGCCGACCGTGTCAAATTTGAGCTGGATCGTGGAATCCCCCGCTCCGATCGACACCACAAATTCGATCCCCTCTTTGGTGGCCGTTCCGGACGTAATCCGTCCATCACCCTGTTCGCTGATAAATCGACCAGTCAACGAGCGATCGGTCTGGGTCAGTTCGAGATCCCCACGAACTTTGGCCTCGGCCGCATCAATCTCGACCAGCCATTTACCGGCGACTTGTACCGGCGGCAGTTCGCCTGGCTTGGTCGGTTCGACAGTTTTGGCATCCTTATGATATTCATAACGCTGTGTCCCGATGACGACATGTTTGACTCGTGATTGTTCGTTATCGAAGGGGCCAGTCAGGGCGATGAAATAAGCGGGGCGACCGACCGCGATGGTACCGAGTTCTCGTTCCAGTCCGAGGATCGCAGCCGCCTGGTTCGTGAGTGCGGCGAGTGCCGCATCGCGTGAGAGTCCATTGGCGATCGCCTGCCGCATCCCCTTCAGCACGTCCCCTGGGGACTTGCCATCGCGAGAAGAAACGGCGAAACGAATGCCCGCTTTTTGTAGCTCGGCCAATCCACCGACACGTCGTTTCCATTGGAGCAATTTCTGATCGCGGACTCGCTGTGGATCGGGGATGTCGGCATATTCATCGTCACCCTGTTTTACCGCCTCGACCTTCGGTTCGTCGCCGAAATCGACGTGCAAAATGAGATCGGTTTCCGTTGCTTTGAGACGGTCTGTCAAGCGATACGCTTCCTGACCACCCCAGATGGCAATTCGGAGCTGATGTTCGGCGGCAAAGTTTAAGGCACGATCATGATCGTCTCGATCACTCGCGAGAAACAAGGTGCGGAGTCGCCCTGCTCTCATAGCTTGAAAGGTTTCCAGCACCGCATCGGCTGCGGGGCGGTCGATTCCGCTGACCCCGTCCGCGAAGAGCCGCTGTTGTTTTTCGTGGCGAGCGGCGTCGAGAAAGGTCTGACGGAGATGGGCGTGCATTCCCATATTCGTCGAGGGATATTCGCCGCCACCTCGCTCAAACAGTTGCAGCGTCGAAAAGGTTGAGGGGACCAGCAATGCTTCACGAATTGGCAGGGAAGCGAGCTGCAGGACAGCACCTTGTCCACTGGCAATCCGGCCAGCGGGGAGGACCTGCACGGCGACAAAACCCGATTGTCGATAGCGTTCGAGTTCGCCGGGGACCATTTTGAGATGCTTGGCAGCGGCATATTCGGGAGTCAATCCGCTATGGTCATCGCTGCGAAGTCCCGCCAGGGCATACTTCGAGATTTCGACGCTTCGTCCTTCGACGGTGACCGGTTTGGCGTCATCCTGCAGCGTATGGGCTGCGGCATCGATAAAGCCAGAATAAATCGTGAGTCCGTCACCCTCGATGATTTCCGCCTCGACGGGAATTTCAATCCCATTTCCCAGGGCAGTAATCCGGCCCGCATGCACCACAACGGTTGCCGCTTCGAGGACTTGGCCTGGAGCGGTCACGATTCTGGCGTTGCGAATCGCAAACGTTCGAACTTGATAGCCGGGTGCCTCATCGGCCTTCAACAGACGATTCAGCGAACTGACGACGACGGCACAAACAAGAATTGTTCGAACCAGCAAGGGAATTGAACGAAACGGAGTACGAGACAACGGAATATTCCTGAATCAATGAACATCGGCGAATTCAGCGAAATTGACTACAAAAAGCGAGCGGTCAATCGCCGAACCCGTTGTGACGAAAACAAACGCAAACGAACATCAAAACAGCCTAGCCGGGCGCACCCCCCTGCCGCCAGAGTTTCCTTTCGCTGTTTGGAAAAGTTTTTTGAGACTCTCCTACGGATTTCCGCAGTAACAGGGGGAGTTGCCATCGAAGTCATGCGGGGGAAATTCAGTCTGACAACAAGAATTGGAGGAGCGGTTCGGACTGGTAGAGTTCCTGTCCCCCATGCCCTAATCCCTCAATCACAACGATCTCGGCAGCACCACCCAATTGCTGATAGCGGCGTGCAATCTCGGTCGAATTGGCGTTCATCGGAACCACTTCGTCTTTGTCCCCGTGAATATGCAGAATTTTTACCCCCGCTTTGGCGAGGGGGGCAAGATTATCGACCGGATTGAATTCGGCGATCCTGTGGGTCAACTCTGGCAGGGTCAGTTTGTAGTCGAGCCCCTTAACGGGAAAGTTGATGACATTCGGCAGGGTAGGCCAACTGCGAAAATCCGTGGCGGGGCAGATTCCGGCGATCCGTTCCACACAGGTCGGATTACGAAACGCCCAGCCATAGGCGATCAAGCCACCATGACTTTGGCCGATGATGCGAGCTCGCCGATTCAGGCCAAATTCGTTGGTCACTCGTTCATGAAACGCCTGACAGACTGCGGCGGCAGCAGGGCTGCCACACGAGGGACCCACATCGATACCGGCGACATGAAACCCGGCGGCGAGCGCTTGTTCGAGATAATGGCGATGCTGCAGGCTGCCAAATCCATCATTGACACCCAGCCAGAAAGGAAATTCCCACAGCCAGCGTTTTGCCGGATCGACTTTGCCGGTCGGCTTCACCACATAAGCGATCCGATCATGGACGCGAAGTTCCTGGAGTTCACCGCCGCGATAAGTACCGGCAATTTGAGTCGGCACCATCCGCACGGCTCGTTCAGCATCCGACATGCTCACAGGGGCTTTTGCGGGGGCTTGAGGGGCTTTGGGATCGACCACCTTCTGGAGCACAAAGCGGTAGGGACGAGGTTTGGCGATCTGCCGCTGCATCGCTTCCAGCTGTAAATTGGACCGGGTAACCTCGGCCAGATAGGGGGCTGCGGCCGCGGACCGAGAAAGATATTCGGCAGTGAGCCGCGCCGAAAGATCGAGTTTATCTCGAGCTTCGGTCAGGGAATGAAGGATGTTTGCCTGGGCATCCCACGGCCCGCCAGGAACCCAGGGGTCTGCGGTCGCGGACGAGAGATTCACTCCCTGTTCGAGTTGCTGAGCCGAATAGGTGCCGACTTTTCGTCCCTCGACCGTCAGCTCGTAATCGGCTTTAGCGAGCGATTTGATCTGCAGCTGGTATTGGTTGAGTTCTTCCGGGATCGGAATGAAGCGGAAATGAAGTGCGAAAAACGTTTGGGCGTTGAGCGGCAACCCGTCATCCAATCGGGTGAATTCGAGTCGCTCGGGGGTTCCCGTAAGATCTGTGATCTGGCAACCGCTCGCTTCCAGCAGTTTTCGCTCGCTTCCCTCGATCGTGACCGAGGAAACCTGGGCCGGGGCGGCGAATCCCTTGAGTATCGCGTAGGCCATGGCGGTTTGTCCCAAGTCGCTTAAGTGAACGTTGTCGGCCGTGTGCAGCGATTCGTGCTTGCTCTCGTCGGTCACGGCCTCGTTCGCCTTCAGGACTCGTCGCTGGATTTCACGCATGGTCCGCTGCACATCAATCGTTTGACCCCCGTTTTCTCTGGCGAGTTTCAGCCCGTCATCACACATGATTTGCAGAAAGTCGTTTTCGGTTTTGTCGGGATCCGCTCCTGTGATTGCGGCCGAGCAAACGATAACACGAATGGAACGAGCACGGCATTGGCGGACGATGTCTCGAATCGAGTTTAAATATCGTTGTCGATGTTCGTCATCGGCATGAAAACCCCAGCCGATATCATTGATTCCATAGGCAACCGTGACGAGCGTGACACCGCGACCGAAGACCTCTTTTTCGAGACGTGCCAGCCCCCCTGCGGCGGTCTCGCCCCCTTTGCCAAGGTTGATGAACTGGACTTTTCGATCGGGGTACCTGAGTAACGTGTAGTTTTCGATCAATTTGCCGTAAGTCCTGGAGGCAGTGATACTGTCGCCGAGAAAGGCGACGGTGTCACCATCACGAAGGGCAAAGTCATCCGCCTGGACCAAGCTATTGATCAGTGCGAAAGCGACCATAATTACGGTGGTGCTGACAAGGGGGCGGAATTTGCCTGAGAACATCGGTTCATCCTCGACGGGGAGATGGGGGGCCGCCGTTGTTTGGCGGTTGCGTTTGGCAGTTGGTTTTGGCGACTCCAGAAGTGACGCGATCCATCGCGGACGGACGAGAATTTTGACAGATTTTCCAACAAACTCAATCAGCAGCCACGTTTTCCCGTTGATTTTCCTACAGGTAAGGCGTCGCCACAGTCCAATCCATGGCAGACTCACTCCGGCAGAATTGCCTCTCCGGGGCGGCCGCGACTCCAATATCCCCCCTGCCCCGACCGTATCAACGCGTTCATTCGCTGCTGCCATACGCTTGGATGCTTCAATTCTGATCGTTATTCGCAGAATTCGGCAGAGACTCTCCCGTTCACTCAAAATTTCGCTAAGATTTGCTGTCGGACTGATCTCGCGTTCTTGGCCAGCCAAAGAAACAGGTTTCGGACCCCATGCGATCCAAATCCCGCAACCCAAGAGGTCAACAACCAGCGAACTGGCTGACCACGGATCTGGGACGCGGCGAAACGGGTATTCACTGTCGAGAGCGCGCAAAGTTGTTGTCAATTAAGAGGATTTCCGTCTGATGGCCGTGTTGATGCAGATTAAGAACGCTACCAAGAGTTATGGCAATCAGGTGTTGCTCGACAACGCGGAAGCGACGCTCTCGGAAGATATCAAAGTTGGTTTTGTGGGTCGCAACGGTGCAGGCAAAAGTACCCTGCTGAGAATCCTGCTGGGGGAAGAAGAGCTCGACACGGGCGATGTCACCCGACATCCCAAGCTCCAGATCGGCTATCTGCGACAGCATGACCCGTTCCAACCGGGGGAAACCGCACAGGAATTCCTGATGCGTGACAGTGGCCAGCCTGACTGGAAATGCGGCGAAGTGGCCGGCCAATTTGAACTGAAGGGTTCCTATCTGGATGGCCCCATTTCCAAGTTGTCGGGGGGTTGGCAGACTCGCGTCAAATTGGCGGCATTGCTGCTGCGAGAGCCGAATCTTCTGTTGCTGGACGAACCGACCAACTTTCTCGATTTGCGGACCCAGATTCTACTCGAACACTTTTTGAAGAATTATCGCGAGGCCTGCCTGATCGTTTCGCACGATCGGGGTTTTCTGGGTGCCACGTGTACACATACGCTCGATTTGTCTCGCGGCAAACTGACGATGTATCCGGGCAAGATTGATGCCTTCCTGGAATATCAGCGGGATCAGCGTGAGCATCTGGAGCGATCGAATGCGGCCGTGATTTCCAAGCGAAAGCATTTGGAAGAGTTCATTGCCAAAAACAAGGCTCGGGCCAGCACGGCAAATCAGGCAAAATCGAAAAGCAAGCAACTCGAACGACTGGAAGTTGCCGACATTGCCAGCGATGACCCAACCGCCCGGATCCGGGCTCCTCAGGTGGAACCGCGACAAGGCCCTGCTTTGCGGGCGCTGAATCTGGCGATTGGTTATCCGGAACGGAAGATTGCCGAGGGGATTGATCTGGAAATCGAACATGGTTCACGAGCGGCGATCGTGGGGGACAACGGGCAGGGAAAAACGACCTTCCTGCGCACGATTGTTGATTCCTTGAAACCGGTCGAAGGGGAAGTCCGTTGGGGCTACGGTTGCCAGATCGGGGTGTACGCCCAGCATGTTTATACGAGTCTCTCGGAAAAGCAGACGGTTCTCGAATATCTGGAATCCTGCGCAGCAAAAGGGACCAAGGCCCAGGAAATTCTCGGCGTGGCCGGTGCCCTGCTCTTCCGTGACGATCATGTCCAGAAAAAGGTGGCGGTCCTTTCTGGGGGAGAACGGGCACGGCTCTGTCTCGCCGGACTGTTGCTCAGCCAATACAATATTCTGGTTCTCGACGAACCAGGAAACCATTTGGATGTCGATACGGTCGAAGCGCTTGCCGAGTCATTGGTGGCTTACAAAGGGACGGTGATTTTCACGACCCACGATCGTCACTTTATGAAGCGGGTCGCGACCAATATCATCGAAGTTCGCGATGGCCGCGTCACCAATTATTCCGGTAACTACGAAGCCTATCTGTACTATGTCAACAAGGAAATTGACGACGGGGAACGTGACGAAGCAAACAAGCGCACCAAGATTCCTCCTTCGACCGTTAAGCCAACGGATGTCGTGAGGCCTGCTGCAGCAGCTAGGGCGACGCGGCGTAACGAACGAGAAGTCCGCAAAGAAATCTCGACGATCGAGAAGACCATCGCTCGACTGGACGACCAGAAGAAAAAATCCAGTGCCCTGCTGATGCAAACCAGCGATGCGAAAGAATCATTAAAACTGCATCATGAAGTCGAGTCACTGGCAGTGGAACTGGCGACAGCCGAAGATCGCTGGTGTCAGCTACAGGAAGAACTCGGTGACGACGCGTAGCAAGTTCGGCTACGGGCCAATTCTTTTATTGGCCCGGGCCGGCCACGCGTCGTCCGATTGCACCAAGGATCGAGAAACTTCGTTGCCGAACCCGCTGTTGTGGATTTCCATCCCAAGTGCATCCTCTTTCAGTAGATGAGAGAAGACGCTCTTGGGATGAAATCGTGAACGTTCCGCTCGTTTCACCGTTTCGTTCTCCAGTCGCTCCTTGCCAAGCATTCGAAAGAACCGCAACAGTTCTTGGCTCTTCGCTCCGCAACCGTTCACAGCGAAGTGAGGTGGACAGGCACATTTTTCCGTCAAAACGATAAGTAAATGGTTTGAGCGATTTGGGGGATGTTCATTTTGTCGCGGGAAAAATGAGCCAGTCCCCGAACTGTGAACGGTTACCTTCGCTCGCTATTTCAGTTCCGATTCGACATAGGTATTAATCTCGGTCTGGTAAGCATTGGCATCGACCATCGTCAAACCAATGAAAATCGCTGCAAAGGCCAGCGAAAAAACAACAATCAATACATTGAAGGGCTTGTCATGCTTGAGGTGCATAAAGAAGAGCGCCACAAGCACGGCTTTGACGGAAGCGATCCCCATCGAGAACCAAATCTCGGCGGATCCGAGAGAAAGCGTTGAACCGTAAAGCGTCACGACCGTCAGTGCGATTAACGTCGCGAAAGTCCCCAAAAGAGACCTGATCGAAGGGATATGCTCATGATTCGCATGAGCGGTAATCGGGGTAACAGTAGACTCATGCATAATCTGACTCAATCTCCTTGACAAGGCATCAATGCTGGGACTTGATTCGACAATTCACACTGACTCAATGAATGAGGTAAAGTAATGGAAAAAGAAAAATCCAAATCAGGTCAACAAGGTGCCAGTACAGCCCCACAAAGTCGACGGGGGCATAATACTCTGCGTTGAAATCACCACGCACGGCCCTGATCAGGATCCAGGTAATCGCCCCCATTCCGCCGAGAATGTGGATTCCGTGCAGCCCTGTCAGGGCATAGTAAATACTAAAAAAAACACCCACATCACGTGGCATCACAGTCGTCTTGCCTGCATCTTGTCCATCCCCATCGTGAGCATGTTCGTGGCCAGCAACTGGATGAAAATCACCCGCCCACAACAAACCCGCGTGCCACTTATGTGAATATTCAACATACTTGATCGAAAGAAACACCGCAGCGAAAATCAGTGTGAGAGTGAGATAAACCACCAGCATTTTCTGTTGACTCGTCTGGGCGGACCGCACAGCCAAAGCCATCGTGAGACTACTACAGAGCAGAACGATCGTATTGGTTGCCCCCAGTTTCGCGTCCAAAAACTGGTGCGCATAAATGAAAATTTCCGGATGAGTTGACCGGTAAACGGCGTACGCACAGAACAACCCGCTGAAAAACATCACTTCCGTGATCAGAAACAGCCACATTCCCAGCTTTCCCGAGTCAAATTGCTGTTCACTCGAATGGAAATGATGTGCCAGAAAACGAGGATGTGACTGCTCGTGGTTCTCTTGTCCCTGAGAACCGACAACAGTGGCAGCGGTTTGGTTCAGCATTTTTGAAGATTCCTCTGTGGCACTCCACTGACGCCAATATGGTAAAGTGATTTAGGAATATTTTTGTAAAGCTTTTCCGATCGCCCATTGACTTGGGAGATCACTCGTTATTTCAGCGAACGCTAAATCGCCGAATCGTGAGTGGAATGCAATTGCTCCGATTCAACGCGGAAACGATAGCCGCTCAAATCCGGATCATAAATCTGTGAATCAAGATCATAGGGATCACCCGCACAGGGATCGCTTTCGAAATTGTGCAGGGGTGGAGGCGAGCTTGTCTGCCATTCGAGGGAGGCCGCACCCCACGGGTTAGCTGGCGCTTTTCGACCGCGAAAGAGCGAATGGATCAGAGTGAACGCCGCGACAAACAGTGAGGCACCTAACAGGAAAGCACCGACGGTTGAAATCTGATGGTACAATTGAAATTCTGGCGGATAGTTGTAGTAACGTCGCGGCATTCCGCGGGCTCCCAGAATGAATTGAGGAAAGAACGTCAGGTTAAAGGCAGCAAATACGCCAAAACAACCCAGCCGTCCCCAAAACTCGCTGTACATTCTCCCAGTCATCTTGGGCCACCAATAAAAGAGACCCGCAATAAAGGATACGAGCGTCCCTCCCATCATCACGTAATGGAAATGAGCTACAACGAAATAGGTGTCGTGCAAATGAATGTCTGTCGCCAAGGCTCCGAGAAACAGCCCTGTCAATCCGCCAATCGTGAACAGAAAAATAAAACTGAGTGCGTAACACATGGGCGTCGTAAGAATGATTGATCCTCGATACATTGTCGCCAGCCAATTAAAAACTTTTATTCCTGACGGAATCGATACGCTGAAGGTTAACGCACTGAAAACAATCGCAGAGATGCGAGATTGCCCGCTGGTGAACATGTGATGCCCCCAGACCAAAAAACCCAGCAGCGCGATCGCGATACTGCTATAGGCCACGAATCGATAGCCAAAGATCGGTTTTCGACTGAATACCGATATGATTTCACTGATGATCCCCATGGCTGGCAAAATCATAATGTAGACCGCTGGATGCGAATAGAACCAAAAGAAATGTTGGAAGAGAACTGGATCTCCTCCGAGTTTCGGATCAAAAATTCCAATCCCCAGTGCGCGCTCTGCGACCAAAAGAGTCAACGTGATCCCCAACACAGGAGTCGCGAGTACCTGAATGATCGACGTCGCGTACAGAGACCAGAGAAATAGCGGCATACGAAACCAGGTCATCCAAACCGGTCGCATCGTGTGCATTGTCACGATGAAATTGAGACCGGTGAAAATGGAGCTGAATCCCAGAATAAAGACACCGATACTTGCCGTGATCACGCTGGAATTCGTGGTCGTACTGTACGGCGTATAAAACGTCCACCCGGTATCAAGCCCCCCCAAGACGATGGCCGCCAGCAGAAACAGGGCGCCTCCCACCCACAAATAGTAGCTCGCCAAATTCATCTTGGGGAATGCAACATCCTTCGCGCCCAGCATCACAGGCAAAACAAAATTACCCAAGGCTGCAGGAATGCTGGGAATAATGAAGAGAAACGTCATCACCGCACCATGCAATGTGAAGGTATGATTATAGGTATCGTGATCCATGATCGTGCGTTGTGGCGTCCACAATTCCATTCGTATCAAAATGGCAAAGATTCCCCCCAGCAAGAATGCCCCCAATACAGAGATGAGGTACATGATTGCAATCCGTTTATGATCCCGCGTGGCAGCCCATGACCAGAAACCGTGCGAACAATTCAAGTAGTTCACTGCCGAAGGTCGTTCGTTGACTGCTGCGGACTCAGTTTCCATCTGCAAAACCGACATGACTTCACCCTTTTTCACTTCAAACTCTTGATAAATTCAATGATCGCGTCGATTTCCAAGTCTTTGAGTTGCCCCTTGTAGGACGGCATGACGGGTCGATACCCAGCCCGTACTTTCGCCATCGGCTCAAGAATCGATTCGCGAATGTAATTCTCGTCGATCAAAACGGTCGTTCCGTCAGCAAGTGGCTGCGACGTTCCAAAAGTCCCTGAAAACGACGGCCCTGTGCGCGCGGTCGCATCCATCGAGTGGCACTGCGCACAACCGCGGCGGTTGTAAAGTAGTTTGCCAGCTTCGGCAGGTGGCAGAGTCGACATCAGATTTGAGGCCTGCTCTAGCCATCTTTCGAATTCCCCCGAAGGGTGTACGATCACTCTCGACAGCATGTCAGAATGCTTTGTCCCGCAGTATTCGGCGCATAACAACGGGAAGTCTCCCACCTGATTGGCCTGAAACCACATTGAGCTGTAGCGGCCGGGAACAAGATCCATTTTGATGCGGAACGACGGTATGTAAAGACTATGAATCACATCATCCGAAGTCATGGTCAACTTAACGGCCCGGTCGACAGGGACATGCAACTCCCCTTCAATGTATCCATTTGGATACTGGAACGCCCATGACCATTTCTTGGCAACGACTTTGATTTCATATGTTTCCGCTGGAGGCGTCCGCATATCGAGAAAACCGGTGAAACCTTGAAAGAAAATCAGCGCCAGCAGGATCCCAGGGATCACGGACCAAACCACTTCAAGTGTACTATTATGGTCGGGCGCGAATTTTCGCGCATAGCCCGGTCGGCGTCGGTAGAGGACTACAAAAACGAGCATCAAACCGACGATTAGAACAAAGAAAAACGTAGAGAGTGCCAAGATAAAGTAGAAAAGACCATCAACTTCCTTCGCGATCTGTGTTCCGGCAGTCGGAAACCAAAACGAACCTCCCTCCGTCTCGGATACCGCCATCATTGTTTTTGGATCCATGATCAATACCTTCAAGCGATTCGTTTGCACAGCTCACGCACCAGCAATTAAGCGCTGATTTGTTTCGATCGTGACGTCTTCAGGTTGCCACAAAGATCAACAGCCTGGGGCACAATTCGCGATGGGATCTGCTGTTTGTGACGACGTTCCCTCGCGAACTGTCCGACCAAAAACGTTCCCAGCACGAGAGTCATCGCCGCTCCTGCAACCGTCATCAATCGTCGAGCCGCTGGTGCGTACCTTCCGGAAGCGGCGTCATAGTGGAAACAAAAAAGCAGAATTTGATCGAGGGTCGTCCCAATCTGACCTGAACTTGCCTCAACGAGCGCTAATCGCAGGGTCTGGGGAGGGAATGCAACACCGTAGAGGTAACGAGATAACCTTCCGTCAGGAGTCACACTCGCGCAGACGGCAGCGTGGACATATTCTTTTCTCTCTGGAAGGTATCGATACGTAAAGCCTACCGACTTTGCTAACGAGACGATTGCCTGTTCAGAGCCAACTAAAAAATGCCATCCCGCTCCCGCTCCCTCGCGACCGTACATCTGATAATACTTTTGTCTCGTCTGGGCCGCACGGAGCGGAGATTCACGGGGATCGATGCTCACCGAGATCAACTCGAAGTCCCGGCCGCATTGCAGATCGACTTCAGACAAACTGGTCACAAGCCCCGAAAGCTGCAAGCTGCAAAGCA
>Ga0114978_10001047_pt1 | contig 23302 bp, 18 predicted proteins | sample S_140212_EF_Meta_FD_87027 | JGI IMG/M metagenome (GOLD analysis project Ga0114978, IMG submission 87027) | Freshwater microbial communities from Lake Simoncouche, Canada to study carbon cycling - S_140212_EF_MetaG | ecosystem: Environmental > Aquatic > Freshwater > Lake | place: Lake...
CATAGTCGACAGCGGGATCTTCCGCGCCAACTGCCGAGACGGTGATGAGCAGCAACCCGAACAGAACAGTACGTGCAAGGAGCATGGAAAACACCTCACAAGGCGAACCAAGGGATTTCGTCACGAGTGATTCAGTATGTCCCGCAGGCTGCGGATTTGCCACTGCAACCTTGGTAATCTTGGGATGATGCAACGGAATTGTGAATGGGCTCGTTTTGGTGTTTTTTCCGAATGGCATTCATGGGAGCGGTTTTACGGCCGGCGAGGGATCCATGCGTCCCTCGCCTCTCCTGGATTAACCAAACTCGTATTCCCCTCAGACACCTGCAATCAGACGCCTGCGATGAGATCGGCGACTTCCGTTTTGGTAAACGGTTTTTGCAGTCGTGCCCCCATTTGTGCGACGACGCGGGCGGCCGCGTGGGAGGCGAGATGGCCAGACTGTTTCCAGCTCAATCCATTGGTGATGCCGAAGAGGATTCCGGCGGCATACATATCGCCGGCACCCGTGGTGTCGATCGCTTTGGTCGTGACCCCTTCGATCGGAATGGCATGCCCCTGATGCATCAGTAGCGATCCATCCGCACCGAGCGTCAGTGCGACATCGGAGGCGTGTTGGTGAATTTGTTGGGCACAATCGACAGGATCGACTTTGCCAGTCAAGCTGCGGGCTTCTTCCAGATTACAGAACAACAGATCGACAGGACCTTTGATCAAGTCCCAGAAAAACTCGCGATGCATGCCGATCAAGAAGGGGTCGGAAACGGTAAATGCGACTTTGACACCGTTCTTTTTGGCCAGTTCGATCGCCTTCATTGCTGCGGCGGTGGTGGTCTCGCCCGCGAAAAGATAACCTTCAATATAGACAAATTTGGATTTGCGAATTTCGGCTTCGGAAATGTCATTCGGGCTGAGTGTTGCCGAGAGTCCCAGGTGTGTCAGCATGGTGCGCTGTGCATCTTCGGTAATCAGGACCACGCAGGCCCCGGTTTGTCCGGAAACTTGGGGAACTTCGATGGTGACCCCCAGATTTCGCATATCTTTCAGCCAGAATTCCCCCAATTCATCGCTCCCCGTTTTCCCCGCGTAAGCCCCTTGGCCACCGAAGTCAACCAAACCGGCGATCGTGTTGGCGGCGGATCCCCCCGCGCAGCGATTAATTTTGGCGCCTCGGATGGTATCGAGGACGCGAGTTTGCGTCGCTTCATCGACCAGTGTCATAATCCCTTTCTGAAACTGCAGAAGTTCCAGGGCGGAATCATCGATTCGAGCCTGAATATCAACGAGTGAATTACCGACTCCGTAAACATCGTAACTGGTGGACATGAAAAAAACTTTCCAGAGAAACTGTTCAAAAACGGATCCTGCCAACGTTGCGACCAAGCGGCTGGTATTGTACCGGGGCTGGCATTATGCCAGGACGGGCGTCATCGCGGAACTGGCAAGATTTGAGCGAAATCCCTCGAATTGTAGACGATCCTTCAAGGCTCTGCCACTGAATCCCCACAACGATTCCACGCGTTTTTCCACGAGAATTCTTGAGCAAGCGTGTCGAAACTGACCGAGTGAGCCATTACCGCACCCGAGATGGGGAGGCGGCTAGGGAGGGCTGCCCATGGTCTGGTTGATTTTGCTCAATTGGAAAGCTATTTTGAGGTTCGTGATACGCTCTATTGAATGAGCCAATATTCGAAGACGGATCAGCGCAAAACGATTTTCTTCAGCAGCCATTACTTGGCAGCGAGAGGATCCAGTGGCTGGAATGGAGTCATTCAAAACTTCCAAATCGTCGAATGCGTTGAATTACGTTGAAACAGGCAAAACTCAAGAAATCGTCCCCTGCTGGATGGAAAGCAAATTGACTTATCAGAGATTCGAGCAAAAATAGATTCCGTCCGATTCGATCCAGCAATGATCCTCTCAGCCAACTAGGGAATGAGAATGCCTTCGATTATGTTCGCAGCGCGCGGCGGCGGGTTTTCCTCCATCATTGGGTGGTTTATCCGTGTCGTGATTTATGACATCTGTATCACGGGAATTTCAGATGTTTTGCATGTCCCACGGATGGTCGCACTCTTCATTTTTCTGGGAATTCTTGGAGTAATTGCCTTTGTTGGCTATCTGATCAAGCAGCGAACCGCTGGTGACATCGAGTAACTATTGGATCTCCGTATGCGGCGCCAAACAGGGGCGTGCGGCAATCCTGATCTCGACTGCAATCCTTATCTCGGTTATTCCCTGAAAGCGCTTGATTCATGGACTTCCAGATACAGCACGCACCCGTCTTTACTGTCATCGAATTTCAGCTCAGCGAAGCCGAAGAAGTGGTGGCGCAACCCGACAGCATGATCTCGATGTCGCCGGGAATTCAGATTTCTTCCGCGATTGGACAGCCTCGTTCAGGTCAAGGCTGGTGGTCGGGATTCAAGAGTCTGCTGGGGGGTGAGTCCTTTTTTCGTGCGGTGTTTCGGGCGAAGCGAGACTCGCAAACGCTGATGCTGGCTCCGGATAATTATGGCGATATTGTCCCCGTTTCGCTGGTCGATGTTGGCAATTTGTATCTCAGTCGGGGTTCCTACCTGGCACATGTCGGCGACTGTCACCTCACCACCCGCTATGGCGGCATAAAGGGGGTCTTTGCCAAGACCGGACTCTTTCTGCTCCACGTTTCCGGAAGCGGAACATTGTTTTGTCAGACCTACGGGGCGATCAAGGAACGAGAGCTTGCCGAAGGTGAGCAGTTTTTAATCGATAATCGCTATGTGATTGCCTTCTCCGAGACGGTCAGCTACCAACTGGTGAAGGCGAGTCGTTCCTTGCGAGATTCCATGATGTCCGGTGAAGGGCTGGTCAATCGCTATATCGGACCGGGACGACTCTATTATCAGACACGCGTTAAGCCCTCGATCAGTATCCTGGGACATCTGCTGAACGCCGCCACTTGAGCTCATCCTGTGATCACATGTCTTCCACCAATATCAATGCCGATACCATCCCGTTCCGAAGCGACCTGATCCAACAGATCCAACGGGCCAATCGAATTGCCATCCCCTGGGTTCTAATCCAGTTTGTGCTGGCTCTGGTGCTGGCGTCGCAAATCGATTGGGCCAAACTGGTCGATGAACCCTTGTTTGCCTTGATCGCGGTCCTGGTAATTCTGGGCCCGCACGTGATGGGGATCCTCAAGCATTATGCCCTCAATAAACGAGAAATCAGCCAACTCAAAGAGGAAACTCGGTTTGGTGAGTTTGACAAATATCGGCTGCGACGGCTCGCTGACGAGACACTCGATCGATTAGGACTCCCCCGGCCAGGCCCCCCGGTCTATATCACCGCCGATAAATCCCTGAACGCCGGTGCACTTCATCTGGGGTTGGGGGGATTCTTCCGCTCGTTGAATGGAGTTTACCTGAATCGACAGGTTCTGCACCGGCTGACCCCCGCCCAGTTACAGGATCTGATCGGCCACGAACTGGGGCATTTTTATCGATACTACCTGGTGAGTCAGCGATTTCATGGAATCACACTGTTACTGGGGGCGCTCAGTGGTTTGCTGGTGACTCAATGGATTGGCATGTCCAATTTCCTCAGCCTGGTTGCCCTGTCGGCCTGTGGTTCGATCTTCTGGTTCATCTCGGGGTGGCTGATGGCCCGTCATGTGATGGCGATTGAATATCTTTGCGACGATCTGGGTGCTCAGGTCCACGGTCCTCTGGTCTCGATCAACAGCATGTTGACGATGGGTGTCGATCAAGAAATCCAGCTGGCGATCCAGCAGCAGGAACTGACCTCACGTCGATATGGCCATCTGAAGGTATCAGAAATCCTGGAAGCGATCGAAGCGGCGGTCCCGTACGGGTATTCTTCACGAGAATCACTGGAAGCCGCCGTTCAAGTCTCGATGAAACAACAGGCCATCACAAAACGGAAATTATCCCTGTCCGGATTTCTGCAGTATGCCTGGCAAGGTGAAGACGAGTCGGCGATCGAAGACCAAATCAAAGGATTAAAGGAACTGATGACCGTGCCGCGGATTGACTGGGAATTTCTGATCAATCGACCAGGTCATATTGAATTGGACGAACAGCAAGTCAAGCAGTTGGTGAATCTCATTGACGCCGAACCTGGAAAAATCCTGTTTCGCATTCCCGATGAAGTGGGGAGTGGTGATTCCGTTCATCCACCAATTCGCGCGCGAATCCTGTATCTCTGGCAGAACCGCCACGAGATTGAGGCCGCGCGCCAGCAGATTCACACGAATTCTGACTGGAGCCATGGACGCACGGACTGGTGAGCGGTCACAACGGCCCTCCCCCATTGTGAGCTCCCTGCCAACGCGCCGGTGAAACCAATTGTTCGCTGACGCGCTTCAACAAAAATGGATGACGAGAGGGTTCCCCGTCTTTTTGACGACCTCGTAGCCTTTGAAAATATCGACAACGCACTCAAACTTGGATTCATCGTCTGTGATCGAGCGAGGAAACGCTCCGAGTTCTTTGATCGACGCCTGAGGTGACGAAAGACCAAGCCGACGTACCAAGACGGCCTGATATCGCCGAAGCGGATTTTCAAGAATGGAAAGCATCATTTGCGATAACCGGATTTCGTCATTCTCCTGCTGTGCATTCCATAATCGAATGAAGTCTTCCATCGATGGATCGTCGGTTTCCGACGCGACGAGTTCGCACACCTCGTCGATTACGTCGAAGATTGGGTTAGCGCTTTTGTCATCGCCGAGCCACGTGCCGCAGTAAAAGTGAAAGCCTGCCATGTCTGTTACCGGATATTGGAAGTGTCGCCGAAGATTGGATTGTGAAAGCAAATCCCTCAGTATTCAGGTGAGGGGGTCGTGCGGCGGATCCTCGAAAGGACGAGGATGTGCGTAGAACTCGCTCAGGTCCAACTCCCCTTTCGTCTCGGCCTCCAGCAGGTGGATTCGTTTTTCAACCCGCTGCAACCGCAGTTCCAGATGCGGGGGAAGCTTCAGGTCTTTGCCAGTGCGGGGGCGAGGGACCGCCGGATACCCCAGCTGACGCTGTAACGCAGCGAACAGATACAGTGGATCTTTGCCTCGATTGGCCTTGGCGATACGCCCCTCTTGCCGACCGAACAGCATGGGGACACTGGCGGGTTCGTCGAGCTGGCCGAGCTTGCGACGTTCCTCGACGTAAAATTCCGAGCGAAAGTAGATCATGTCCGCAAATTCAACCGTCCCCAATTGCATACGGGCGCGCAGAATCCAGTCTCGCCAGTTCGCATCGTAAACCGGATCATCGGCAATCGCGGCCATCCCCTTGTCATAGCCCAGGCGGTTTCGAGACAGACATTCGAACTGGTAAACAAACAAGCCGGCCGGCTTGCCATTTTCACCACGATAGCGAGCTTCTCGCTCCAGAATCAGCAAGGCGACCCGTTGATCAAATTTGGTTCGATCCTCTTCGGATTGTCGCATCACGAACGTCTGAAAGGGGGCAAAATAGTGGGGCAGATGCGCCATCCCTTCACAAAGACGCCCCTTTAACAGCATCTCGCCCCGCAAAACATCGAGCGCCAGCGGCAAGCGAGTTGTTGCCAGAATCTCTTCCTTGATGCTGATCAAGATTTCCTGGGAAGGGAGATCCTCGGCCAGCCGCTCGAGAAACGTTTTGAAAAAATAGGCCTGCTCAATGTATTCTTCTCGATCGAGAACTGGCATGATTTTCATTCTCGCGTTGCGGCAGGGGGCGTTGCGGCAGGGGGGACACCCCTTAACGCGTTAAAATTACCGTGGCAGACGTCCATAACGTGTCGGTTCGTTGGGCTCGTTGTCAGTGATACCAAACTTCTTTAATTTGCTGAAATACGTACTGCGCGGCAGCCCCAGTCGCTGAGCCGCCTTGGTTTTATTCCCTTGACACTCGTGCAGGGCTGCCACCAGACGCCGTCGTTCCGCAGTTGGATCTTCGTCCGACCAGAAGAGCGGATTCCCGGCTTCCGCCAAGGCCACTGGTGACACCGTTCCCCGGCCTGAGGATAACGACGAGAGCGCAGCGAAGTTCTGCACTTCGACCGGAAGATCGACCAGCTCGACCGTCTCCCGTTCGGCGAGTACCACAGCGCGTTCGATCACATTCTGCAGTTCGCGAATGTTCCCCGGCCAGGAATACCTCATCAAGGCATTCAATGCGTCATCGTCAAAACGAGCAATCCGTTTGCCGCCCCGCGTGGATGCCGATTTCAGAAAGAAAACCGCCAAGTCCAGGATGTCATCAGGCCGCTCACGCAAGGGGGGGAGCGTGATCGAAATCACGTTCAAACGATAATACAGGTCCTCGCGAAAGCGACCCTGGGTGATCAATCGTTCGAGATTCTGGTGCGTGGCGGCGATCAGTCGAACATCGACCTGAATCGTTTTCGTCCCCCCGACCGGCTCAAACTCGCGTTGCTGCAGGACACGCAACAGCTTGATCTGAGTTTCGGCAGAAATGTCCCCAATTTCATCGAGAAACAAGGTCCCGCCCTGAGCCAGTTCGAATCGGCCCGGTTTGTCGCGGTTGGCTCCGGTAAATGAACCTTGCACATGACCAAACAGCTCACTCTCCAGCAAGCTCGATGATAACGCCGCACAGTTGACGCTCACCAACGGACCCGTTCTTCGTGAGCTATTCTCATGGATCGCCTTGGCCAGCAACTCTTTTCCCGTCCCGCTTTCGCCACGAACCAGCACGCTGGTCTCGCTGGGGGCCACCTTGCGGACCATTTCGAGAACCGAACCGAGCGCGGGGCTGCGGCCAATGATCGCTTCGCGACGAAATTCGGTCGCGGATGTCGCGGGCAGATCAACCCGATTTGTGGTCAATTCGGCCTGCAAGATCGCGATCTGTTGACGTTGCTGGGCCAGCTGGTCGACTTTCGATCGCAGTTCTTCATTGAGGTGCTTCAGGTTCTGGTGAACATTCGCACAGTGCAGGGCAATCCCGGTGATTTGGCCGAGTGCCGTAAGGAACGTCAAATCCTCGGCCGAATACATCAGCCCGTTCTGTTTGCCCCCCAGCACGACGACACCTGTGATCTCGCCGTTGGTCTCGAGACCATGAATCAGGTCGGCACGAACCAGTCGCAGCAGGCTTTGTGTGGGAGTCAGATTGTCGCGCGACCCGGCGGTGACTCGTTGTAGCGTCGGATCAACCAACAGTGCCTGACAAAATTCATTCGGGGCGGAAAATTGCATCGGCAGACCAGTGGAAGCCCCTTCGGCACCGACGAGTCGAAACGTGGTGGTCAGCCCCTCACGCAGATACAGTGCGGTCAGCTCTGACTGTAAAACGTCGCGGCAGGACATCAACATTCGTTCGGTCAGGAAATCGACATCGGCCAGCCGACCGACCGCCTGATTCATCCGCTGCAGGGCTTTGTCGAGTCGATACTTTTCCCGAAAAAAGCGTCGATCCACAAAGGTTTGCCAAGAATCCCGCAGCCAGATCAACAGCACGACCGCCAGCATCAGAATTCCGGCAATGATCCAGATGGGCTGCTCGAGTCCCTGCGATTTGCGGATCGCCAGCCCCAGCGTCCCACAGGCAATCACAAACGCCACTGTGGCGGTAGCCCCGTAGCTCAGCACGTAATACCACATCCCGCGATTCACGATCTGGTCGACGAGCATCAACTTGTGCCGCACAATGCCGATGGCGTACGCGAACATAAACACCAGACTCGCCAGAAACATCGGGATGCGTCCCCCTCCCAGCACGAATTCCTCGCGATGGAAAAAGGCCAGATACAGCGCATAACCAATAAAAAACGAGGCGATGCAGCCCGCGCGCAGAATCCACTGAACCTGATTTTTTTCGACAGGATTCCGGGTGGTTCGCCAACTATGGGTCAACGCCCCCAAGGCGATCAGAAAGTAGAGTGCGGCCACAGCGATATAGGAATAGATCCCCAAACGCAGCCAGTTGAGCAGCATCAACTTCAGCTTGGAATCGAATTCTGCCAGCGGCTCGACCGTTGTCATCAGATACCATAGCCCACCATCGACCAGCAAAAACGCAGCGATCGCGATGCTCGGCAGGGCGTAAATCGAGATCACCAGGGTGTTCGGCCAGCGTGCCAGCGGGGGCTTCACGCGCGGATAAACCAGGAAAAAGTGCAGAATGACGGCAGGCAACAGCATTCCACAAATCGCAAACGGAAGGTTCAGCCAGAAATTGCTCCCCACCGTCCACCAATGAAAGCCCCCCACGAATGCGGCGAGCGTCACCGTACACATCGCAAAAAATAACCGCGCCGCATCATCGAAGGGGCGATTCCAAAAAGCGACCGCTCCGACAGAAAAGATGGCCAGTTCGAGCAAAAACCAAACCAGCGTCAGACCCACCTCGGGTAAGGGGACCGCTTGAACCTTGACCTCTGTTAACACGACCTGGCCATCCGCAGCCCGGCGAAACTTAACGGTGGCAAAATCCTGTAATCCCCGTCGCGTCAACAACAGTGGCGAGGGCCCGCGATCAAATTCCCGATTTCGCAGCGCAAACTGCTCACGCATAAAATCGAGAGATGTCGTGACCAACTCCCCTTCCAACTCGAGCAACATGTCATCGACCTGAGGAACCGGCTTCCCCTCGGCCACGACGAGATCAATTGTCTTCTGGATCAGGATTCCCGGTTGCGCATCAGTAGGCCCTACGAGCAGAAATCGCATTCGCAAGTCGGGTGCGGTGGCAACGACAACCATCACGAGTACGCAATAGGCGACAATCGCGCCCGCAAACCCGGCCAGCCCCCACCGAACGACCCAATTTGTATTGTCCATGTATTATCCGTGGATTGCCATCACCTTGGATTCGGCGCCGAATTGCACGCAATCGGCGCCGCGAGATCCATTTTATCCGTTCGGCGCGCGCCGAAATCCAAATGCGACTGCGAACAATCATCATCAATTCGAACTTGGATTTCAATGGAATTCTGCAAAATCAACAAAATTGATGCGCCGAATTCTCTCTGGTACATGAAGTGCATCGCTAAGGATCGTGGCCAGATGACGGTCATACAATTTCGCCCAGCCCGAACCCCTGGTGAAAGACAAAAGCGATTGTTTGCGAACTGCATGGCGCCTTAAAAGCAGTCTCTGACCCACTCTGCTCGTCGGTTCCCACTCGCCAGTACACCCAACGCAAACAATGGCAGTAATTCCCCAGGGGTTCTTTTTGTTCAATAGTTGGTGCAGGAGGCATTTGCCCTCACGGATGGGGGCTTTCCCATGCAAAAGCGAGCGAGCCTTGGTTTCTACCAAGGCTCGCTCGCTTTTTTTATTACCCCACCAGAACTCGCTCGGCATCTCAAATCGCAAAATCGGTCGAGCGGCCCAGGATTCGATCAATCAAGTCTGCAGGCAAATCAATGGACTTCGAAATTCCCCCGTCACGATCGGTGGGGTTAATCTCACAATAGGCAGACCACGAGCCGAGGTGCCGCCAGCGACCTGCTCGTTTCGGTTCATTCGACAGCACCGGCGTCGTACAGCGGTTGCAGCCAATCGTTGTATACCCCTGGGAATGAAGTGGATTGACGATCACCTTGTGCTGTTCCAAATACGCTTCCAGGTCTTCGTCGGTCATTTTGGCGAGTGGATTGATGCGCAGGCAGTTCATCTGCGTATCAATCGACAGGATCGGCACGTTCCCCCGCCGACCCCCATCCGCCTGACGCAGGCTTCCCACCAGGCAGTCAAATTGCCCCTTGACTTGCAGCAGTGGTTCGGACTTTCGCATCAAGCAACATTGTTTCTGCCCTTCGGGGGTCAAATACAAAACTCCATATTGCTCCGTCTGCGCTTCCATCGTCTGGCGGGGTTCAAGCGAGATGATTTTTAGTCCGTATTCGCGGGCCACGCGGTCGCGAGTTTCCAGCGTTTCCTGAAAATTGACCCCCGTATCGACGAACAAAACCGGGATATCCAGTTTCAGCCCTCCCATCATGTGGCAAACCATACAGCCCGCCCTCTGTAAGGCGGAGAGCGCCGCAATCCGCTCGCCAAAGATCTCTTTCGCCCAACGCAGCAGGTCGGCGGGTGAGTCATGCTCAAAGGTGTCGTTGAGATCTTTCAGATCTGCTTGCGTGAAACTCGCCATAAATTTGCTATCCCTTGACATCTCAGCGGAACTGGCTGATGGCTGCTCTGATTTTTTACGGACACCCGTTGCCTGGATTACGGCCAGAGATCCTCCGAGGAATCTCCCCCTGGATCCCGCTTGTGATCCCGGTTCGTCACCCCCAACCGATGTGACTGCCGGCGGAATCTAGCAGAAAAGGGTTTTTTTTCGCAACCGGGTTATTCGCACCACAGGTTGTGCTCAAACGGGCTTGTTCGCGACGGGGCTTTGGGGGTGCAATCTCATTTTACGTTGACTGAACACACTTCGAATTCATGGCTGGTGAATTCTGCCTTGGTCCAGATTTTCAAACGGGGAATTGAACAGAAGATAGCGAAGGAAACGAAGGGAGGCAGGCTTCGAAGACGGATCACAATAGAATTTGCACCATGGGGAAGTTGAGAGAACCGCGATCAGGATGCTCGGGACCTGTCCCCCAGAGACCTCGTTAACTCTGTCCCCCAGAGACCACAGCCCCCTTTTCCCTCTTCCTTCGTTAACTTCCTTCTCTTCTGTTCCTTCTCTTCTGTTCCATCAAAGGCTTACTCGGCAAGCCGGGCCAGCACCTTTTCACGGACTGTCTGGGGGTCGGCCCCCTTCACTCCCTTCATCACCTGACCAATCAACGCTCCCACCGCCTTTTCATTCCCCGCTTTAAAGTCCGCGATCGCTTTCGCACTGCGCGAAAAAACTTCGCTAATGACCGCGTCAATCGCTCCGGTATCCTGCACAATTTCGAGCCCGCGCGAGGCAATCAGTTCATCAATCCGCGGAACGGAGGGACTCAATCCCTCAGCGGTTCCGCTTAACAGCGCGGTGAAGACTTCGCGGGCCGACTTGATCGTGATCCGCTTTTTGTTGATCCGTTCCAACAACCCGGCCAGCACCTCGGGACGAATCGGGAAATTGACGATCGACTCGCCCCGCTCTTTCATCGCCGCCTGCAGGTCTTGAGTCAGCCAGTTCGCCGCCTGCTTGCCGTCGCCGCACGACTTGGCGACCTCTTCGAAATAATCGGCTACAGGTCGCCCCTGGTCGATGATCACGGCCGAATCATACGTCGACAATTGGTAATCCTGGATCAACCGCTGGCGGCGATGCGATGGAAGTTCACACATTTCGGCCCGGATCGCGGCCACTTGATCCGTCGTGGTGGTCATCGGGACCAGATCCGGATCCGGGAAATAGCGATAGTCGGCCGCTTCTTCTTTTTCCCGCAATGGATAGGTTGTGCCTCGTCCCGGATCAAATCCCACAGTCCGTTTATGCCCCCCTTTGGCCCCCATCCGAATTCCGGTCTGCTGGAACGACTCCCATTGCCGTGCCACTTCGTAGTCGATCGCTTGTTCCGTAAAGCGGAAGCTGTTGAGGTTTTTAATCTCGACAATCGGTGTCGGCACACGGCTTCCATCCGCCTGAATCACATGCAGGTTGACGTTGGCATCACAACGCAGGCTTCCCTCTTGCATGTTGCAGTCGGAAACTTCCAGGTAGGTCAGCATCAGCTTCAGTTCTTCAAGGAATTGCCGGGCTTCGGCTGATGACCGGAGATCGGGTTCCGTCACGATTTCCACCAGCGGTGTACCAGCACGGTTCAGGTCGACTTTGCTCTCGCGACCCCGTCCCGATTCGTCGTGCACGTTTTTTCCAGCGTCCTCTTCGAGATGAGCTCGCAAGATCCGGACCCGCCGGACCGGTGGTGGCTGGGCCGGGTCCGCCGTCGCCGCACCAATCACCACCTCGACATGGCCATCATGGCTGAACGGCAGGTCAAACTGGCTGATCTGATAGCCTTTGGGAAGATCCGGATAAAAGTATTGCTTGCGGTCCCATTTCGTGAACTTGGCAATCTCGCACCCCAGCCCCAACGCCGTCTTGATCCCTAGATGAAAAGCCTCGGCGTTCAATACGGGCAAGGCACCGGGAAGCCCCAGGCAAACCGGGCAGACCTGAACGTTCGGATGATCGGGATTAAACGCGGTCGAACACCCGCAAAAAATCTTGGTCCGAGTCTGCAGCTGGACGTGAATTTCAAGGCCAATAATGATTTCGTACGTCATCACATTCTCTATTTAACGCGAACTATTTAACGGGGGCTGTTTAACGAGGGCTATTCGCATCAATCGTTCCCCAGTTGAGGGTTCCTGCAGTAATCTGCGCAAACCATGCGGGAGCGGTCGTCAGGATTTTTTTCGCCATCGGATCCGGTGACTGACTCAGCGCGAGCGCTGCCGCCTGCTGCTCGACCGGCAAACCGGTCTTCAGCACCGTTTCCAGGTCAGCCAGACCACGGGCATCGGCATGCGGTCCGACACAGCGCCACATATCCGCCGCCACCGTTCGTTTTGCCGCCCAGCGTTCATGAATAAAATCAGTCACCATCGCTGCCAGTGCCGGATTGGCTCGTTGATCCAACCCGATGATCGGGGACATTGCCACACCGATGAACTGACATTTCAGTACCATCTGATTCCATTGATCCGGACTGAACTGTTCTGCCGGATAGGGGTTCTGATGAGCGATCGCACAAAACACCGCTTTGATATTAGTACGAACCCCCTCGGCCGCACGCAGCACATGGGCGATTGGATGCGGCAACAGGGGGAGTGACTGATAGAGTGACACCAGTTCACCCACTTCTCCCGCACTGAACAGTTGATCGAGCAGGGCCGTCAGGGGTGCCGGTTCCAATGGGGGGAGTGACAGCAGAAACAAGGTGCGAGTCACCTGGTCAACGCTCCACCCCCGTGGATTCCAGCCGGGACGAACCTCATCCGCCGCCGCCAGTTCCTCGGTCGTCAGTCCCAATTCGGCTTTGCCGACTTTTCGTGGTGCGAGACCAAAGGCGAGGTACAGTCCGGTTTTATCACCCAGCTGAATCACCCGCTGCCGATCACGAACCCAGGCTGCGGCGGCGGGATCCAGCCGCATCCCCAGCCAACTCTCGATCACCGCGCGGATTTTTTCCGGGCTCGGATTCAGATTTGAATTCATGCCAGTCCCTCGAATTAGTGGCCATGTCCACAACTGGCGGGATGTCCACAGCAGCCCGCCATCGGCAGTTGCGGAATCGCACCCGGGATCGGCAACGCAATTCCTCCCGTAATCAGGCGTTCGACCGGTGTCTCGGGGGGCGTCTTCCCCAGCGACGTTTCGGTTCGCTGACAAAGTTCTCCCCAGGTCGCAATCGAATCTTTCATTCCGTGCTGCACGGTCACCGTCTGTTGGTTGCTGGGACAGTGATAATCATAAGTCGGCATCTGTGGTTTCTCCTGATCTCAACCGGAATCGCAAAATCTCTACCTGCATCATACCCCAAACATCAACCCGCACGCTGACGGGCTGCGGCTAACATCTCATCGAACAATATCCGCTGTTTGGCCAATTCTTCCGCCGGATTTGCCGGGACTTCCCCCTCTTCAAGCATCATCCAGCCCGAGTAATCCGCCTGAACATACAGATCCAGCAATTGTGCCCAGGGGTAACCCTTGACATCAAACCGGTGAATATGCGTCGTGCGGCCCAATCGCGCTTTGACTAGATTGAAATTGTGCTCCAGCCCCGGTGCTTCCAGATCCTGGGGATTCGAATTCCAGCAGACCGCCACCTGGGGATTGTCCGCCACGTCAAGAATCGCCTTGATCGTTGGTAATTGAGCACATTGGCCGTGAACTTCGAGTCGAATCTGCTGACCAAAACCGATCGCATACTCGGCCAATTCGTTCAGGGCCTTACCAATCTGGGTGATCGTTTTTTCACGCGGAACATCCTTATGAAAGGAATCCGGTTTCACCTTCACGCCAGATCCACCGACGTCATGACTGAGTCGAATAAACGCTTTGGTCTCTTCGATCGCCTTTTTCAACACGGCAGGGTCCGGGCTGTCGTACCGTTCGTTGCTGCCGATCCCGACCAACTGGACGGGACTCGCCTCGAACCGCGACCGCACCATGCTCCGCTCCGTATCGGTCAGGCTGGGTTCGACACCATGCTTGTGTGTCGTCCGCAATTCCACCCCCAGCACCTGAGACTCTTCACAATTCTTGAGCAGCGTCGGCAGATCCCAGTCCTTGCCCCATTGATACGTCACCAGCCCATAACGAATCTCGGCCCCTTTTTTCTCTTGTTTCTCTTGCGAACGAGCGGTTCGAGGGGTCCCCAAAACTCCCAGGCTCGCCGCCGTCGCGGCCAAGGCAGTGGTTGCGAGAAAGTCGCGTCGTGAAATGTCTGACATGCTGTTTCCCTGCTCAATTGAGTTTACGAGGCGGTCAGTTGCTGTTCGGCAATTTCAATTGCTTTTAAGAGTCCACGAGCTTTGCTGAGTGTTTCTTCATATTCCGACGCCGCCACGCTATCCGCCACAATCCCTGCCCCTGCCTGGACATAGGCGGTTTGCCCCAGCATGACGATCGTGCGGAGTGCGATACACGTGTCCATGTGTCCGGTAAAGTCGATACACCCTACCGCACCACCATACGGCCCCCGACGATGCGGTTCCAGTTCATCGATAATCTGCATGGCACGGACCTTGGGAGCTCCCGACAACGTCCCGGCAGGCAGACCCGCTCGCAGGGCATCGAGTGCCGTTTTTCCCTCGGCCAGCCTGCCGGTGACGGTCGAACTGATGTGCATCACATGGCTGTAGCGCTCGACATGCATGACATCGCTCACTTCGACCGTTCCGTATTCGGCGACACGTCCGACATCGTTGCGAGCCAGGTCGACCAGCATCACGTGTTCGGCTCGTTCCTTTTCGTCGGCGAGCAATTCTTGTTCGAGTGCCAGATCTTCCGCCTCGGTCTTGCCCCGACGCCGGGTCCCCGCCAGCGGACGGATGGTCGTGATTCCTGCTTCCACCCGGACCATGATTTCCGGCGAACTTCCGATCAGGTTCACGGCTGGTGTCCGCAGCAAAAACATGAACGGACTGGGGTTCACCACGCGTAAAGCGCGGTAAATATCGAGTGAACTGGCGGTGGTCGAGACTTCCAGACGCTGGCTGAGGACCACCTGGAAGATGTCACCTGCCCGGATATATTCTTTTGATTTTTCCACAGCCGCTTCATAGCCGGCCCGGGTGAAGTTCGAGCGAAACGGGATCTGCGGATCGCCGACCCGCGAGATATCCGCCAGGCGAATGGTTTCGCTCGGCGTATCCAGTTGCAGGCAGAGTGCATCGACCCGTCGGCAGGCTTGATCATAGGCCGCTTGCAGATCCCCATGGCAAACATCGGCATGGACTACGACGAGAATCGTTTTTTGGATCTGATCAAAAATCACCATGCGGTCATACAGGGCGAAGGACAGATCGGGGAGTTGGCGATCGTTTTCCGGGGGATTGGGGAGGTTTTCGGTGTAGCGGACGGTATCGTAGCCCGCGTAACCGACCGCCCCGCCGCAAAATCGGGGGAGTCCCGGCAGATGGGGTGCGCGATACTGTTCGAGCATGGTATGCAGGTGCTGCAGGGGATCCTCGACCGAGTACCGTTTGGTTTCCCCTGCGGTGGTGAGGACGATTTCCCGGTCAAAGGCATCGATCTGGAGAAACGGCCCTGCCCCGAGAAAGCTGTATCGACCAACTCGTTCACCCCCGACGACGCTTTCGAAGAGGAACGAATGTTCTTCGTCCTGCAATCGGCAGTACGCACTGACGGGAGTCAGGGTATCGCTGATCAATTGCCGAAAAACGGGTACGAAATTCATTCCTTCGGCCAATTGCCGAAAAGTGGCGAAGTCGGGCGTGTAAGCAGCCATGTCGTCGAGATTCTCTTCTGCGAAATTTCACGAGTTACCGAGTGCGAGTTTTTTTCGAGCCGTTGTAATGGTATCGGTTCGCCGAATTGAAGGCGAGTGCCGGAATGCAGGAGATCCCCGAATCAGGGAGACCAGCGAACGCACTGCCGCTACAATTCAGCGTTGGTGCTCGGCCTGTTCAGCCAAGCGCGATCGCCGATGCCAATTCATGAGCGAGGTAGACCAGCTTATCCATCGCCGAGACCAGGAATAGCTGGCCCTTCTGAGCATGACCCAACAGATGGAGGCCATGCACCGGTTGGTTTTTGGCGTCAATCGCCTCGAACGTCTCGTGATCAAATCGCAACCCCCCGGCGTGATGGGGGGTCACCATTCCTGTCTGCAAGAGCTGAGGAATCACACCCGAAATCGCCCCTTTAGCCGCGAGCTTCGTAAAATCCGATCCGGGGCCGGTCGCATTCAATACGTCGTGCGAATACAGAATTTCGTGCTGGCATTCCAGGATAATTCGCTGCCCGTCGGGACGTACGGAATCGGGGATCAACCCTTTGGCGATCCGCACTTCCCCGCGCTGCATGTATCCGAGCAGCTTTTCGGCGGTCGGCGGGGCGATCGGATACCGATACCGCGAAAAGGTTGCGTCGTACTTTTTTACCTTTTTCTGGTCTGCCTCAGAGAGGTGACGCCAGGCGAACTCAAATGAAAACCGGGCGGATCGAAGTACCTCCTGATGAATCAGGGGGACTTTGGCCGCGCTCAGCCCGAATTCCAGCGACTGCGCCGGGGAGATTTCTGATTCTCGCAGAGCAGTCAACGGCGCAATCACACCGGTGGCCCCCCAGATTTCGTTTTGCAGGAGCGGGAAGAACTGATTTAGTGGGAGGTACCCTGATGTGGGGTCGATCAGCTGTTCCAACTGCGCTATGGTCAAATACTTGAGACAGAACGGGAAGGACGCGGAGGGGGCCGTCACCATCGGGATTTCACCGCTGCGCGAGGTCATGATGATTTCCCCTTGGTATCCAAGTTCTTTGATCGCGATCGCCAAATCGGCCGATGTTTGCGAAGTGCCCAGCAGGACGATCGGTCCATCAGCGGCGTAGTTTCGGGAACGGATCTTGTTCCAGGTCGGTTGATGCTCATACGCCGGATGCCCGCGCAGGTCGAGGTACTTATCCGAACACGGAGTGCCGATCGCCAGAATGACCCTTTGATGGGGTTTGGACATTTTCCCGGTCGAATCTTCCAGTATGAATTTACCTGCGGTGTTCCTATTCACCTTGATGATGTGGCGTTTGGTCAATAAATTGATCCGGTCCACACTGGGGCCAGGGGGCGAATTCGGTTGCGACATCTTCAAGGCTTGGCTTGCAAGATGTTCCCCGAACATCTCGCGCGGGTAAAATTCGCCGCCACTTTGAAAATCGATCTCCGGAAATTCGTCCTGGTACACCCCCGCAGCAATTTCCCGCGCATACTCCCCGGGATCCTGAAGCGTGATCCCCATTTGGCTCGCCTTTTGGTTATTGATCCAGCTGGCTGGGCCATGACCAAACGGTCCACCGGGGCCAACCCGTGAACCCGCTTCATAGAGATCGATTTCCCGCCAGAGCAACGCTGAGGAAGGGTCTTTTATCTCTGCCAATTGTCGTGCGAATGACACGCCAACGGGACCGCCACCGATCACGCCAATGTTCTCGCTTCGTTTAAATTTTGCCATTTGCATCACCTTTCACGCCAGGATTTCGTCGTGACAGCACCCGCAGGGCTGCCGTAAGTCAAGGTGTTCTTCCGGATGATTTTGTTAGGTTGCGAACCTGATTTCCATCCGGAAACCGACGTCGTCTTTACGTCGTCTCACCGGGTGGATTGTTCGCAAAAAATCCGAAGATCGGGATGGCTTTTTACCCGCAAACCCCATGAAATCAGGAACATGTACATTGTTGTCCGGGGTTGGGCGAAATTGGATTTGGGGACTTGGAGGGTGTTATCCAAAGTTGTCAGAGGTTGTCCAAAGTTGGCGTTTTCTGGCGAAGCGGAAGGCAAAATTTCCAAACGTCGCCTAAGAAAAAGTCTTGTTAACCAAGTGTCCAGTAACTGTCCTAGCAGTAAGTGCCACCCCGAACGCAATCGTCCCCGCACCGATTTCTTAGCTGGTCAGTCGTTGCTTCCATCGACGCGGGGTCGGTGGAGAGCGGGTTTTGTTCTGGTTGGTCCCCGCTTCTTCGCCAAATCGTTCCCACTTCCAAAAAACCTGCCACTCATCTCAATCGCGATGATCCATCCGCGAATGTGTTTTTCCATCGAACACGAAAAAACGGATTCTTGACGTGTGTTCTCGATTTCCCTGCGTGTACAATGTTGCCTGCGACAACAGGCGAGAATGGCAGCGGTTGTATGGGGTATTCCAGACGCACCGAAGGCCGCACGGGGGAGTGCCGATCAGGAAGTCAGGTTGACAAGTAACGGAATTTCCCGAACAACTCGGCACCCAAACGATTGGGACACCCTCAAGTCTGGAAGGGATACGTCTGGAAGGGACTCAGGTATGACAAATCTCGAACGACTCATCGCCATTGCGCGAAAAACCGAAATGACGGATCAACAACGAGAAGCCCAACGGCAGAGTTTCGCGTATGGAAATACGCATTTTGAAAACGAGAATATTACACGCGAAACCGTGCAACGTGCGTCTCAAATGCTGAAGGCCCATGCTCATGATGAGGCGGAGCAGTGCGCTGGGGGATCCGGCGAATCATGTTCGATTGATTGACAATCCCGCGGAACTCGCGTTTCGCGAAGCGCAGAACGGACTCAGGCAATTTGATGAAGTTCTGCGATTGGTGCGCGAATCCAGATGGAAATTCTCGATCAATGCTGTAGTGATTAAGCATCTCCAGTGGATCGCCACAGAAGGTACGTGGTCTTCTGCGGGCAAGTTCAGGCAACATTGCGTGAAGATCTCTCATTCTCAGCACGAGCCGCCACATTTCGATCAAGTGCCAGCGCTGGTTGATTTGATGTGTGAGTATGCCAATGCACATGCTGACAATCCGTTCCATCTCGCAGCCTATTTGATGTGGCGATTGAATTGGATTCACCCTTTTGGTGATGGAAACGGGCGAACATCCAGAGCGATTTCCTATTTGGCTCTGTCGATCTCGCTGAAAACATAATTGCCTGGGTCTCCGACAGTTCCAGATTTAATTGTTGGCGAAAAGACTCCGTATTACGACGCGTTGGACGCAGCCGATGCCGCATGGCAACTCGGCAGTTTAGACGTAAGTCAAATGGAATCTCTCCTGATGCGACTCCTGGAACAACAGTTGATGTCGCACTGATCTGACTGCATCTTCGGCAGGCCACTTGATTTCCCCCGTCTGCACTTTTATTCAGGCGGTTTCAGGGGCAAAGGTGCAAAGCCCCGGGCAACCGCGCGGAATTGTCTGGATGCCGCTGGGGGTCCATCATGCCTAACTGCCATACTGGGGCAGCCGCAGGCCGGACACAACCATAAGACCCGGCCGTTTTCGACAGGTACAGCGGTCTGCAACTCGGCATCATACAAAAAGCCGCAGTCGCAACGGATCTCAAACATCGCCATCGCGCACTCCTTTTTTTCAGCCTCAGATATACGACCCGTTGTGGGCCGTTTTAACGTCATTTCACTGGGTGGATTGTTGGCAAAAAGCCCGAAGAAATCGATGGCTTTTCATCGGCAAATTCCATGAAATTAGGGACTTGTACATTGCTGTCCGGGGTTGGGCGAAATTGGATTTGCGGACTTGGAGTGTGTTGTCCAAAGTTGGCGTTTTCTGGCAAAGCGGAAGGCAAAATTTCCAAACGTCGCTTGAGAAAAAGTCTTGTTAACCAAGTGTCCAGTAACTATCCTAGCAGTAAGTGCCACCCAGAACGCAATCGTCCCCGCAACGATTTCTTAGCTGGTCAGTCGCTGCTTCCATCGACCCCCACGGCTCGTTTGGGCGCGGTCTATCGTGGGTTGGCTTTACAGGTCCAAAATGCGTTAAAAAAACTCACGCCTCACTCCGTTCGTTGCTTCTCGACGGCCTCGTCCCTCGGTTCCGTATGAGCAGCAACTCTCTTGTTCGGCGGAAAACACTGGACTGGTTGGCCTGAACTCAGGAGGCGGAAGCCCGAGATTTGGCTTCGAACACCTCGAGCGCAACAGCCTCATAGGCCACCCTTGCTCGGGGTTGATTACGCATCCACGCGACGATCACCCCGTTGGGGTTCTACGATGTTGTCGTACCGGTTTCCAGGGGCTTACGCCGCCTGGCTATTGACTGTCGTCCCGTTGGGACTGGGAGGCAGAAAACGCTGGAAGTCACGATCGGAGACACGCAACGCCCTGTCCCCCAAAGCACGTCCCGCCAAGCATGTCCCCCAAAGCATGTGCCACCAAAGCATGTGCCACCAAGCATGTCCCCCGAAGTGTCCCCCAAAGAGGAGTTTTTACAAACTCTTCTTCGTATTACTCAGGTCTCTGAACGCGGGCCAGCGTTGTGTTTGGTCCATACACACCGTGTCGGCACACACCGCGACTGACAGCGAACACTCAGTTCCGAGCGAAAGTCGGTCAGCACCGTCCCCCGCGATCGTTTGGGAGCGGTCTGTAGGTGGGTTGGATTGACAGGTCATCCAAGCTCTCAAAAAAAATCGCGCGCCTCACTCCGTTCGTTGCTTCTCGACGGCCTCGTCCCTCGGTTCCGTACGAGAAGCAACTCTCTCGTTCGGCGGAATACACTGGACTGGTCGGCCTGAACTCAGGAGGCGGAAGCCCAGGTCCTCGTCCCGAACACCCGGGGTGTCCCAGTTCCGGTAAGCCGACCGCACGAAGCGAGCGCCGTAGTTCCAACTGCCGCCGCGCAGCACACGGATCGAGCCATTCTCGGGGCCCATCGGATCAACCTGTGCCTCCACGGCGTAATCCCCATTCCAGTCACTGCACCATTCCCAGACATTGCCGAGCATATCATACAGGCCCCATCGATTCGGCCGTTTGCCTTTCACTCGACGTGTGCCACCCTTCTCGAACGAATATTGTTTGTCATCAAGCCATGTGATCGGAGCCCCGTCGGCGTGGTCGTATTCATGCCCACTGTTGCCCCCATACCATGCAATCGGATCGAGCGCCGGGGCGTTGCCATCACCCAAGATCTCCAGATCTCCCGTATAAATCGCTGTCGTGCTTCCCGCCCGGCAGGCATATTCCCACTGGGCTTCGCTCGGTAATCCAAAATGAATCCCCATTCGCGCCGAAAGTTTTCTCGCAAAGGCGATCGAATCGTCCCAACTGACCTTCTCGACGGGCCGATCCAGATCGGTAAATCGGCTCGGATTCTCACCCCCCATCACCGCCAACCACAATCCCTGGGTACACGGGGTATCGAACAGCCAGAATCCCGTCGTGATCGTCACGAGATGTTGAACCTCGTCCGAATCTCGGCCCGATTCGGTTTCCGGTGAGCCCATCAGAAATTGACCTGGAGGGATCCAACGGAGTCGCTGCCGGCAGGAATTGACTTCCAGATCGCACCATAAACCGTAAGAATCGCGCCCCGATTCCACCCCCCAAGTTGGCATTGGCGCGAGTTCCAAATACAGAACCTCGCAATCCGATTCGAGACTGATCTTCCTGGTGGGGGGAATCCGAAGCTCGCGCGCGCTGGCCGTTTCGGTCCATTGCATCCAACGAGCTGATCGCGGCGCAAGAGTTATGCTCGAACGTGTTCGAGTACGGACGGTCTCTGTGATGCTCGTCAAGTCGGCGCCGACGGTCAGCAGGTCAGATCGCGGTGTCGCACCCACCTCCACCGGCAGGATCCAGCGAAACCCAACCTGACTTTGGACCGACTGGATTTCGTTGTCGCGACGATTCGCCGCACGAATTTCCTTCGCCTCATCTCCCCAACTCCCCCCACGAATCATTCGACCTAACGACCGTTTGACTTTGTGTGCGTAAACGGGATTGGTGCGCGGTTTCAAATCATAGGGACGGAAACTCCAATCCTGACACCATTCACATACATTTCCTAATAGATCAAATAAGCCATATCGATTTGGCTTTTTCCCCCGAACATCATGCGTTTGATCACCGCTATTCCCTTGATACCAGGCGACCTCATCCAGATCACCGTACCGCGATGCCCGTTGGTGCGCACCCTGCGGACCACGGCACGCATATTCCCATTGGGCTTCCGTCGGAAGTTGAAACGAAATTCCCTGGAAATTTTGATTGATTTGTTTGAAAAATCGCTGCACTCGTTCCCAGCTTACGTTTTCGACCGGCCGTTGAGGTCCCGAAAATCGACTCGGATAATTTCCCATCACCGCCGACCAGATCTCCTGCGTACAGGGAGTTTCACCCATCCAAAAGCCGGGGCTGATCGTCACTTCATGCTGTGGCCCTTCATTTGATTGCCGACCCGCTTCCGTTTCCGCAGACCCCATCAAAAACGAACCTGCTGGAATCCAGCGCAAAAAGGATTCGATTTCCTCGATGACGAACGAGCACCATGGGCCGAATTCATCGATTCCAAATTGATGTACCCAGGCAGGAGAATTGCCCGATTGCCAGAAACGCTGTGCGGCAAATTCCGCACGATCCCCCTCGTGTTCCTGAATCCGAAATTCAAGACTCTTGCTCCGAATTTCCCCCAGCAGACTCCCCGGCCGTAACGAGCCGATCTGTTCGGATCGAATTCCCCGCTCCCCACTCTTTTTTCCCCAGCCCGTTTGCGCGGCGGTCACCTTTACCTGAGAATCGCCTGAACTCGCGAACTCAGTGGCCTCCCTGAGAAGAAATCGATCCCCGCGTTGCTCGAGCTGGAATCGAAGTTCAGGAAACGTTGGCTGGGGTGTCACCCTGGAAGGCATCCAGGGGGCCACCACTCCTTCATTGCGACCCTGAAGCTGCTGCACGATGTTGGCGAGTGCTTTTCGCACGCTCTCATCCATCTCTGGCAAGGAGGTCAATTGCTTCCCCAGACGTGACAGCCAACGGGCATAGTCGTCCAGCTGCGCTCGATTCCCCGTCTCGGCCAGCGATAAGATTTGTTGCTCGGCCAATTCCAAATCTCCCGCCGGAATCAGACGCTGCGAATCCCCATCTAACCCCAGCAACTCACCAACCCAGACATCTTCCAACCCGTTCTGCCGGGCACGGCGAATCAAACTGAGCACTTCTTGCCGCAGTGATTCTGGCTGTTGCCCGAACTGGTGGGGAAACCGTTTGTTTCGTTCATTCGTGTCCAGATCCGCAGCGGTACTGTGTGGACTCGCCACCAACGGACTTTGCCAGACCCGCGATTCCCAGCCGGGATCATCACGCGTTTCTGGCAACAACTTCCGAATCGCGCGTAACAATTTCGGCTCCAGTCGATTCGCCGCTGATA
>Ga0114978_10001048_pt1 | contig 23297 bp, 13 predicted proteins | sample S_140212_EF_Meta_FD_87027 | JGI IMG/M metagenome (GOLD analysis project Ga0114978, IMG submission 87027) | Freshwater microbial communities from Lake Simoncouche, Canada to study carbon cycling - S_140212_EF_MetaG | ecosystem: Environmental > Aquatic > Freshwater > Lake | place: Lake...
CCGTCCTTCTGCACGTTCCCAGCCAGCCATGCATCGTAGCCCGTGTCCTTCGCGGCCGCCAAGACGGCGACCACGTTTTCCGGCGCGACATACGCCGCGAAGCCGACGCCTTGATTGAACGTCGCATACATTTCCCGTTGCTCAATCGGCCCGGCTTCCTGGAGAAATTGAAACAACGCCGGCGCCGGCCGCGGGTCAGTGATCTCATAAACAAACGGCTCGTCGAGCCGCATGAGCTTCCGCCAACCGTGACCGGTCACATGCGCGACGTAGTTGAGCTTCAGTCCGCGCCGCTGACACTCCCGCACAAACGCCACGTAAATCACTGACGGCGCCAAGAGCGCTTCACCAAACGTGCGGAGATCACCGTGACCGATCGGCGTCTGATAACCCTGCGGCAACTGCGCGGCAACCTTCCGACACAGCGAAAGGCCGTTGGTCTGCACGCCCGAACTCGCGAGGAAAATAATCTGATCGCCGTCCCGCACGTCACCGGTGATGCGCAGGTTTTTCGGGAAAATTTTTCCGATCGCGGAACCGGCCAGCACAATGGCTTCGGGCTCCACAATCCCACCGAGCGTCGGCGTCTCGCCCCCGCCCCACACCGCCCCAGCCTCGCGGCAGCCTTCCGCGAAACCCGCCACCAGCGCATTCGTGCGCGTCTCGTCCGCAAACCAGCTCGAATCGCCGACCGCCGCGTGCATGGCCACCGAGATGGGCAACGCCCCGCAGGTCACGAGATCGTTCACCATCGTCGCGACGGTATCGATGGAGATTTCGCGATAGAAGCACTTGCCCGTCGCCGCATACACCGCATCCGCCACGAGGTTCTTCGTGCCGAGCCCTTCCTCGACGTGCGCGAGAAAATGATCCGCCGCCTCAATCAGATAGGCGCTCTCACCCCGCGTCGTCGCGGGTTCGCTATAACCGTGGCCCGCGAGCACTCCCGCCGTGGTGCGCGCGGCCTGCTGGCACGCGCGCTTAAACGCATCAAGCTGATCGTAGCGGACCCCGGATGATTCGTAGCTAAGCGCCATAATTCAGTAAGCCCGCCCGTCGGTCTTTTCGTGATAGTTCAAAAACGCTTGGTTCACCACGCGGTAACCGCCCGGCGTCGGATATTTCCCCGTGAAATACCAGTCACCCGAGTGCTGGGGCACCGCCGCATGCAGATTCTCGATCGTCTGAAAGATGATCTCGATCTCCCCTTGCCACTCAATGCCCTTGGGCCGCACCCGCTCGACAATCTTCGCCGAAATCTCTTCGGGCGAAAACGGTTCGTAGATCCGCCGCACGTGATTCACCGAGCCGCCGTGCGCGACCTCATCGAGACACGCCTTGTAAACATCATCCAGCAACGCCAACTGCCCGCGCTCACGCAGCAACTCAATGGCCGCTTCAAACGCGATAAATTTCCCCAGCTCCGACATGTCGATGCCGTAGCAATCGGGATAGCGGATCTGCGGCGCCGTCGAAATGATAATGATCTTCTTCGGCTGCAACCGCGCGAGAATCCGCAAAATCGATTTTCGCAGCGTCGTCCCACGCACGATCGAATCATCCACGCAGACCAAGTTGTCCCCCGGCTTCACCGAGCCGTAGGTGATGTCGTAGACGTGGCTCGCCAGCTGGTTCCGCAGACTTTCCTGTCCGAGAAATGTCCGCAATTTGATGTCTTTGCTCACGACTTTCTCGCCGCGCGGCCAATTGCGCAAAATGAGATCGTCGAGCACCGCCTCGGTGAGTTCCCCAGCGGCGGACGCTTTCAGAATCGCGGCTTTCACTTCGTCGCGGCGCCTGGCGCGCAACGTCGACATCAGGCCGTAGTAGGCCACTTCCGCGGTGTTGGGGATAAAACTGAACACCGTGTTCGCCCAGTCGTGGCCGATCGCGGTGATGACCTGGTCCGCGAGTCCGCCACCCAAGGCCTGACGTTCACGATAAATATCCAAATCGTTGCCGCGGGAAAAATAAATCCGCTCGAACGAACACGCCGTTTTCGACAGCGGCGCCGTAAACTGCACGGACTGCACCGTGCCGCGTTTCTTCAGGACCACCACATGGCCCGGCTCGACCTCCTTGACGTCCTCGACCGCCACATCGAACACCGTCATCAGCGGCGCCCGCTCAGAGGCGAACGCCACCACTTCGTCGTTCTGAATATAAAAAGCCGGCCGGATGCCCGACGGATCGCGCGCCACAAACGCGTCGCCATTACCGATCAACCCGGCAATCGCGTAGCCGCCGTCCCACATTTGCGAGGCCCGCGTCAGCACGCGGGCCACATCGAGATCCTCGCCAATACGCCGCGAAAGCTCCGCACCACCCATCTCGCGCGTGCGCAGATAGCGATAGATGTCCTCGTGTTCTTCATCGAGGAAGAACCCAATTTTCTCCAGCACCGCCTGCGTGTCCGATGCAAAAATCGGGTGTTGCCCGATCGCGATGAGGCTGGCGTTCAGCTCCCGCGTATTCGTCATGTTGAAGTTCCCGCACAGCGCCAGATTGCGCGTCGGCCACGAACTCCGCCGGAAATAAGGATGACACGCGCTCACGCCATAACCGCCGCTGGTGCCGTAGCGCAGGTGGCCGAGCAACAGTTCACCGCCAAAGTCGAAGTGCCGCTTCACGGTATCCGGAAATTCGGGATGCACCTGCCCCTTCGCCGTCAGCTCACGGTATTGCTCCAGCAGCGCGCCAAACACCTTGTCGAGCGGGTTCGGCGTGATGTTGCGCTCCCGAAACATGTAGGGCTCGCCCGCCGGCATATCCAGTTTCACACACGCTACCCCCGCGCCGTCCTGCCCGCGGTTGTGCTGCTTCTCCATCAACAGAAAAAGTTTTTCAAAACCCCACAGCGGCGATTGGTATTTCTCGGCGTAGTAGGCGAGCGGCTTCAGCATCCGCACGAGCGCGATGCCACATTCATGGCCGATGTGTTCGCTCATGACCGAGTCCTCCGGGGACGAACACTCATGGTCGCAATACGCGGGTGGGATTCAGTCGGCATTCAGCAATAAAAAGAAACCATCTCGGGGACACGCGGTGAATCGTCAATGGCTTTTTCCGTCCGTCGCGTCTTATGCACCTTCCCCCTTCTTGACGCCCCGTGGATGTTGGAAACCATCGCCCTTTCCTGACCATGCTGATTCTCCCCGGCTCACCCGCCCTCTCTCCTTTCCGCCTCCAAAAACTTCGCGACGACTTGGTCGCCGCCGGCCTCCCCGTCCGCGCCTTGAGCGCCGATTTCGTGCACGTCGCCGAAGTGTCCGCTGCCCTCTCCGCCGAGCAGCAACTCGTCCTTGAAAAACTCCTCACCTACGGCCCGCGCCGCGCCGCGACACCCGTCACTGGCCTCGTGCAATTCGTCGCCCCCCGCCCCGGCACGATTTCGCCTTGGTCCTCGAAAGCCACCGATATCGCCCACATCTGCGGGCTCACGTCCGTCCAACGCATCGAACGCGTCGTCGCTTATACCATCGATCTCGGCGCCGCCGTTCCGAGCACTCAACACTCAACCTTCCACCCTCAACTCACCGCAAAGCTGAGCGACCGCATGACGCAGGTCGTCTTCAGTGACCTCGAAGCCTGCGCCGCACTCTTCCGCCACGAACAGCCACGTGCGATGCAGAGCGTGCCCGTCCTCGCCGCCGGCCGCGCCGCTCTCGTCGCCGCCAACACCTCCCTCGGTCTCGCTCTCGCCGACGACGAGATCGACTACCTCGTCGCGGCTTTCACCAACCTCGGCCGCGATCCCCATGACATCGAGTTGATGATGTTCGCGCAGGCCAACTCCGAGCACTGCCGCCACAAAATTTTCAACGCCACGTGGGACATCGACGGCGCCACGCGCGACCACTCGCTGTTCCAGATGATTAAGAACACCTACACGCTGCACAGCGCAGGCATCCTCTCCGCCTACAAGGACAACGCCGCCGTCCTCGCCGGCACGCGCGGCGGGCGCTTCTACGTCGACCCGCGCACCCAGGAATACTCCGCGCACGACGAGGAGATTCACATTCTCTGCAAGGTCGAAACCCACAACCACCCCACCGCCATCTCACCCTTCCCCGGCGCTGCCACCGGCTCCGGCGGCGAGATCCGCGACGAAGGAGCGACGGGCCGCGGGTCAAAACCGAAAGCCGGCCTCGTCGGCTTCACCGTCTCCAACCTCCGCCTTCCCGGTGCCATCCAACCGTGGGAAAAAGAAAACGGTAAACCCCACCGCATCGTCTCCGCCCTCGATATTATGCTTGAGGGCCCGCTCGGCGGAGCCGCCTTCAACAACGAATTCGGCCGCCCCGCCATCAACGGCTACTTCCGCACCTTCGAACAAGCCGTGCCTGCCGCCGTCGGCAGCGAGCTTGCCCGCGTTTCATCAGCCTCCCCGACCAAAGAAATCCGCGGTTACCACAAGCCCATTATGCTCGCCGGCGGTCTCGGTAATATTAAGGCCGAGCACGTCAAAAAGGGCGCGATCAACCCCGGCGACCAACTCATCGTCCTCGGCGGGCCCACCATGCTGATCGGCCTCGGGGGCGGCGCCGCCAGCTCCATGGCCAGCGGTCACGGCAACGAGGACCTCGATTTCGCCAGCGTCCAACGCGACAACGCCGAGATGGAGCGCCGCTGCCAGGAAGTGATCGACCGCTGCTGGGCCCTCGGCGACGACAACCCCATTTCGTTCATCCACGACGTCGGCGCCGGCGGCGTTTCCAACGCTCTCCCCGAACTCGTCAACGACGGCGGCCGCGGCGGCAAATTCAACCTCCGCGCAGTCCCCAACGAAGAGCCCGGCATGTCCCCTCTCGAAATCTGGTGCAACGAATCCCAAGAACGCTACGTCATGGCCGTCCCAGTCGCTCACCTCGCGACCTTCCGCGCCCTCTGCGAACGCGAACGCTGCCCTTTCGCCGTCGTCGGCGAGGCCACTGAAGAAAAGCAACTCGTCCTCGAGGATCCTCATTTCAAGAACCGCCCCATCGACCTCCCGCTCGACGTGCTCCTCGGCAAACCGCCGCGTATGCACCGCACCGATACCACGCAAAAACGCCCGCAGCACCCCCTCGACCTTACGTCCCTCACCACTGGCTTGTCATTGCGCGGAGCCACCGGCGACGCAGCCAGCCCTCCCGCTAAACCCGGCGCGTCACGCGCCTCCGCCCCGCGCTCCGGCGTTCAGCCTTCAGTTCTCAACGCTCAGCTTCAGGTCGCCACCGAGCGCGCCGCCCTCGCCGAAGCCATCCGCCGCGTACTCTCCCACCCGACCGTAGCCGACAAAACATTCCTCATCTCCATCGGCGACCGCACGCTCGGCGGCCTCATCGCCCGCGACCAAATGGTCGGCCCGTGGCAGGTCCCCGTCGCCGATTGCGCCGTCACCGCCGCCGCCTTCGACGTTTACACGGGCGAGGCCATGTCGATGGGCGAACGCACACCCGTCGCCGTCAACAACGCCCCCGCTTCCGCCCGCCTCGCCGTCGGCGAAGCCCTCACCAATCTCGCCGCCGCGCAAATCGGCGACCTCGGCAAAGTAAATCTTTCCGCTAACTGGATGGCCGCCCCCGCGATCCCCGGCGACGGCGCCGATCTCTACGCCGCCGTCCAAGCCGTCGGCATGGAACTCTGTCCCGCGCTCGGCATCACCATCCCGGTCGGCAAAGACAGCATGAGCATGAGCACGGTCTGGAACGATGCCGCCACCGGTGAGAAAAAACGCATCACCGCCCCCGTCTCGCTCATCGTCTCCGCCTTCGCCCCCGTCGCCGACATCCGTCTGACCCTCACGCCGCAACTCCAGCGCCCCGCCTTGGAGCCCGTTGAAGTGGGCAGTTTAACTGCAAGTCCCGCGGTCAACGCTGCACCGTCAACTCCCCCCTTAAACAGCGATCAGGAGCAGGACACCGTCTTGCTCCTGATCGATCTCGGCCGCGGCAAGAACCGCCTCGGCGGCTCCATCCTCGCTCAGACTGTTTCGCAAATGGGCGAAGCCACCCCTGACGTCGACAACGCCACCGACCTCAAAAAATTCTGGAACGCGATCCAGCTCCTGGGTCGCCAGAAAAAACTTCTCGCCTACCACGACCGCTCCGACGGCGGCCTCCTCGCCACCGTCGTCGAAATGGCCTTCGCCGGCCACACCGGCGTCGACCTCGAGATTCCGCAAGGCCACGAGGTGTTCTCGTCGCTCTTCGCCGAAGAACTCGGCGCGGTCATCCAAATCCGCGCCGATGACCTCGACGATGTTTCGCTCACGCTCCGCGAGCACGGCTTCAAAGCCTGCACGACGCGCGTCGGCACGCTCAACCGCACGCACACGTTCCGCATCACCCGCGGCGGAAAAACGCTCTTCGAGGAAAATCTCTTCAATCTCCGCGCGATCTGGTCCGACGTCACCCGCCGTATCGCGCAGCTCCGCGACAACCCCGCCGCCGCCGAATCCGAACACCGTCTCCGCCTCGATCCGAAGAACCCCGGCATCACGCCAAAGATAACCTTCGATCTCGGAAGGGCGCCCACGGAACACACAGAAAACACGGAAGCCAAACCCACGGATTCCGCGCCTGTATCCGCCTCATCGGCGAAATCCGCGGTCAAAACCCCGACCTCAGCCTCCTCCGATTCTTCCGTGTGTTCCGTAGGCAACTCCCCCTCCTGCCCCCCCATCGCGATTCTCCGCGAGCAGGGCGTGAACGGTGAAGTCGAGATGGCCGCCGCGTTCACCCGCGCCGGCTTCAAAGCCATCGACGTCCACATGACCGATATCCTCAGCGGTCGCGTCAGTCTCCGCGACTTCCGTGGCCTCGCCGCCTGCGGTGGTTTCAGCTATGGCGACGTCCTCGGCGCCGGCGAAGGCTGGGCCAAGAGCATCCTGTTCAATCCCCGCGCCCGCGCCGAATTCACCGACTTCTTCGCCCGCGAAGACACCTTCGCACTCGGCGTCTGTAACGGCTGCCAAATGATGAGCAACCTCCACAGCATCATCCCCGGCTCCGACCACTGGCCGCGCTTCGTGCAAAACCAAAGCGAGCGCTACGAAGGCCGCTACGTTTCCGTCCGCATTGAACCCTCGCCCAGCATCCTCTTCGCCGGCATGGCGGGCAGCGTGCTCCCGATCGCCGTCGCCCACGGCGAAGGCTACGCCGAATTTGCCGACCCCGCCGCGATGCAGCGTTGCAGCACCTCCGGCCTCGTCGCCGGGCGCTTCGTGGACAACCACCACCACGTCACCGAGCAGTATCCACTTAACCCGAACGGCTCACCCCAAGGCATGACCGCCCTCACGACGACCAACGGCCGCGTGACGATCATGATGCCCCACCCTGAACGCGTCTTCCGCAGCGCCTGCATGAGCTGGAGCCCCGCCGACTGGCCCGAAGACTCCCCCTGGATGAAACTCTTCCGCAACGCGCGCTCGTGGGTGGGGTGGTAAATCCGACTGTGTTTCCGCCAATTTTTCCTTCGCCATTCCAACGACGGAAAGCTGTTTTCCGAGAGCAGCCATAGTGCCAAGTGCTCTGCCACCTTCTGTGCAACGCGGGGTGCTTTTTGGCCGCCATCACTTTTCCGCCGCAGCCACTCATTGCCCGATGGATTCAAGTTCCGCCAGATCCAAGCCAATCTACAAGCTCTTCGCTGTAGCGGTTCTGGCGTTCATTATTCTTGCCCTGAGATTTTCCCCAAACTGGGCAAAGTTTCACAGCGAGTTCGCAACTACAGTCTCTCAATCTACCACACGGTCAGAGCGCAATGCCCTCGAGAAAAGCTTTCTGTCTTACTCCGGAAGGGCCTATTATGTCATGCGCCAAGCGATTGATCTCAACGACGCAATCGACGACGTAAACCACAAGATCGTGCGCTGGCGCCTCTTCTTTCCTGCACTCGGCCACTTCCTGCACCTACCCGCGTGGTTCCTGCTCGGATTGTCTCACGTTGGAGCGTTTTTTCTTATCCTGAGCTTCGTTAATCTTGGTTGGTCCTTTTCGGCCGACCACCATCATCGCTTGCTGGCAGGCTTTTGTTTCGCGATCATCGTCGGTGCCACCGCGCCGTTTATTACTTCGATGGGCTTGCTCGGCTACTATGATTCTTGGCTCGCGCTCGGCCTAGTGATTATAGCTTTCTCGCGCTCCCGCGCGCTTGTTTTACTCGCATGTCTAGCAACGCCATGGGTGGACGAACGGCTAGTGATCGGATTTCCGCTATCACTGGGAATACGGTTTGTCACTGGTCTTGGTTATGGCGCTGGGAGTTTTCGGAAATGGTTTCACAAGGAAGCCCTCGGGCCCTGCACGATTGTCGCCATCTATACAGTCCTGAGGCTCCATTTAGGGGGATCCCAGGGATCACAAACAATGCACCAGTATTTTCAGAAGTTTATTGCCGGAGAAGACGTGTCACTTTTCCACCGTTTTGTCGGCGCCGTTGCCGGGCTAAGGATAGCTGCATTTCTTGTCCTTTTCGCGTTGATCGCAGCTTGGCAAACAGCAAGCACTCAAGAAACCAAGCGACATTGGCTGCCGCTGATCCTACTTCCGCCAACGTTTGCCCTCGCGTTATTGACTGCGGTGGACCTCAGCCGCTCTATGGTAATACTTTTGGTGATAGTCCCTTTGGGGTGGGCTTGGCTCGATCGACTGCCTTCGGCGGGGCGAGTCTGGCTACCGCCGATAGCTGCTATTACCGCATTGATTTTGCCGGCCTATCATGTGGTCGGCACAAAAACCAGTTTAGCGGACAATTGGTTCAAGTCATCCGCCGTCCTGTTGGAAGGAGTAAACGCCACAGGAGTAGGTTACCTTACCGGGGCTGGGGTAGTTCAAAATCAGGAGAAAGGATTCAGCTTCATACTTAAAGCAGCCAATCAAGGGTGGGGAGTTGCCCAGAAAAACGCTGCTGTATTGTTTGATCAAGGTGTCGGCACTAAAAAGAACGAATCTGAGGCGTTAAGATGGTTCCGACTGGCTGCGGAGTCCGGCAGTGCCGAAGCACAAGCAATTTTAGGCGAACGGTGCATGGGGGGCACAGGTCTATTGCCCCTGGATGAAGTTCAAGCGATCCATTGGTTCGAGCAGGCCGCCGCGCAAGATCACGTGACTGCGATGGTAAACTTGGGAAAGATATACGCCCGCGGCAATAAAACGCCAATCGACCGCGAACGCGCCCACTATTGGTGGAATCGTGCCGCCGGCCGGGGTAATGAAGAAGCCCGCCAATTGCTGCTCGTATTCTGAGTCAGCTACAGCTCTTCCTGCGCTATTGCAGCCTCAGGCCTAGAGCTTGGTCGGTCTGATACAACTACTGCGCCTCGGTGCCGCGGAGGATCCCCGCTCACGTCAGGCCTATCCGCACTCCTGCGTCAGACGCAGCAGGCGCTGCCATTCATCCGGAAACCTACGCGCCAACACTGGCATACCAGTTGCACAAGCCTCTATGGTATTTTCTTTACGCTCACTCCACTCCTTCGCATGCGCTCCTCATATCCACCTGTCGCCGCACTCGTACCCGTCTTCTCCCTCGCCACCCTCGCGCTCCTCGCTCTCGCCGCGACCACCCTGTCTACGGCCCACGCCGCGACACCCGCCACCGTCTTCGACGACATCAAGGCCCGCGCCACCCCCGACGAACTCTACCGCCTGCTCTTCGCCCTCCCCAAGGGCGGCGATCTACACCATCACAGCGGCGGCGGCGTACCGATGGACTACGTCGTCGAGTATTACACCAACCCCGCTCGCAACCGCGGCCAAAAATTCTATCTCCGCACGACCATCGCCCACGTGCCCGGGGCACCCGCTCCCGCTCTGCCCGCGGTCCTCTTCCACGTCGTCCGCGAGTCTACGTGGAAAACCTATTCCCCCGCCCTCCGCGCACAGTGGACGCTCGTGACCGCTCTCAGTGCCGAAGAGAAAGCCGCGTGGCTCTCCGGCCTAAAACTCGATCTGCCCGGCGAAGGTCGCGACGAGTTTTTTGAAAAAACCTGGCTCCGCCTCGGCCCGATCTTCGGTGACATCACCCTCGGCCCCGACCTGCTCGTCGAAAACACGAAGGCCTTCGGCCGCGAAGGCGTCCGCTACCTTGAAATGCAGGTCAGCCCGTGGGGCGCGACCGACGCCGAGGGCCGCCCAGTCGCCCCCGAAGACTACGCTCGCGCCTACCAAGCGCGCCTCGCCCAACCCGATGCCCTCGCCACCGGCGTCACGGTGCGTTTCCAAATCGTCGTAATCCGCTTCCTCCCCGGCGCCGAAGATAAAATCCGCGACGCCTACGCGTTCATCGACGCCCACCGCGATCTGTTTGTCGGCATCAACCTCGCCGGTCGCGAAGACAACGGCAAAGGCCAGGCCGCCCGCTTCACGAATGTCTTTCGCGAAATGCAGCGCAAATACCCACGCATCCCTCTCGCCATCCACGCTGGCGAATCCGACGAGGCCAACGCCAACATCCGCGACACCCTCCTCCTCGGCGCCGATCGGATCGGCCACGGCGTGAATATCCTCAGCGACCCTGCGACCTACCTCCTCCTCCGCAATAACCGCTACCTCGTCGAAATTAATTTGGTCAGCAACCGCCTCCTCGACTACGTCACCGATCCGATGCAACACCCGTTCCCCGTGCTCCTGCGCACCGGCGTCCCCGTTTGCCTCAACACCGACGATCGCGGCATGTGGGACTCCACCTTCACCGACGAATATTTCACCGCCGTGAAGAACTATAACCTGAGCTGGGCCGAGACCGTCTCCCTCGCCCGCAATAGCCTCGTCCACGCCTTTCTCGACGAACCCACCAAGGCGCGCCTCCTCGCCGACTACGAAAAGGCACTCGCCGTTTACGAGGCCCGCTACCTCACGGCCGATTGGCGCGCGGCCTCCACCGGCATCACGCCCATCGTCTCGAATTACGGCAACAAAGCCTTCCGCCTCACCGCGCCCGCCAACCTAGGTGAACTACGCTGACCGCCACGGTTGCGTTCACGCCCGCAAGCTTCATGGATGAACTTCTGAAAACGTCGTCGTCTCCTTCTCGCTCCACTCCGCTGCGCCCCACGATCCTCACGGTCGACGATGCCAAGGCCGTCCGCCTCCTCACCCAGCGGGCTCTCGCCGCCTTCGACTGCGACCTGTCCGAAGCCCCCAACGGCTACAACGCCCTCTTCGCCATGGAGCGCGCGCTACCTGACCTGATTTTGCTGGACGTTAAGATGCCGACCATGGGCGGCGTCGAAATGCTCACCATGCTGCGCTCCAATCCCACCCTCGCCGCGATCCCGGTCATTATGCTCACCTCGCCCGCGGACCATGGTGTGATGGCCCAGCTCACCGCACTCGGCACCAACGGACACCTCATGAAGCCGTTCACGGCGGCCGCGCTCATCGAAAAAATCCGCGCCGTTATTAATTTAGCGCCGGCCCCTGCCCACCCGGCCTAAACGCGCGCAGTCGCGTCCGACGCAGCGGCAGTTTCCCCACCGCCGTCATCCCCGCAGCCCACGGGCGCTGGGGAAAGCGCCCCTTGCGCCGGCAGTGACCTTGCCCGCGCCGAACCTTCGCGCCCAACCTTCCTGTTGCACTCGGCCCCAGCGCGCCGCAAGGTTTCCAACCCGGTCGCTCCGCGCACTGGAATTCCATGCCTTTCCACACTCTGCGGCGCCTTGGCGTCCGCATCTCCTCCGCAGTCCGCTGCCTCTTCGGCCGGGTCGAGTCGCCGGAGGAGCGTTATCGCGACTTCAACGGCCGCTACTTTTCCGGATTCTACGAACAGGAACGGATGCTCGCGGACAAACCGCGTATGGAATTTTATCGGGCCGCGATCCAGCGCCACATCCAGCCCGGCGACCGCGTCATCGACCTCGGCACCGGCACCGGCATTCTCGCCGCCCTCGCCTCCCGCCGCGGTGCCGCGAAAGTCTATGCGATCGACCATTCCTCCATCCTCGAAACCGCCCGCACCCTCGCCACGGCCAACGGCATCGAGCGCGTCGAATTCGTCTCCACCCACAGCACGGAATTCCGCCTCCCCGAGCGCGTCGACGTCATCCTTCACGAACAAATGGGCGACTGCCTCTTCGACGAAGCGATGGTCGCCAACGTGAGCGATCTCCGCGACCGCTTGTTAAGGCCCGGCGGGCTCATCCTCCCTAGCCTTTTCGAATTCTTCTGCGAGCCGATCAAAATCCGCGACGAGCGGCACGTCCCCTTCATCTGGGAACTCGCGGTGCACGGCTACGACTACTCCGTGCTCGAGCGTCAACGCCCGCAAGACCCGGACTACTACCAGGTCCGCAGCAGCGACCTCGCCCTCGTCGAACACTTCCTCGGCGAACCCGCTCCCGTGCTCACGCTCGACCTCCACACCGTCGACGAAGCCGCCCTCCCGCACACCCTCACCTTCACCCGCACCGTCGTGAATGCCGGACGGCTCGACGGCTACGCCGTCTATTTTCGCACCCACGTGGACACCGATCTCAGTCTCGGCTCCGGTCCGCTCGACCCTGGACGCGCACCGCACTGGGGCTTCCGCGTATTGCGGACGGACCGCGACGACTTCGCGGCGGGCGATGTGATCGAGGTTCAACTCACCGTCGGACGTTGGTCAGAATTGGATACGTGGCGCTGGAAACATGTGAAACACGCCCGCGCAGACGATCCCGCCCCCAGTGCGACGGCGTGATGTCGATCGTTGCGTCGGCTGATGGCTCCTCGGTTTCCAGCGAGAAATTGCCCGTAACGGACATCACCGAAGAAGCGAAAAATTGAACCTCCCGCGCAACGCTACGGGAATCGTTTCGGAAACAATCGTGCCCTCAACCTGTGTAACCGCCCGCCTCGACCGGCCTTCCCTTAGGCTCAGGACACCCAGCGTTCTCGGCCGCGGCGTTTCAATCTGCCGAACCCTGAACCTGCGGGAAAAATCATCGCTACGCCGGGGTTCCCAGCATCACTGAAGACAGGCAGATCGCCAAAATGAAGGCCATGGAGTCGCTGCGGTATTTCTCCGCGTGGCGGCACTCTTCCTGAAACCACGCTTTCTTTTCTCGCCCGTTCCGCCCACCCTTTGATCACTCTCCCATGAAGACACCCCCCATAACGCTCCCCCCCACGAATTCCCCCGCACTCCAAGATTCCAGTTTCCGTTTCGTACCCGGCGCCCCCGCGCGACCCGACCGCCGGGCGTTTCTCGGCGGCGCGGCGGCGGCGCTGGCCGTCGCGGCGCTGCCTTCGCTGGGGCGCGCGGCAGAGCGCGATTGGACCGGCCGCGTGCCGACCCGTTATCCCGATCCAGACATCATCTCGCTCGACAAGCGTTTCAAGGCCAAGCTCGGCAACACCCCGATCCAGCGTCTCTACCACAGCGCCGACATGCTGTGGGCCGAAGGCCCGGCTTGGAACGGAGTCGGGCGCTACCTGCTCTGGAGCGATATCCCCAATAACCGCCAGTTGCGCTGGCTCGAGGAGGACGGCCACGTGAGCATATTCCGCCAGCCAACGAATCATTCCAACGGCAATACCTTCGACTATCAGGGCCGACAGATCGCGTGCGAGCACCTCACGCGCCGCGTCACCCGCTACGAACCCGACGGCAGCGTCACCGTGCTCGCGAAAAAAATCGACGGCAAGGAGTTCAACGCGCCCAACGACGCCGTCGTTCACCCCAACGGCGATATCTGGTTCACCGATCCAGGCTACGGTGCGCTGATGAATTATGAGGGCGCCCGCTCCACCAACCCCTCGGTCCAGCCGAACCAGAAGGAGGCCGTTTACGTGATCGATGGATCGACCGGTAAGATCGACCGGGTGACCGACGAGATTTTCAAACCCAACGGGCTCTGCTTCTCGCCCGACTACAAAAAACTCTACGTCGCCGACACCGGTCGGAGTCACTATGAGAACGCACCGGCCAATATCAAAGCGTGGGACGTTGACGGGAAAAAACTCCGCCGAGGCCGCGAATTTGCCTCGATGAAATTGAAGATGCCCGATGGCACGGAGAAGGCGGGCTTCGCCGATGGCATCCGCTGCGACACCGAGGGCCACCTCTGGGCAGCCGCAGGCTGGGTCGGCGCAGGCTACGACGGGGTGCACGTTTTCGGCGGCGAGGATGGCCAGCGCATCGGCCAGATTTTGCTACCGGAGATCTGCGCCAACATCTGCTTCGGCGGCACCAAGCGCAACCGGCTCTTCATGACGGCGAGCACGAGCCTCTACGCCGTCTACGTCGAGACGCGCGGCGCACACATCACGTAAGCGCAGTGAGCGGCGGTTCGAATCGTTCATTTCATTCCGTGAGACACCCGGCCGCCGCCGAAGTGGGCTCACCCCGTTTACGACGCATAGAATTTAAACTCTCCAAAAGCCCTCCGGGAGGGGGGCTGAGCGGAGTGCATTAGCCTGTCGCCGTCTTCGATGAACGCTGCCGCTGTCCACAGAGGCCAACGCTGAGGTCGCTCCGGCGGATGACCCGCCGGCACGCTCGCCGAATAACCCGTCCCCAGTGCAAAGTGCGGCCCCTTTTCAGGTCTCCCGATTCAGTGTCACCTCTCGTCAGGTTTCACCGTGCGCACTTCCGGCGGGACGGTCTCAACACGGTGACGCCGTCGGAATAGCACCGGCACGAGTGCGCCAGCGTGCGCAGCGTTCGTCGCCGGCTCAGAGATGGCGGACGCTGGAAGGGAAAGCATCTCGGCACTGAACGCGCCGCCGGTAAACGTGCAGGCGCGGACGTGGTCGATGAGACCGGAGAAGTTCGAGAAAAAGTTCTGGGGGCCGTCGCGGGCAGAGCCGATCAAGAAACTCCCCGTCGCCTAACCGTAGCCATGGCCTTCGACGAAGAAGCGATTGGCGCCATCGTCGCACACCGCGGCAGCGTGGAACGAGCGCTGATTCCCGCTGCCCGGCTCCGACTCAAAACCTCCCGCGTACGCCCACGGTCCAAACCGCGCCGTATTCCTGATTGCTGAGCAGGAGGCCGGGCTCGTTCACAAAGGATCGGATGGGCGCGTTCGTGATGTTGCGTCCGCTGAGGGTGACTTCGTAGGTCTCGCTAAGTTTATAGCCACCGCTCACGTCGAACATCAGCCGTTCATATTGCCACTGGGTCTGCGTGGCAGCGATCGACGTAATCCGCGCCGACGCCCACGTCGAGCGCAGCTGCAGGTTGAACTTATGGTTGCTGAAACGAATGCCGCCGTTGACCGCTTTCGGCACCACCGCCGTGAGCCGGATATCGGGAACCGCGCGGGAGACGGAACCGAAAACACTCAACCCGCGCGCGAAACCCGGCAGGAACACGAGCTGCTGACTGTATTCAACCTCGACCCCTTTGATTTTGCGAATGCCGTCAAGGTTCGTGGGCTGTAGAAACCGATAGCCGACATAATCCGGGTCGTCGCCGTAACCGGCGGCCTCCGCCGACACCTGCGTATTGGCCGTGCCCATGTTTTTCACGGAGAGCTGATAGGCCGAGACGGTCACGGTGCCAGCCGGCTCGATGAAGTATTGCACGCTCGCAAAGTATTTGTCCGACGTCTCGGGTTTTAGGTCCGGGTTGGGAATTGCGACGGTGAAGTTCGTCTCGTTGACGGTGATGATACCCGCAAGGTTGTTGTAATCGGGCCGCCCGATCGACTGGCTGGCGGCGACCTGCAGATTCAGATTTTTCGTCAGCGCATATTTTGCCCCACCGCTGAAAAAGAGATTTTCGTAGCCGCCGTATTTTTTACGCCGCTCGAAGTTGCGATACTGATACGTGAGATAGGGAATGGTGTTCGCCGTAAAGCCGGCGGCACGCACCAGCGCCGTGGGCAGCACGTCGAACACTTGCCCGATTGTGCGGGTGCGCTCTTCGCGGACTCCGAGATTCAACCGCAACTGATTCCAGCGAGTGTTCGCTTCGACATAACGGCTGTCGATCTGCTCCTTAATCCCGCGCCCAGTGGTCCGGTCGATGACAAAATTCCCAAAGGCGTTCTCGACGAAATACTCCGGATGCGCCCGATACAGTTTCAGCATCTCGGTGTCGTTCGGAATCGGGATGTTCATCGCCGCGATGTTATCGCCCTGTTTCGAGTCGAACAGGCCCGGGGTCGTATGGGGAATCATGACTGTGCCGGAGTTGAGCTGGTTTCCGCTCGGGCCGACGTACGTCCAGGTCAGCGCACCGGTCCGGTTGAGGTCGTAGGTTGTCAGGCGGGTTTTCACACCGGCCTGGAGGCTGAACGGCAAGCCGAGGGTGAACGTCTTCTTCGCATCGAGATAGCCGAGAAACACCTGGCTCTTCCCGATGCGAGCGGAGCTGCCGATGTTGTTGGGGTTGGCATCGACGCGATTGTAGTTCGCGAGATCGGTCCAGGCCGGTCCGGACACTTGAGTCAGCTGCCAGTCGGTCGAGGTCGGACTGCTCCGGCGCGCACTCCAGCTCATGCGCGTGAGTCGATTAATAGCGGAGGTGAAGTAGCCGGAGCGAAGGTCCTCGTAGTGCGTCTTGCTGCGCGAATAGCCACCGCTGGCGGTGACCACGATGTCGTTGAGCTTGTATTCGAGCTTAGGTGTATACGTGGCGGTTTCGTTGAATTTGTGGCTGTGGCCGATATTTTGCTCGAGCCTCGTGTTGATGTTCGCAGTGGGCTGGGCCAGCAGGTAGGTCAGCGTCGAGGAGGGATCGATCTGGGCAGTGGCGGCGCGGAACGTCAGCGTGCGCGCATTGATCTCGTCGTTGAGATGAGAACCGGCCGTGCGCAGGGAAAAAACTAGGTGCGGTGTGAATTTGTAGTCGAGATTCAGCCCGAACGCGGCGCGGGTCGTAATCTTCGGATTATCGCGAAACGTGAGCAGGTTGATGACCGGTCCTCGCGCGGCGAGGCTGTTGTCGATGGCCTGGACCAACGCGACCTGCTCGTTGAAAAGACTATTCGCCGAAAGGCTGAGCTGGATACCGAAGCGCCCGGCAAACGAATCCGCATAGGTGAAGAGCAGACCGGGACCAATCTTGCGGTGCGCGCCATCGCCCGGGCTCGGCGTGCGGGCGAGGGTGAATTCGTAGGGGTTCGCCGTGAGGCTAGCCTGCACAGTGATCTCGCGGCCCCGGCGCTCGAAGGCATTTTTGCTCCGCAGGTTCATCGTGCCGGCCGGCGCGTCGGCGTCCATGCTCGCGGTCGACGTCTTGTTCACTTCGATAGACTCGATGCTGGTGATCGAGGCCTGCTCGAATTCGAACTGCCGCGAAGTGGCGCCGAACGAGGCCGACGCCGCGGTGGCCATGCGCATCCCATCGATACTCACCGCCGCGTATTTAGGATCGAGGCCGCTGATGCGCACGGCGCGGGCGTCAGCGTTATTATAATCAATGACGATGCCGGGCACATACTTCATGAACTCACCGATGTTTCCGCCCGTGACGTCACCGAAATTGTCCGACGCCACGACGTTCTTCATGTTCAGCGCCGCGCGTTGTTCCATGATCGCTTTGGCATTGCCCTCGCGTTCGCTTGAGACCTCGAACTTCGCGAGCGTGATCACGCTGTCGCCGACGGCCGCGGTTCCGGTGCGATAGGTCGAACCCTTGAGTTCAAAATCACGCGTCGCCGTTTGACCGGCCGGGAGCACGACGTGGCTGCTGGCCCGATCGTAACCCGTGTAGGTGACCGATACGCTCACGTCTCCGGCCGGAATATTGGAAAGGACATAGGAGCCATCGTCGCCGGACACGGTCGTGAGGTTTGTACCGTCGACCGCAATCTCCGCATGTCTCACGTATTCCTGGGTAGCCGGATTGAAGATCCGACCGATGATCCTCCCCGTGGCCGGCGACTGCGCTCGTAAGGAAACGCCGATGCCGAGTGCGCAGATGACGGCGAGCCCGATCCGCGCCACTCCCCGTTGAAACACGCCGCGGGCGTTGAAGGAGATCGGTCGGTAACAACCCGATTTCGAACTTAACAGAGGGGTGAGGTGGGCCGGATCGGTGGAGGACACGAGGAATGAATTCATGGGGAAGGCGCCTTTACGGATCGAGATTACCCGCAGCGTCTGAGCTGAGAACAACACCTGTATTTGCGGCGGCGAGCCAGAAGGGTTACCGCTCACGCAGATGTCCACCGGCGGGAGCAATCGCAACAATCATGCGTGAACGATCGACTCGTCCGCGTTTCCCCACACTAGCGCCTCGCACTCGGCTGCGCTTGGCCCGGGACCAAACTGTAAATAAAGTGATCCACACTCCGATTCCCCAGTACCTCGGCGTTTTTCAACGTGCTAATCTGTTTAAATCCCAGGCGCTTCACAATCGCCTGCCCGCGAGCATTGCCCATCGCCACCCCGACAACGATCCGGGTAACGAGCAACTGCGTGAACGCGTGCGCAAATACGACCTGACAACACGGCGTCATCAGACCCTGCCCCTGCGCCGCCGGCACGAGCCACCAACCGGGAAACGCCACCCGCGCCGCCGCGTCGATACGATTGTGGCCGATCCCACCGACCAACGCGCCCATCGACCAAATCCCGGCCTGGTACGCACGGGTCGCCGTCCGTTCCCGCAACGCTTCCGCGATAAATTTTTCCGAGTCGCTCACCTTGCACGTCGCATCAACCCACGGCAGCCACTCACGCAAAGCTGCGCGGTTGGCATCGACCAGCGCAAACAGCTCCGCCGCGTGCTCGGGCTGCAGCAGTCGCACCTCGAGGCCGGGATTTATTTTGTGCCGTAACATGCTGAGTAAAGAAGTCGGCTCTGTTGGGCCTCGCAAGCCCACGTGCGGCCAGGGCGTCGCGCACCGCTCATCCGCGACCACACTCAGCCCCCTTCGTTCCCCGCATTTCTGCACCCGTGCCCCTCCACTGCGACCTCGCCTTCCTTCGCAGTAGCCACCTCGCCAACGCCGTACACGCGTGACTTACCGCCACCACGCCGGACTCAGCGCATTCGCGTTCGAGATGAACTTAACAGGCGCGGCGGTAGGCGTGGCCGGCGTCTGCTGGTAGGCGATTATCGCTCGCGTAATCGCCTCAAAGCAGGCCGCGAAAAACCGTCCTGCGGCGCTTCTTTAACGCGACGTGATTTCAACCCCTCTTGGCCAACAACGCCGCGAGCAATTCCGGCTGGATTTCGCCCTGCACCGCATGCAAGTGATGCAGCACGCCCGTGTGGTCGTCCGGATTCGACGAGGAAATCTCGATCATCCAGTCCTCCGTCTTGGCCGCCGCGACGACGACTTCGTCAGCCCACGCGATGACTTCGGCAGCCCCGACGGAGCCGTCGGCAATACCTTTCATAAAATATTCCGCCATCGTGCGGTGATTCGGTGGTGTATCCATAGAGGCGATCAGCAGATGAGCCGGTCGGCGAAACTCAACGGGATTCTTGGACGCGAATCCGCCGATATTCGATCTGGCCGTGGTCGCTCTCGACTCCGATGGGACCCGTGGCCGGCACCGTAAACGCATCGACGAGCACCTCGCCGTTGCACGTCGCGCGAGCGAGGCCGCCCCGCACCGTGATCACGATCTCATTCCAATCAAGCGGTCGATAGTGCTTCAAGGTGAGCCACGGCCCCGCGATCGGAAAGTCGCGCATCTGGAGTTGCGGCTCACGCACGAAGACTCCGCTGTCGGCGTTGGGACTCGCCCGGAACTCCATTTTCAACACGAAGTCTTTCGGAAATTTCCGGGTCGTCATGAGCTTCCGGTGAGCCCGTTCCTCACGCGCCACCGTGACGATCAGCCGGCCATTGCGTACGGCAAACCGTCCATCGTCGCTCACCGTCTTACCGTCAAAGGCCGGCTTGTCCAAGTAGCCCCAGCCGTTCAGATCGCGGCCGTTAAACAGACTCTCGAATCCAGGCTCGGGCGAAAAATCATCGGGCCACGCCGGTGCGAGCCCGACAGTTTCCATGATCGGCCGCAATGCGGCGGACAATTTAATGTACCCCGCCGAATTGGGATGCAGCAGATCGGGAAACTCCTCGGACTTCGCGTCGCCCTGCGCGTTGGCGAACAACGACCACGTGTCCACCAAGGTGACTTGGGGCTCATCCTTGAGCAGCGCATAACAGAGCTGGTTGATTTTTTTGATCTGGTCGGCCGGCCGCTTCTTCGTCGCCGAACTTGGAAACACGTTGCACAGCACGACCGGCATCGCGGGGTTGTGCGCTTTCAGCGCCGCCAGGATCAACTTGAGATTGCTCGCCGTGGATTCTGGCGCCGCGGCTTCCTCGAGATCGTTCGTACCGATCAGCAACACAATGCCCCGAGGCTTGAGCGCAATAACGTCCGTCTGCAAACGGAGCAGCACGCCGCGGGTCGTGTCGCCGCTGATGCCGCGATTGATGGTCTTAATTCCGGGGAAAAGCTGGTTTAGATTGGCCGCCCAACCTTGGGTGATCGAGTCGCCGAGAAACACGACGCCGTCCTGATCTTGCTTCACCCGCTTCGCCCATCCACTGCGTTTTTCCGTCCAGAGTTTCTGAAACCAGTCGTAGCGGCGAATCGGCCCCGTGCCCGCCAAGCCGTCGTCAGTCGCCGGCAGCGCAAAATTGCTTTCGGCTGCGATGCCAGACGCCGCCTTGGTCGCCGGTGCGGTTTGCGCTTGGCTCGTCACCACGCAGAGCGAGGCGCAGCCAAAAATGAAGGGAGTGAGGATTTTCATGGGGAACGTTGGTGGGTTGAGCCGTAACGATTGAGTCGAAATGAGGAGCGTCGGCCGGAAGGTCACTTACTTGGTCCAAGCCCTGTCGCCGACCTCGGCCAGCGGGATGCACGCATCGAAACGCCCAGGCACCGGATCATAGTGCAGCACCGTTTTCCCGACCGTTTCCGACGTGAAATACCCGAGTACCGTCAGCTCTTTGATCTGATGGAAAAACGTTTGGACCTTAGTCTTCGAGGCCTCGGCCAGCGTTGTCAGCAAGGCGTCCTGCTGCGCGTCCGTCAGTTGGAGAAAACTCTTCTTGTGCGCGGCGACGCTGGCCGCATCGACTTCTGCCAGGCCCGTCACCACGACCTGCTTGTCCGACGCCGCGAGATATTTACCGAACATGAGATCGATAAAAGCCGGCACGCCCACGTCGCGTGCACCCGGCGTATCGGTGCGTGGAAGGATGCGTTCCGCCACGGCGCCGGCGATTGCGAACTGCTGCGCCGAGAGGTAAACGGGCTTCGCATTCGCGCCCCCGAGGGGCGTCGCGGCCTGCATGACGCTGGTCAGCAACGACGGCGACAGCGCGACGCCGAGAAACAAGGTCGCGCGCTGGATGGCCTCACGGCGGGTCAGGGCACGCGCCTCGGTAGATTCAAAGGGGGCGGAGAGATTCATGGTCCGGATTTCGTCGGCTTAGAGGTTATTCTTCTTCAACTCGCTGACCGCGTGGTCACAGGCCCGCGCCGTGAGCGCCATGTAGGTGAGCGAGGGGTTGACGCACGCGCCGGAGGTCATGCACGCGCCATCGGTGACAAAGACGTTCGGCGCGGCATGGACTTGGTTCCACTGGTTCAGCACCGACGTCTTGGGGTCGCGGCCCATGCGCGCAGTGCCCATCTCGTGGATACAGTTGCCCGGCGCACTGTTCACCACGTCGTCGAAGCCCGTGACGTTTTTCAACCCCGACGCCTCCAACATCTCGACCGCCGAGGCCTGCATGTCTTTCCGCATGGCGTATTCGTTTTCCTTCCAACCACAGTCGAACGTCACGGTCGGCTGGCCCCATTTGTCGCGGAGGGCCGGGTTCAACGTAAGACGGTTGGCATGATAAGGCAGACACTCGCCCCACGAACCAATTCCGAAACGCCACGGGCCGGGCGCGATCAGATCGGCCTTAAATTTCCCGCCGAAGTGGCTCAGCTCTTTGATGCTGCTCGCCCAATCGAGGCGACTCGCACTTCCCTGGTAACCAAAACCCCGCACGTAGTCCTTGCGCGTCGTTTCCTTATTCAGATTACGGAAGCGCGGGATGTAGATGCCGTTCGCGCGCTGACCGCGAAAATACTTATCGGTAAACCCTTCGGAAATCCCGCTGGCGCCCACCTTGAAGTGATGGTCCATCAGATTGTGCCCGAGCTCGCCGCTGTCGTTACCGAGGCCGTCCGGAAAACGCTCCGACTTCGAATTCATCAAGATGAACGTCGAGGCAACGGCGGACGCGCACGAGAAAATCACCTTCGCATAATACTCGATGACTTCATTCGTCTCCGCATCGATGATCCGTACGCCGGTCGCCCGTCCCTTGTCTTGGTCGTAGATGATCTGGTTGACGATCGAGAAGGGCCGCAGCGTGAGATTTCCCGTCGCGTAGCCGGCCGGCAGCGTCGCCGCATTGCTGCTGAAATACGCCCCATAAGGGCAGCCGCGGATGCAGCGGTTGCGATACTGACAACTCCCGCGGCCATTGAGCTCCTTCGTGAGGTTGGCGACCCGGCCGATGATCATCGGGCGTCCGCCAAAAGTATCCGCGATGCGCCGCTTCACGTCCTTCTCGAGGCAGTTCATATCCATCGGCGGCAAGAACTGGCCATCTGGCAGGTGCGCCAGATTTTCTTTGCTACCGCTGATACCAGCGAAGCGCTCGGCATAATCATACCACGGCGCGATGTCGGCGTAACGGATCGGCCAGTCGATCGACATGCCATCTTTGGCGTTGGCCTCAAAATCGAGATCGCTCAACCGATAGGATTGCCGCCCCCAGAGCAGCGATCGCCCGCCGACATGATAGCCGCGCATCCAGTCGAATCGTTGGGTTTCCGAATAGGGATTATCAACGTCGTTGACGAACCAGTGCGCCGACGCCGGGTGCGTCGTGTAACCCGTGCGCGCCTGCTTGAGTTGTTTGGCGCCGTCCGCTGCCGAGATCTTGGTGCGGCCCTCAAATTCCCAGCTCTCCGTCATCGCCGTCGGGTAGTCGCCATGTTTCACATCGCGGCCCCGTTCGAGCACGAGGGTCTTAAGGCCTCTTTCGCTCAGCTCCTTCGCGGCCCAACCGCCGCTAATACCCGAGCCGATGACAATCGCATCGTAGGTGTTTTGTTTCGTGCCTGCGCCTTGAATGGTGGCCATGGGAAAAATCTATTGCCGAGTCGAAGTTGCTGACGATTGAACCGGAGGGGATGAGGAGCGCGGAGGTTCAACACGCCGAATCGTCGCGTGGCAACCCGGACCTTTCTCGAACCATCCACGGGCGTATCGGCCGGTTTGGCAGCGTCCGCTGAATTCATGCGCCCCACGAATCGGGACACTTTTTCGCCGCATTTTTGAGGGCACAGCGGTTGCCCAAATCGCTCAAAAGTAGACACCGGATGAGGCTGTACGCAGGAACC
>Ga0114978_10001050_pt1 | contig 23273 bp, 35 predicted proteins | sample S_140212_EF_Meta_FD_87027 | JGI IMG/M metagenome (GOLD analysis project Ga0114978, IMG submission 87027) | Freshwater microbial communities from Lake Simoncouche, Canada to study carbon cycling - S_140212_EF_MetaG | ecosystem: Environmental > Aquatic > Freshwater > Lake | place: Lake...
TATTGCACATTCACAAAATGTAACAACTATTGTAGATGCTAACAAAGCAGAATATGCTCAATCAGATGAAAAACAAAGATGGAGTGATGATGCGTTTGGTAATAAAATTGCGTCAATTCCTTTAGTCGTATTCCAAGAATTAGAGAAACAAGGTATCACTCGTGGCTTTACTGTATTAGATATGCCACGATTCAAAGCATGGTTAAATAACCCAGATAACAGAGCATTTAGAACAAGGACAGGCAGAATATAATGGCAATAACAAACTATACAGACCTACAGTCTACCATAGCCGACTACTTGGCTCGTACAGATTTGACAACACAAATCCCATTGTTTATTCAATTAGCAGAAAACAGATTAAGACGTGATTTGCGTATTAGACCTATGCTTAAAGTGGTAACAACACTCACAACTGCTTCAGACCCAACAATAGCATTACCTAGTGACTTCCTAGAAATGCGTGATATGCACATAGAGTCTAGCCCTATACAAACGCTTGTGTACCAAAACCCAAGTAACTTTTATAGAAATACAAAGGCATCAACATCAGATAGTGGTGCTCCTAAATTCTATACTGTCATGGGTTCAGAGTTTCAATTTGCACCTATTCCAGACTCTGCATACACGCTTAAAATGGTTTATTACGCAACACCATCATATTTAAGTTCAACAGTTACATCTAATGCGTTTTTAGCTAATTGTCCAGACTTATTATTGTATGCAAGTCTTGGTGAAGCAGAGCCATATTTGATGAATGATGCAAGGGTTCAAACATGGGCAACATTATACGACAGAGGTCTTAACTCATTAACAGTATCAGATAGTGCTGGTGAAAATCCATCTGCACCAATGGTAATTTCATTAGCAACACGATAAGGATAAATCATGGCAGAAATGAGCAATTATTTAGAGAACGCACTTATTAATGGCACTCTACGAGCAACATCTTACACAGCACCTACAACAGTTTATGTAGCTTTATACACTACAGACCCAACAGACGCAGATACAGGTACAGAAGTAACTGGTGGATCTTATGCTAGACAATCTGTTACATTTGCTGCACCTTCTAACGGTGTAACTACTAACTCTGCTGACATTACATTTCCAACAGCTACCGCAGCACAAGGCACTGTAACTCACATGGGTATTAGAGATGCACTTACAGCAGGTAATCTTCTTTACCATACACCTTTAGATGCAAGTAAAACTATTGATTTAGGTGACATATTTAAAATCACTACTGGTAATCTTTCAGTAACATTAGCGTAAGGATAACTCATGGCTCTCGTAGTTAAAGATAGGGTACGAGAAACCAGTACCACTACAGGCACAGGTGCACTCACGCTTGCAGGTGCAGTCACTGGATTCCAAACATTCTCTAGTGCTATTGGTAACACAAATACAACATACTATACCATTACTAATGGTGCAGAATGGGAAACAGGTATTGGTACAGTAGGTGCTGGCACATTAACTAGAACAACTGTATTGGCATCATCCAATGCTGGTTCTGCTGTAACATTTAGTGCAGGTACAAAAGATGTATTCTGTACATATCCAGCAGGTAAGGCACTTTATACAGACGCTTCTGGTAACGCTATTGGTTTAGGTACAGTTGCATCTACAACAACGCTTACAAATGCCACAGGATTGCCAATTTCAACAGGTGTAAGTGGTTTAGGTACAAACGTAGCTACTGCATTAGGTACAGCAGTAGGTAGTGCTGGTGCTGTAGTCGTCAATGGTGGTGTATTAGGTACTCCTTCATCTGGTACATTAACAAACTGCACATTTCCTACACTAAACCAAAATACTTCTGGTAGTGCTGCATCACTTTCAGCAACATTAGTAGCAACAAGTGGTGGTACAGGACAATCTACTTATGCAGTAGGTGATTTATTGCAAGGTGCTGCAACTAATACACTAGCTAAATTAGCTGCTGTAGCCACAGGTAACGCACTTATTTCTGGTGGTGTTACAACTGCTTCATCATGGGGTAAGATTGGTCTTACAACTCATGTATCTGGTACATTGCCTATTGCTAACGGTGGAACTAACTTAACTGCATATACTACTGGTGACATTATTTATGCTTCTGCTACTAACGTATTATCAAATTTAGCAGACGTTGCAACTGGTAATGCTTTAATATCTGGTGGTATTGGAGTAGCTCCAAGTTATGGTAAAATTGGTTTAACTACTCATGTTTCTGGAACACTTCCAATAGCAAATGGTGGAACTAACTCTACAGCAACTCCTACAGCAGGTGGTGCAGCTTATGGTACTGGCACAGCAAATGCTTATACAGCAGTAGGTACAAGTGGTCAGCCATTAATATCAGCAGGTGCAAGTGCTCCAGCTTTTGGTACATTAGCTTTAGGTACAGCAAATACAAACGTATCTGGCACATTAACAGTAACTAACGGTGGTACTGGTGCATCAACATTAACTGGTGTTATAAAAGGTACTGGTACAACTGCAATGGTAGCAGCCACAGCAGGTACTGACTTTGTAGCTCCAGCAACAGCAACTAACTTTACTGCTCAACAATACTTTGGTACATCTACCTTAACAGACGGTGCAACAATATCATGGGCAGTAGGTGCAGCTCAAGTAGCTACAGTAACTATTGCTGGTAACAGAACATTTGGTGCTCCAACTGGTTTAGTATCTGGTGCTTTCTATTCACTTAATGTCATTCAAGATGCAACAGGTTCACGAACAATAACATGGAACGCTGTGTTCAAGTGGACTGGTGGTACAGCTCCTACACTTTCAACAGCAGCATCAGCAAAAGATTTCTTTGTATTCCGTTCAGACGGTACAAACTTATACGAACAAGGTCGTAGTTTAGGAGTAGCATAATGTTTGGGCTAGGTGGGTTTTCCCAAGCACCATTCAGCACAGCGTTTACTGGCATACAAGTATCTAGTGCTGTAATTAATGGTATTGCAACTGTAACAGCAAATGGTTTTTCTATTGCTTATGACTACGCAAGTATAACAGCAACTGCAACAGTAGCAGCATTAGGTGGGTTAGTTCGTTATGGTTCAATTGCAATTAATGCTACAGCAACAGTTACAGCATTTCCAGTGGCTACATACGGTAGACGTGCATTTATTAATGGTAATGCTTTAATCACAGCAACAGGTACAAGATTTGGTTACGATTGGAATAATACAACAGTAGGTTCAGAAACATGGACAGATGTAGCAGTAGGATCTAATACATGGGAAAATGTTGCATCTGGTTCAAATACATGGTTATTAAAAGGGTAAAAAATGGCAAAGACAAAAATTAGTGAATATGACTCAACCGCAGGGAATAATACTGACATAAACAGTATTAACATTGACGAGGGATGTTCACCTTCTGGCATTAATAATGCAATTCGTGCACTCATGTCACACCTTAAAAACTGGCAAGGTGGTACAAGTGGTGATGCTTTACCTATTGCCTCTGGTGGCACAGGTGCAGTGACTGCTGGTGCAGCTAGAACAGCTTTAAGTGCTGCTTCTACAGGCTCTAACTCTGACATTACAGCACTCACAGCACTCACTACAGCACTTACCCTCATGCAAGGTGGTACAGGTGGCTCTAAATCATCAGTATCCAACGTAGCAAGAACAACTAACGTAGCAACTATTACAACATCATCAGCACATGGCTATACAACTGGTGATAAGGTTACAATTTCTGGTGTTACAACTGCAAATTTCAACGCAGCAAATGTTACAATAGCATCTGCACCTACAACAACCACATTTACTTATGCAAATACAGGATCTGATGTAGCTACAACTACAGATACCACTGGTGTAGCAATTAGTTTAACAAGTATTAGAAGTAATTTAGGCATGGTATTCGGCACAGATATTCCTGCTGTCAATACTGCAACAACATTTACTAAACAACAAAACACATCTAACGTAACATTAACAGATGGTGCTAACATTGATTGGGATTTATCTTTGGCTCAAGTAGCAACAGTAACTTTAGGTGGTACTCGTACATTTAACGCACCAACCAATATGGTGAATGGTGGATTCTACGCATTAGCAGTATACCAAGACGGTACTGGCGGTAGAACACTTACTTGGAACTCTGTATTCAAGTGGAATGTTGGAACTGCACCTACATTATCTGGCACAGCAGGTGCTAAAGACTTTTTTGTATTCAGAAGTGATGGAACTAATCTTTACGAACAAGGTCGTTCACAGGGAGTGGCTTAATGCTTATTTTAGCAGCTAATGGCTCATCTAGTTATAACTTAACTAATTCTTTAAGATTTAGAAGTAGTGCAACTGCTTATTTAAACAGGACTGCAAGTGCATCTAACAGGAAAACTTGGACTTGGAGTGGTTGGATAAAAAGAGGAACTTTATCTACTAACCAAGCAATATTTACTGGAAATTCTGCATTAACAGCTAATGGATATTTTTCATTTTATTTAACTACAAGTGATACAATAATTATTGGAGATTATGCAACAAATTGGGCAACTACTACACAAGTATTTCGTGACCCATCTGCGTGGTATCATATTGTTTTAGCTATAGATACAACACAAGTAACATCAACAAATAGAATGAAATTATATGTAAATGGAACTCAAGTTACAGCATTTAGTGCAACAAGTTATCCAGCATTAAATTTTGACACAGGGGTTAATTCTGCTGGTGCTCATTATATTTCTACTTTTAATGCTTCAAGTCAACCTTTAGACGGTTATTTATCTGAAGTAAACTTCATTGACGGACAAGCCCTAACACCATCATCATTTGGCTCTACAGACGCTACTACAGGCTCATGGATACCTAAAAAATATACAGGAACTTATGGTACTAATGGATTCTATTTAAACTTTGCTGACAACTCTGCACTCACAACTGCATCTAACGTAGGTCTTGGTAAAGATAATAGTGGTAACGGTAACTATTTTGCTACAAGCGGCATAAGTATCACAGCAGGTACAACATATGACTCAATGACAGATGTGCCTACTAATACAAGTGCTACTGTGGCTAATTATGCTGTAATGAATCCTATAAATATTTCAGGGATGACATTAAGTGAAGCTAATTTAAAAGTTAGTCAAACTGCTACAGCACAAGGATGTAGAAGTACTATTGCCATGACTTCAGGTAAATGGTATTGGGAAGTAACTAATACCACTGGTAGTGTTCATGATGGTATAGGAATAGTACCTGATACAACTGCATTAACAACAGATTTAACTACTGTTGGTTCTAATGCAATTCTTTATTATGCTTTTTCAGGACAAAAATATATTAATGGAACATCTTCTGCTTATGGAGCAACATATACTACCAATGATATTATTGGTATAGCAGTAGATATAAATAACAATACTGTAACATATTATAAAAACAATACATCACAAGGTGCAATTACAGGATTAAGTCTTTCAGGCTCTACTTGGTATACTGTAAATGGTAATGGAAATAATATATCAAATGTTAAAGCATATAACTTTGGACAACGCCCATTCTCATACACACCACCTACAGGATTTGTAGCACTAAATACATATAACCTACCTACAAGCACTATTGTAAAAGGTAATAAGTATATGGATGCTACTACATATAGTGGAACAGGTGCTAATCAAGCAATAACTAATGCTGGTTCTTTTAAACCAGATTTTTTATGGTTAAAATGTAGAAGTACAGCAGCTACTGACCATGTAATACTAGATACCACACGAGGAACAAGTTTAAGACTTGCATCTGATACAACACAAGCAGATACAACACAAACCAATAATATTGTTTCTTTTGATACAGGTGGATTTACTGCAAGTACAGGTGGTGATGCTAACGGTAGTGGAAGAACTTATGTAGCTTGGCAATGGAACGCTAATGGTGGCTCTACATCATCTAATGCAAATGGCACTATTACATCTACTGTTCAAGCAAATACAACTGCTGGATTTAGTATTTTGACTTATACAGGAAATGGAAGTGCAGGGTCTACAATAGGTCATGGATTGGGTGTAGCACCTTCTATGATTATTACCAAAAGAAGAAGTGCAGTAGAAAATTGGGGTGTATACCATATATCAATGGGTGCAACTAAAGATATGTTTTTAAGTTTAACTAATGCAGCATTTACAGGTGCTAGATGTTGGAATAATACAAGCCCTACTTCATCCGTATTTACTGTAGGTACAGATAGTGCTGTTAATACATCTACTGTGACTTATGTAGCCTATTGCTGGGCAGAAATAGCAGGGTTTAGTAAATTTGGTTCTTACACAGGTAATGGTAGTGCTGATGGAACTTTTGTTTACACAGGATTTAGACCTAAATATATTATGTATAAACGAACAGACTCAACTGGTTCATGGGGTATTTTTGATACATCTAGAAATACTTATAATCTTTCTACAAATGTTTTATATGCAAATCTTTCAGATGCAGAATATACAAGCACAGGTGCTGGATTTGATAATATAGATATATTAAGTAATGGATTTAAACCAAGACAAAGCAATTCTGGAGTAAACGCTTCAGGTGGAACATACATATACATGGCATTTGCAGAAAACCCATTCAAAAACTCTAACGCAAGATAAGGAAAAAATATGTTTTTATTAAACGGTAACAGACTACCAGAAGGCACAGCTTTTACAGACGCTAATGGCAACCAATATCCAGCTAACTGGCTTAACCTTTCTACAGAGGAAGAAAAGAACGCTGTAGGTATTACATGGGCAGTAGATCCAGTTCGTGCTGACGATAGATTCTACTGGGATGGTGACGTAAACAACCCTAAAGATTTAGTAGGACTTAAATCAAACTTTATAGCTCAAGTAAAAGATACAGCAGGTAAATTATTATCACAAACTGATTGGGTTATTATCCGTAAAGCAGAACGTGGTGTAGAAGTACCAGCAGAAGTAGCTCTAAAACGCACACAAATCGTCACAGAAGCTAATAGATTAGAAACTGATATAAACTCATCAACTACTGTAGAAGCTCTTATAGAGGTCTTAAATACACAAAATTGGGGTAACTAATGCCTACGCAAAGATTGCAATTTACAGAATGGCTACCAGACCAACCTGCCATTGGTACAGGATTACAAGACGCTAAAAATGTCGTTCCTGTATTAGCAGGATACGCACCATTTCCTTTAGCATCTGATTTCTCTAATGCTGCTACTGAAAACCTTAATAGCGTATTCGTAGGAAAACTTGGTGACACTGTAAAACTATTTGCTGGCGGTGCTACAAAGTTATTTAACTTTGACCCTACAACACTTAACCTCAATAACGTATCAAGAACTGGTGGATACGGTGGATTAACTCGTTGGCAATTTACACAGTACGGTGACGTAGTGTTAGCTGCAAATAATCAACAAAGAATACAGTTTTGGAATTTAGCAAGTTCAACTGCATTTCAAGATTTAGGTGCGTACATATCAGCAACCTATACTAGAGCAGCTACAACTGTTACAGTAACAACTTCATCTGCACATGGATATACCACAGGTAACTCATTCTTATTTTATTTTAAATCTGGTGGTGCAGCAGACGGTACTTATACAATTACCGTTACAGGTGCTACAACATTTACACTAACAACAGCCGCTAGTGGAACTATTACCACAAGCAACGTAGACATTTATTCATCATACGCACCTGTAGCTAAAAATGTAGCTGTAGTGCGTGATTTTTTAGTAGCAGCCAATGTAGACGGTGTAACTAATAAAGTACAATGGGCGGATTTAAATGATGAAACAAAATGGAATGCTGGTGCAACCTCTCAATCTGACTTTCAGATTATTGTTGACGGTGGTTCTATACAAAATATTACAGGCGGTGAAATAGGTATCATATTCCTAGAAAAAGCTATCTACCGTATGTCATACATAGGTAGCCCTTACTTCTTCCAGTTTGATGCTATCTCACGCAATCTTGGATGTTTGGTAGGAAATTCTGTAGCACAGTTTGGTGGCATGAGTTACTTCTTATCTGATGACGGATTCTATTCTTGTGATGGTCGTACCATTACTCCAATAGGTGTAGAAAAAATAGATAGATATTTCTTCTCAACATTTGATTTAAATAATGCTGACACAATGTCATCCACTGTAGATCCAATTCGTAAACTTGTGATTTGGAATTATCCAACTGTAGCTGGTGGTCGTGCACTTATAATTTATAACTGGCAATTGCAAAAATGGACTCGTGCCGACATGGATGTAAACTATGTTGCATCTGCTGCATCTACAGGGGTTACTTTAGAAGGTATCGGTACTTTATATGCTATTTCAGCAGGTTCTTTTGTAGTTGGAAAAAGATATGAAATAGTTTCTTTAGGAACTACAACAAATGCACAATGGAATACTATTGCAGGCACTTCTGGCATAACTTATTCAGTGGGTACTGGATTTTTATGTGCAAATGCAGGAACTGGTTTAGGAAATGGAACTGCTGTCAGCATTGAAGATATACCAGCATCACTTGATTCTCGTATCTGGACTGGTGGTAAGTATGTCCTTGCAGGTGCTAGATTAACTAAAATTGTAACATTTACTGGTGCAAACTCTACAGCAGAACTTATATTATCTGATATAGAAAACGGATATAACTCTTTAGTAAATCTTGCTAGACCGCTTATTGATGATGGTGCAGCAACAGTATCAGTAGCCTCAAGACGTGAATTGGATGATAACATTTCATTCTCAACACCAGTTGCAGCAGGTGAAGGTGGTCGTGTACCATTAAGAAGTGCTGGTAGATTTCATAGAATTAAAGTTAATCCTACAGGTCTTTGGACAACAGCAATGGCTGTAGATGTCAACACAGAAACACAGGGTAATAGATAATGGCTCGTGATATGTACCGTAAGCTCAACCCTAGTGGAAGTGAGCCTCGTGAAATTTCAGAGATAGTAAATAATCTAGTTGAAGGTAAAACTAACAACACAGGTGACATTACTTTAAATGCTGCTAGTGCTACTACAACGACCATTTCTGATGAACGTATAGGATATAATAGTATTATACTTCTTATGCCTACAACAGCTAATGCGGTTGCATCTTTAACTAATGTATATGTAAGTGCTAGAACAAAAGGAACTGCAACATTAACACATTCAGCAAATACAAATACAGATAAAACATACGGATATATTATAGTCGGATAATGGAATTAAAATACGTCAACCCTAACGAATTAAAACAAGTTTGGAATCAAATTAAACCAAGTCTAGGTGAAATATCTGCACTAGGTGGTGATTGGATTCCAGAAGATGCCTATTGCGATATTAAGGTAGGCAAGGCTCAACTATATCTAGGTATTAAAGACGGTTACTTTATAGGTTACATTATAACACAGCTTATAAACAACTCACTTCATGTATGGGCTGCTTACAGTAGTTCACATGACATACTGTCAGAAGGTCTTAAACAGATAGCTGACATTGCTAATCAGATGAACGCTAAAGAAATAACATTTAGCTCTTATCGTAAGGGCTTTGAAAAGATTGCACCTAAACTTGGATTCAGACCATATACATGGAGGTTTGAGTGTTAAAGTTTTTTGTAGTTCCTACAGAACATATCCAACAAACATGGGATAAGGTAGAAATCATGCTAGACAGAGCTATGGCTCATTCTGGTGGTGAGTATGACCTTGACCAACTTAAAGTATTACTTACACAAGGAAGGCAAGTATTATGTGTAGGTGCAGAAGAAGATTTAATAATTAAATGTGCTATGACTATAGAGTGGATTAATTATCCTAACGACAGAGTAGCATTTATAACAGCTATTGGTGGCAAAACAGATAAGCAAGGCTTTGGTGAGTTTGAACAATGGGTTAAAGCCAATGGTGGTACAAAAATACAGGGAGCAGCATTTGAAGCAGTAGCTAGGCTTTGGAAACGTGCTTACGGATTTGAAAACAGATACATAATCGTAGAAAAAAGGATATAACATGGGCGGTTTCGCAAATACACAGCAAGAAAATCAACCAACACAGGTCTATTATGACCCAGCAAAACAACAATACTTTAGCTATAAACCAAGTCCAGCTACAAACTCCAATGTAATTAACACAATGTTTGGACTAAATACAGCAGACCGAGAAAGAAATTATTATGGAAATTCTTTAACATCACCTACTGATAGATTTACTCCTCAAACTGTTGTACCTAATTACCCAGACATGAATCAATTATTTCCTGCATTAAATGCTGGTCTTGCACAAAATTTACAACAAAGTTTATTAGCACCTACAGATACACAATCATCTGGTGCTGGTCGTTTCCTAGCTCCATCTAACACTTCACAAGGTAAATAAATATGATAAATCTTAATAACTGGCTATTTAATTTAGTAGACAATTTTACATTTTATAAAGGCGGTGGTGGTGGAGGTGGAACTTCACAAACTAATAATCAATTAGACCCAACTGTTAGACCATTTGTTGAATACGGTCTTAATGAAGCTAAAAGTCTTTATAATACGTCTACTCCACAATATTATGGTGGTCAAACTTATGTAAGTCCATCTGCACAAACACAAACAGCATTACAAGCTGCTCAAAATCGTGCATTAGGTGGTAACCCATTACTTCCTGCGGCTCAACAACAACAACAAGATGTAATTAGTGGTCAATACTTACAAAACAATCCATACTTTAACCAAGCCCTAGCTGGTGCTTCACAAGGTGCTACACAAACTTACATGGATGCTATCAAGGCTGCACAATCTGGTGCATCACAAGCTGGTCGTTATGGTTCTAATGTATCTGCTGACATTCAAAATCGTGCTGCTAATACTTTATCTAATACACTTGCCAACAAGTATGGTGAGTTAGCTTACCAAAACTATGCTAATGAACGTGGTATGCAAAATCAAGCTGCTCAATATGCTCCAACATTAGCTAATGCTGACTATGGTGATATTCAACAACTTATGAACGTAGGTAAGACTGCTGAAGATTATCAAAAAACTGCTCTACAAGCTGACATTGATAAATTTAACTTTGAACAAAATAAACCATATCAAAAATTATCTGCTTATCTTGGTGCTGCTTACGGTGCTCCTACAGGTCAAGTATCTACTACTACTCAATCTGGTGGTGGTAAAATAGTATGTACTGCTATGAATAAAGCATACGGTTTTGGTTCATTCCGTCAAGCTATCTGGTTACAACATTCAGCTACAATGCCTAATGCTAAAATAATTGAAAAAGGTTATCACAAACTATTCTTACCAGTAGTAGCATTTGCATTTAGTGATAAACAAACATTTGCTCGTAAACTTGTTCGTAAAGTTTCAGAACATATTGCAAGACATAGAACTGCTGACTTATGGAAAGAAATGCGTGGTAAAAGACGTGACCCATTAGGTCGTTTATATCGTGCAATCATTGAACCAATTTGCTATTTAGCAGGCAAGGTAGGTAAATAATATGGGTATGCCAATGTTGATTGGTGCTGGTGTTGGTGCTTTAAGCTCTGCTGCAATGGGTAAAAGCCCATTTACAGGTGCTTTATTAGGCGGTGCTACTGGAGGTATGTTTGGTGGGTCTGAAAGTTTATTTGGAAATCCATTAAGCAGTTTAATGAAGCCAACAGATTTTGCTGGAGGAATTCCTGTAACTGGCGGTGCTATTCCATCAGTAGGAATTAATGATCTTGGAACAGGTGCTATGTTAAATAGCAATATTACACAAACTCCATTAGAAAATCTTGCTGGATCATGGAATATTGGTCAAGGTGCATTACCTGCAACAACTACAGAAGGTGCTTTTTCTGGCGGTATACCTTTATCTACAGGTGATCTTGCTGGCAATGGTGCTAATATGTCTAGATTATTTAACTATACACCTCCAACAGCAATGGAAAAAATTCAAGGTGCTGGTAGTGATTTATTATCGTATGGAAAAGACAATCCTCTTACAGTTGGAAAAACTGCATTAGAATTGGCTACTCCAACACCTCAACCACCAATTCAAACTCAAACTGGCGGCATTACTCGTGGTAATTATGATCCATCAACTTCATTATTTAATGTACCGCCAAGTTATGGATTATCTAAAGAAGAAGTTATGGCAGGCAAAAAAGGACAAATTGGATTATTGTCACAATTAACTGATCCACAAAAAGTAAGATTAAAACAATTTGCTCCCTCATTATTTGGAGATTATTAAAATGGCATTATTAGATATGTTTGACGGAATGAATATTTTTGCTGCTAAACCAAGTGAGGCATTAACTGGACTATTAGAAAAAGATCCAAATGCTTTAGAAAAACTTAAAAATCAATCTTTAATGTCTGGCTTATTAAGTGCTGGTGCAACTTATTTAGCACAACCTAAAAATCAAAATATTGGTTTAGGTGCTATTTTAGGTAAAACATATTTAGGTGGTATGCAAGGTGCACAAGGCTCTTATGACACTGCACTTAAAGGAAAAATAGACGCTTACAATCTTGCCAAAACTCAAAAACAAATTGAGATGGAAGGTGCTCCAGATATTCAAAAATTAATGATGTGGAGAGATAGTTTAAAAACAGATAGTCCAACATATAAACAAGATTTACAGTCCATCAATAATGAAATTACCAAAGTTTCTACTCATGCACCACCACAAACAAATATTGACTTATCTAACTTTATGGGCAGGGAATCATATAAACCATTTGTTGAAAAAACTACAGCAGTATCTCAAGCTGGTTATAATTCAGCAAAATCAATGCCTTCATTAAACGAAATGGAATCTTTAGTTAAGTCTGGTGTTCCTACTGGTGCTGGTGCTGAATTTGCTAAATCAGTTTCTAGAGTTGGCCAAATATTTAATCCAGATTTTAATGTTAAAAATCTTTCTGCACAAGAAGCATTTTCAGCTTTATCAACGCAAGCAATTTTACCTAGAGTTAAACAGCTTGGTGTTAATCCAACAGATACAGATTTACGCTTTATTGTTGAGGGATCAGCAGGCCTTTCTAAATCTCAAGCTGGTAATATGTTACTTATTAAAGCACTTAAATTATCTGCACAAAGAGATCAAGAAGTTGCTAAATTTAGTAATCAGTGGAGAGTTAAAAATGCTGCACTTGTTAAAAAAGATCCGTATCTTGCTGATGCACAATACGATCAAGATATGATGAATTATGTACAAACTAATCCATTATTTACAGATTCAGCTAATCAACTTAAAGCAGAATATAATAGAATTGTTACCAATCAAGGAAATCCAGATGTAAACAATGCTTTACAAAACGGTGGATTAATTAAAAAATAAGGAAAATAAATGGCTGACAATATTACATTGCAAGCACCAGAAGTTGTAGTTAAACCTAATGTTCGTCATAAACTTGAAGAAGTTTATACGTCTTTAAAATCAGCTCAAGATCAAAATTTATTAGAGTTAGATGGAGAAAAACTTTTAAAAGCTATTGAAAATGGTGCTATTGTTCCTAGTGGTGCTGGAGTTGCATTACAGGGTGCATCATTAAATATGTCAGATGAACTTTTGGGAACATTACATTCTATATTTGGTGGGGATGTTACTACAGTGCAAAAAGGTTTAGAACCATTAAAAAACAAAGGATTTGGTGTAGAAAATTTATCAAAACAAGACATTGGTATTGGACTTGAAAGATTAAGTGCAGAAAGATTTAAAAAAGAGCATCCATATGCTGGAATGGGATTAGAACTTGCTGGTGGAATTGTTCCTGCTTATTTTTCTAAAGGTGCTTCTACCCCATTAACATTTACAAAGGCTGTGGGTCAAGGTATTGGATATGGTGCTGCGTCTGGATATGGTGCTACCGAAGAAACTCAACCAAAAGAACAGGGTTTAGCTTCTGCATTTGGTGGTTTAAGTGGGGGTGCATTTGGAGGTACACTTCAAGCTGCTGGTAATGTTGGTTTTAAAGCTGGCAAATCAATTATTAATGCAATGTTTGGAAGTCCAGAAAAGCAAGGAATTGAAGCAGGAAAACAACTTGTTAGACAGGCAATTGAAAGTGACGTAGGAAGTTTAGATAATGCATTAACAATGATTGCTAGTAAAAAATCTGGAAAACAATATACTCCAGCAGATCTTGGAACAAATGCTCAAACTGCATTAGATGCAGCATATTCATTGCCAGCTGCAAATAAACAAGTAGCTAAAAAATTCCTAGAAAATCGTAACAAAGGAATCCCATCAAGATTAACATCTGATATTCAAGATGCGTTTGGATCAACAGCATCATTTTTTGATGATTTTAATGCACTTAAAATGGGTAGGTCAGAAAATGGCAAGGCTATGTATGGTATTGCATTTGAAAGACAAATTCCAATAGATAAAACATTTACAACCTTATTGCAAAGACCAAGTATTCAAGAAGCGTATCAAAAAGGTTTACAAATTGCTGCTGAACGTGGAATTAAAAATCCTAAAATTGCATTAGATGCTACAGGTAAATTAGTTACATCTAAAGGACAGGTAGTTAATGCTGCTGATACAGAGTTTTTACATTATGTAAAAATGGGATTAGACGATCTTGTATATACTGGAAAATCACCATCTAGCGGTATAGGTGCTACACAACTTAAATATATTAAAGATACTAGAAGAGAATTATTAGATTACATTGATTCTAAAAATCCATCATATAAACGTGCAAGAGATTATTGGGCTGATGATACTGCTGCATTAGATGCAATGAAAAATGGAAGAAGTTTTTTAAAGGCAGATCCAGATCAATTAAAATATGATATTTCAGTAATGTCTAATTCTGAAAAAGAAGCATTTAGACTTGGTGCAATGTCAGAATTAATTGATAAAGTTGGAGGTTCAGCAACATCAACTATTAAAGATGGTGTTACAACAGTTGTAGGAAATCCAGCTAGAAATCTTCTTAAAGATCCAAAACGTGCAAGACTTATTCGTGCAACATTTCCAGACGGTGCAGCAGGGGAAGCAAAGTATAAAAAATTTGTTAATAATTTTCTTGATGAAATGGATATGCAATCTACATTTAGTAAAGTATTAGGTGGATCACAAACTCAACCAAGACAAGAAGCTGCAAAAGCATTTAGAGGTACTGTTGAAGAAGTTACACCATCAACATCATTAACGGATATTGTTATTAATTTAATTAAACAAGATAAAAAATCTACTGTAGCAGCACATGAAAAAGCAGCAGCAACAGAAGCAATTAAAATTTTAACAGAATCAAACCCTGCAAGATTAAGAACTATATTTCAAGAAATGCAAACTCGTAAACCAATGGATGTTATTAATGACATTCTTCAAAAAGCTGGAAGATCAACAATTAGCCCTCGTGCTACATCTGGATTAGCTGGTCAAATGGGTGCAGGTTTTGAATCACAATATTTTGCAGATCAAAAGCCAAATGGTTTACTAACATTTTAATAGAAAGTTAATCAATGAGTAATGAAATTGATCCAATACAATATGGCAAATTAATTGCACAAGTTCAAAACCTGCAAGATAAGGTGGAGAACCTAGAAACAGATATTAAACTACTTCTTGAGCTTGCAAATAAAAGCAAGGGAGGATTTTGGGCTGGCATGGCCATTGCTTCTGCTATTGGTGGTTTTATGACATTTATAGCTAACCATTGGTTAGGCAAATGAGTTTTATTACAGAGAACAATATAGCAAATCTATATAGTGCTCTAATAGATATGCCAATCTTTGATGAGTACAAACTTCCTCCTGCCTCTAGAGTTGATTTTGTTATTGTACATGATGCAAGTATATGTGGACAGTATGAACCACCAGAGCAAGGTGAACCACATATAATTACTATTTCCACTGCACGTCATGCTCATTTATACAGCGTCCTAGTGACACTTTGTCATGAAATCATCCATATGTGTGTTTATTTAGATTCTCCTAAAACAGAAAAATATACAAGCCATAAAGGTTTATTTTTAAAACTACAAAAGCGTGTAGCTAAAATGTATGGTTTTGACCCAAAGGAATTATAAATGGATTTAACAGAATTTTTAAAACAAATTAATTTACTAGCTCCACAAGGCACATCTATAGGAAGTCAAGATTTAAATATTAACGCATACACAAGGCCTACATTGGGTGTTAGTGCTAATGCCACACAACCTACAGATATGGGTTTATTAAGTGCCACTATAGGTAAAGAATTAAATCAACCATCTTATAAAGACATAGCTTTAAATACAGATAATATGCGTTATGGTGTTACAAGTCAGGCTGATAATACTGCACCTTACGCACAGTACGCAGATCCAAATATGATGGTTAAGGCTATGGGAGGCAATTACCCTAATGTTGCTGCAAATTATATGACTGATTTAGTTGGTGGTAAGGCCAGTGTTGGTGGCCAATATGACGCATCTGGATTATCTGCAATGGCTGCTTATAAAAAGAAATTAGCTGATGATTGGCTATTAAATTTATATGGCAGAATAAATCCTAATGATCAATCAGCAGGAATTCAATTAGGCAAAAACTTTTAAGGAGTAATATGGGCGGATTATTAAGTTTAATTTTACCAGCTTTAGTGCCAGCATTTACTGACGGTGCTAGAGGCATTATTGCAAAATTTACAGGTGGTGCAGGTGGCCAACCTCAAAACGTGGCAGAACGAATTCAATTAATGCAAGCTGAAGCTGCAAAACTTCAAGCTATGTCAGCTTTAGATACTCCAGTAGGCCAGCCTTCACAATGGATTGTTGATTTGCGTGCTGCATTTAGATATGTAATTATTAGTGCAATTCTAATATTTACTGGGGTAACTCTTTACTTTGGCGATATTGTAGGTGCTTCAGCTGTATCAGTACTGCTTGATATGTCTGGCTGTGCAATGTCATTCGTTGTTGGAGAAAGAATGTACCTACAGCTTAAAAAATGAAATTAGAATTAAAACGTTTTGAATTTGGTGATACATACACCATAGGTAAGTTCTATATAGATGGCATATATCATTGCTACTCCCTAGAAGATAAGGTTAGAACAGGAGCTAAAGTAAATGGACAAACAGCTATTCCTAATGGCACTTACTCTGTCGTTATTGATGTTTCTACTCGTTTTCATAAGCAACTTCCCCACATATTAAACGTACCTAATTTTGAAGGTGTCAGAATACATTCTGGCAATACTTCAGCAGATACTGAAGGATGTATATTACTTGGTCATACATGGGCTGGTAAAGATTTTATAGGTAATTCTAAAATTGCATTTGATGCATTTTTTCATAAGTTAGAAAAGGCTAAAACAGCAATTATAACAATCACCTAGTGTATAATTAATTGTCAAAACACTAGGATGCTATATGAAAATTTTACTACTTGATATTGAATGTGCTCCAAACCTTGCAACTGTATGGGGTATATGGCAACAAAACGTAGCTCTAAATCAACTTCTTGAATCATCTTATACACTTTGCTATGCCGCAAAATTTTACGGTGAATCCAAGATCATGTTTGATTCAATATATAAAACAGATCGTAAGCATATGCTAAAAAGCATTCATGAGCTTATGGAATCGGCTGACGTGATCGTGCACTATAATGGCCTACGCTTTGATATTCCCATGTTGAATAAAGAGTTCCTAGAGGCTGGCATGAACCCTCCAAGCCCAGTAAAACACATTGACTTGTTAAGAGTAGTAAAAAGTAATTTTAGATTTGTTTCAAATAAATTAGATTATGTTTCACAGCGTTTAGGTATTGGTAAAAAAACTGCACATGAAGGCCACGAACTATGGCTCAAGGTTATGAACAATGATCGTGCAGCATGGAAACGCATGGAAGAGTACAACAAGAATGACGTTGTGCTGCTTGAATCACTCTACAATCGCCTTAAGGGATGGATCAAATCACATCCAAACCATAACGCATATTCTGATGAAATTTGTTGTATAAATTGCGGCTCACGCAAATTGCATAAACGTGGTGAAGTAAGATCAAGAACATCAATATTCCAACGCTTTCAATGTCAAAATTGTGGTGCTTGGTCAAGATCAAATAAATCACAAAAAGTTGGTAAAGAATCTCTTGTAAACATTTAAGGATTATCATGTCTGGCGATATTCAAAAACTATGCAATAACATTGTAGGGAAAACTGTTGTCGGATGCGAAGTAGACTTTGATAACCAAATCATCAATATGGAATTTGATGACGGTAGTCTATTGGAAATTGCAGGTGACGAGCTAGATATTTATATGGACTTTTTGGAACTAGATAGTTAAAGGATTAATATGGCATTATCAGATTATGGTAATTTAGATTGGCTATTTCAAGGGTCAGATGCTGACTGGAAAAAAGCATTAGCAGAATCTAAACTTATTGCTCAAGGCAAAGAAGCACTTAAATCTGGATCATACACACCTACAGAACGCATGGTTACCAATCCATTATCTAGTGGCCTAGAGTTTTTAAATGTAGATCCTAGATATGCTAGACAAACATCAGCTAAACTTGCTAATGTTGTTGGTGCTGCACCAGTAATGGGTGCTGAAGGCGGTGACATATTTGGTCGTGCTGTTGCAAATCAAGATCCATTAAGCATGGCTGGTGGACTTGGCCTTGCTGCACTTGGAACTATTGGAGGTGCTGGTAAAAAAGGTGCTACAACTATTGAAGATATAGTTAAGTCTATTGAAAGCAAAAAAGTTACTGAAGGTCTTGGTCAATTTAAATCCACAAAACCATCTGAAATTTATAATAAAACAATGGGTGGCGGATATTCTGTAAACGTACCTACTGGCAATATACCCAATGAAGGCCTTATGATGGGTATATATAAAAATACAGATCCAAGAAATAAAGTTTTAGACAAGCTCACTAAAAAAGATATTGAACAACAATATTTAACAAATAAAAAAGCATTAGATCAAACAGATAATTACTTTGGAACATGGCTAGAGCCAGAAACTAACAAAACATATTTAGATGTTTCAAAAAGATTTGAACCAAATGATTTGCGTAAAGCAGTAAAGTTTGGTGAACGTACAAATCAAATTGCTGGATATAACGTTGGCAAAGGTGAATCATTTCCAGTGGGTAATTGGAATGATTATATTAAAAGTAATGAACTTTCCAATAGATTGCATGAAGCAAATAAATGGGGAGCAGATTATTTAGCACAACATCCAACTGTAAATTGGTGGGATTTAAAAGGTACTCCAATTGCTGATGTATATGGATTAAATGAAAATCCAGAAGGACTAAAAAGAATGGCTGGATTTTTAGCTGCTACTTCACCAGTATCAGATGTTCCAAGAAATGCAAGAATTGGATCTGAATATTATAGAAGATGGCTTGCTAATGAACCTGTAAGACAACCAAATTTTAGAATGCCAGAAAATTCAGTATTTGAAACTGCTGGTAACATGATGCCTATGGAAAGTGGTAGAGCAAATAATTTAAAAGCTGCTTATGAAGGTAGAATTAATGATTTGCGTAATGAAAAAGTTAATAACATGGGTCTTGCTTTAATGGGAGATCCAAATGCTGTTGTATTAGATAGACATATGGCTGCTGTTATGGAAGATCCATCAAAAAATATATTTACTGCTGCGGAAAAAGGAATATTTCCATCTGGAAAACCTTATGCAGACGCTAAAGATATTTTTATTCAGCAAGCACAACAAGCAAATCCTCCATTAAGTCCAAGAGATTTTAGTGCTAATGTATGGACTGGCTATAGAAATAAAGCACAACAAGAAGGAAATGCATTTGGACAAAAAACATCTGGTGCAGGCATTCAAGGTGAATCCAAATCAATTGCAGATACTATGATGGATCAAGTAAAAATTAAAGCTCAAAAACTTGGTATTCCATTTGAAGAAATGGTAAAAAAATTAAAATCTGGTGAAATTAGTTTATTATCATTAATGCCAATTAGTGTTGGTGGCGGCTTATTAGGATCTGATAACAATAAATAAAAAAGGGATAATCACTTATCCCTTTTGTCCATCTCTTTTTTGTGCCAGAACTTGAATTGAGAAAACTTATTCCATTTCTGGTACTCACCTTTAACATAAGGTGTATTTAAAAATTTGCATATTTGTTTAATATGCTCTTCACTTAATAGCGTAGGTTTATATTTAAATTTAGCTGTCAATATTCCCCTTTCCAAAAAGTGTTGCTGCCTGTTCAGATATATCAGTATAATTTTCTGTATCTGAAATAAAACCAGCGTCACCTTCCTCCGCATAATCTCCTTGCACTACAATATTATCACCAGCCCACTTACCAACTAACTCATGATCGTTAAAATCACCACCTCCACGACCATTACTATTAGCAAGTAATAAAAATAATATATCTGCCACTGATCCCTCAAACCCTATTTGCTCAACAAGTTTAAGGCCTTGACCTAACTTGTGTGCGTGTAGGCATTCTTTTTTAGTGACGTTATACACTTGATGATATTGACCCATTACACACTCCTTCCAATTGTAATAATTTCAAGTTTACCAAGATCATGTAAAGCATTAATTATATTTTTTGGTTCATTATAAACATAACGCTTTTTCCATTTACCAATATTAATTGAAATATAAAAAGCAGTATTAAAATAATCAATTTGTGCATTTGATTCGTCATACCATTCACCAGCTTGTTTAATAGTATCTAAAATTTCATTTAAACATTGTTTTGCAATGCCATCAAAATATTTATCTACATGGTAAACATTAACTACATCTACATCAGATCCAAAATCAATATTTCCAGATTTAAGATTTACAACTAATGTTGATTTGTAATAGTTTCTAGCGATCGTGGCCTTAATACCATATTTTTTAAATACAGGTTTTAAAGCTGCTTGAATTTTTGATTTTTTTTCGTTATTGACATAAGCCATGTTGTATTCTCCTAGTGTATTTGTGATTGATTAATAATTCCAGCATCAATAAGATCAGATGCTGTTCGTCCAAACCAGCCTTGCAACTGCCATGCTAGGCCTGTGTCCACTAGGTACTGCCATGCTTCTAGTACTTCTTCTTCTGTGCCTTCTACAAAGCCTTCAGCGAGGCCTACTGCGTCATAACTTGATAAGATAGTCATGTAATTCTCCTTTAGCAAAATTTCTTGATCGCCTGCAAGTGGATTGATAAATCAGCGATATAGTTATTTTATATAATTACAATATAATGTCAACACTTTTTTTAATTATTTTATAAGTCATTGATTCTTATACACAAAGAACTATATTTTGGCCTGTGGTGCATATTGTTACAGTACCGTCTGGAGCTAATATAGTGGTGGAATCAGCAAGTGCCTTTTCAGTTCCCCAGATAGCTAATGCAGCCATAACTATAATAAATATCCAATAAATTTTATTCATCATCAACCCTTCCTAGTATGGCCTCAAGTTCTGGTGGATTTACCACATCAACTTGCCTCATTGTTTCAATAAGTTTATTTTTATACCATTCAGATTTAGCTAAATCTTCTTCTGGCTTGCCTTTGAATGGGTAACGTAAATCATATTTTAATTTACATCCCTTTAAATAACCAATAAACTCTTCACGAGATAAACGACTCTCAATGATGTCTATGGCCTCTATGCCTCCCATATTATAATGCTTTGGGTGATTTACATTATCTACCATATTCTCTCCTATGATTAACTGATAAACGTCCGTAATACGATTTGCCTCTAGCCATAGCAAGTGTTTGTTGTAATGACATTGGCGGAGGCAACTTAATAAGGCCAGCTTCAGTAAGAATCTTTGCCCTATATTTTGTTATATTGCATTTATTAAAAATTTCTTTTTGATAGGTATTCGGATTATTAGCAATGTAATCCATAATCTCTTTAGCTTTTTTTTGATCGTCTAGTATTGTGTACATCTTTATGTTCCAATTCAGATAATATATAACCTACAGTCATCCCTAATACAAATGCCCAAAAATAACATATAACGTATTCAATCATAATCCTATATTGGCCTCCACCATACGCTTTGTAGCGTCTTTAAGGCTCTTAATATTTTTATGTATCTCAACGGTATCCATGTCTTTATTTAATGCTGTAATACGCAGCGTATGAGTTTTAGAGGGCATATCTTTATACCACTGCATATCAACTGGCCTTTGACGTACAATGCATTCCCAAACCACGTCACCATTATGATTAATTTCTTCTATGATCCAAGCATCAGCCATTAATAAAACACCATCCGTCCTATGTGCGTTTTCTTTTTGTGACCAAACCATTCTTTTTTTGGCGGTATTGAGTCATCATGGAAATATAGCGAATTTGCCACCAAGTTTGGGTGTTTATTATAAATAATCGTATCAATAACCAGTAATTTAGTTTCCAAATACGCTTTTTCATCAACTGGATTGTGGGCTTCATCCTGCACAGCGAACTGATTATTAGCATAAACGACAGAGCATACAGAATAACCCCAGCGACCAGAATGCAACCTATTACGAATAACATTAATAACTCCTACTTTTTCCTCTAGCGAACGAGTGTTGACCTCATGATACACTGCTGTTGCATAGCACGCAACATCTAATTCCAAATTATTAATATCCATTATCTTTTCTCACTTATAATTCTCTGGACGTATTGCTGATCGTATCCAGATAAAATTAAACATATGTCTTTAACCACGTTGTCATGTTCGTTAAGCCACCTAATAGCTGATTCACGTTCTGTGCCATATCCTTCTAATGCATCCCTCATGGCCAGTAACAATATAGCATGAAACAATCTAGCGTGTGGTGTTGTTGCTAATTCAGCCCTTATGGACTCCTTAAACTCAAACTTAAACATAGACCTCTTTCATGGTTTTCTTTATATTCCAGATAGCTTGCTGGGTGTATAATCCAACTAATGGCATAAGCCAGAAACCTTAAGGATAATACCATGTGGACAACTCCAGCAGCTACTGAAATGCGTTTTGGCTTTGAAGTAACTATGTACGTAATGAACAAGTAACTCCAATTGGGGATGTCCTAAAATGGGACATCCTCATTGTTTTCTACAGACTTTGCAGCCTCTTTCATTTGCACAGATCCGCTAATAAATTTACCACTAGCACCTTCACGAATCCAGCCACTAATTCTAAATTCAATTCCATCTACATTAGCGTTGCCTGTGTAGTCTGGACGTTTAGGATTGTCACCTTTATCGTTCTTAAACAATACAAAAGTATTGGTATTATCATAATCCGCCATACATTACTCCTTAATAAAAATTGGCTTACGTTTCCATCTTACTGGTTCAACGTCATCATCAAGAGATTTTAAAAACTCTAATGCTAA
>Ga0114978_10001055_pt1 | contig 23246 bp, 19 predicted proteins | sample S_140212_EF_Meta_FD_87027 | JGI IMG/M metagenome (GOLD analysis project Ga0114978, IMG submission 87027) | Freshwater microbial communities from Lake Simoncouche, Canada to study carbon cycling - S_140212_EF_MetaG | ecosystem: Environmental > Aquatic > Freshwater > Lake | place: Lake...
GACGCGCGCATCGCTGACGGCCTGCTTTCGATCAATCTGGTGCGAGAAGTGCCCGAGGCCCTCAAGCCACGACAGATTCCAATCCAGCAATCCACGCTCACCATCGAAAGCGAAAAGGCCGCTTAAGGACCGAAATCGATTCGGGTTTGAGCCAGGCGGCGCAGTCCTGCGCCGCCTTTTTCAGGCCGATCTAGCGGCGGGTTGGGCGGGCCTCAGATGGGCGGAAGCGGCGTCGCGCGCGCGGCGTCGAGGTAGCGGGCTGAAACAGGCTTCAGGTCCGCGTCCAGCGCGATCAACAGCGGATTGCCGGTCGGGATCTCCACCTCGACGATTTCGTCGTCCGGCATCGCGAACAGCAACTTCACAATCGCGCGCAAGGAATTGCCGTGCGCGGCCACCAGCACAGTCTCGTTGGCCTGCAAATGCGGAGCGATGGATGTCGCCCAATAGGGCTCGACCCGGTCCAGCGTCGACTTCAGGCTCTCAGTGTCGGGAATATCCTGGCCAGCGTAGCGCGGATCGACTGTGAAGTCGTAATCACCGCCGGGGGCCAGTGGCGGAGGCGGCACGTCATAGGACCGGCGCCAGATCTTGACTTGGTCCTCGCCGTGCAGGGCAGCGGTCTCGGCCTTGTTCAGACCCGTCAGTCCGCCGTAGTGGCGCTCATTCAGCCGCCAGTCGCGATTCAGCGGCAAGTCGCCCTGTCCGGCCGCCTGCAGCGCGATATGGGCCGTGCGGTTGGCGCGGGTCAAAACAGACGAAAAAGCCACGTCGAATCGCACCCTGGCGGCAGCCATCTGCTCACCGGCGCTTCTGGCCTGGGCTTCGCCCTCGGCGGTCAGGTCAACATCCACCCATCCCGTGAAGCGGTTCTCCAGGTTCCATTGGCTTTGGCCATGGCGAAGCAGAACAAGGACGGACATGGGGCGCACTTCCGGGGCTGTTGGCAGGGTCTGGCGGGCTAGAAACCTTTATCCGAGCACGCGTCAAGTTTTCACCCGGCAGAGGCACTGCTATGAGGGGGTATGCTCGACCGTCTGACCCTTCCGCTCATCGTCGCCGCCGCCGCCGCAGTGACCCTGCTGGCGATGCAATGGCCCCAGGGCTACGGCGCTCGCTCAATCGCGCCGTTTGGCCATATCCCGGTACAGCAGACCCCAGAAATGAAGGCCACGATGAAATTGGAATACGATCAAGCCATGCGTCGGCAGGCCGAGGCCGCAAAGGCCATTGCCGGAACGTCTGGCCCCGCCGCGGCGGCTCAATGAGCGATTTCGATGCTGTAGCGGTCGGGCGGCGGGTTCTGACCGAGGAGGCCCAGGCGCTTCGCGGCCTGAGCGATTCGCTGGGCGAACCCTTCCGGGCGGCGGTGACGCTGATAGGCGAGGCCTCTGGCCGCATCGTCCTGACCGGCGTCGGCAAATCAGGCCATGTCGGGCGCAAGATCGCCGCGACCCTGGCCTCCACCGGCACGCCCGCCCTGTTCGTGCACGCGGGCGAGGCCAGCCATGGCGATCTCGGCATGCTGGGCGCAGGTGATGTGGTGCTGGCCCTCTCCAAGACCGGTGAGACCCGCGAACTGGCCGACCTGATCGCCTATGCCAAGCGCTTTGGTATCCCCCTGATCGCCATGACAGCCGCCGCCACAAGCGCGCTAGGCCGCGCCGCTGATGTACTGCTGTTGCTGCCGGACGTGCCTGAGGCCGCCGACGTGCTCAACGCGCCGACCACGTCCACTACCTTACAGATGGCCCTGGGCGACGCCCTGGCTGTGGCTCTGATCGAGCGCCGCGGGTTCACACCGCAGGAGTTCGGCCTGCTGCATCCCGGCGGCAAGCTGGGTGCGATGCTGCGCACAGTGGGCGACCTTATGCATGGCCTCGCAGAGCTGCCACTCGTCGTACCGGAAACGCCCATGGCCGACGCCATCCTGGCCATGACCCAGAAGCGCTTTGGCATTGTTGGTGTATGCGACGCCGCCGGCACCCTTGTCGGGGTTATTACCGATGGCGATCTGCGCCGGCATATCGACGGCTTACTTGCCAATACCGCAGGCGCGGTGATGACCCTAGGGCCCAAGGTCGTGCCACCCGACATGCTCGCCGCCGAGGCTCTGCGCTCGATGACCGAGCGCGCGCCACCGACCACGGTGCTGTTCGTGGTCGATAAACAAAAGCCCGTTGGGATCGTGCATATCCATGACCTGCTTCGTGCAGGCGTGATCTAACACCCCCCTGCTGTTAGCCCGCGCCCGATGGCGCGCGCCCCTTTTGAGACGAGTGAAACAAAGATGTTTGGCAAACCCCGCAGCGACTTGGTTCCCAATACCGCAGCCTACGAGAACGAGGCCCTGGTCAAGGCGACCGGCTTTCGCGAGTACGACGCCCGTTGGCTGGTCGGCCCAGATATCAACCTGCTCGGCATCCAGGCGCTCGGCCTTGGCCTCGGGACCTATATCCACGAGCTGGGCCAGAGCCGCATCGTGGTCGGCCACGACTTTCGTTCCTATTCCTTATCGATCAAACAGGCCCTGACCCTTGGCCTGCTGGCCGCCGGCTGCGAGGTGGTCGACATTGGCCTGGCGCTCTCGCCAGTCGCCTATTTCGCCCAGTTCGACCTGGACTTACCGTGCGTGGCTATGGTCACGGCCAGCCACAATGAGAACGGCTGGACCGGCGTGAAAATGGGTGCCCAACGGCCCCTGACCTTCGGGCCTGTCGAAATGGGCCGGCTGAAGGACATCGTGCTGGGCGGGCTATTTCAGGAACGGGCCGGCGGAAAGCTGACTCGCGTCGACGGCGTAGCCGAGCGCTACATCGCCGACGTCGCCTCACGCGTGCAACTCAGGCACCCGCTTAAGGTGGTCGCAGCCTGTGGAAACGGGACGGCAGGAGCCTTCGCCCCGGATGCCCTGCGCCGCATGGGTTGCGAGGTCATCGAGATGGACACCAACCTCGACTACACATTCCCGCGCTACAACCCCAACCCCGAAGACCATGAAATGCTGATGGACATGGCCAAGGCGGTGCGCGAGCACGGGGCGGACCTGTGTCTGGGCTTCGACGGCGACGGCGACCGCTGCGGCGTGGTGGACGACACCGGCGAGGAAATCTTCGCCGACAAGATCGGCCTGATGCTGGCCCGCGATCTCGCCCCGCTGCACAAGGGCGCAACCTTCATCGTCGACGTCAAATCGACCGGCCTCTACGCCACAGACCCCGTCCTGGCCGAGAACGGCTGCACCACGGTCTATTGGAAAACCGGCCACAGCTACATCAAGCGCAAGACGGCCGAGCTGGGTGCGCTGGCCGGGTTCGAGAAGAGCGGGCACTTCTTCCTCGGCGGCGAACTGGGCCGCGGCTACGACTGCGCCCTGACCGCCTCGGCGGCGATCCTGGCCATGCTCGACCGCAACCCAGACAAGAAGCTGAGCGACCTGCGCAAGGCCCTGCCCCCGGCCTTCACCTCCCTGACCATGAGCCCCCATGCCGGTGACGAGGTGAAGTACGCCGTCGTCGATAAGATCGTGCAGGAATACCAGGACCTGGCCGCCGCTGGCGGGAGCATCCTGGGCCGCAAGATCAAGGACGTGATCACCGTAAACGGCGTGCGCGTGCAGCTTGAGGACGGCTCCTGGGTTCTGGTGCGGGCCAGCTCCAACAAGCCGGAGATGGTGGTCGTGGTCGAGAGCATGCGGTCGGAAGACGACATGCGTGACCTGTTCCGCAAGGAAGTGAAGCCGCGCTTGGCCAAGCACCCCGAGGTTGGGGCCTATAATCAAGAGATCTGAAGGTAAAAGCGCGCAGCTTTCTGCCTTTAGCCCGTCATCCCTGGGCGTTTTTCGAGGATGACGACGGCCATCGTTGACCGACCAAACACAGCACCTTCCGATTGTGACGGTTTTGCGCGCCCCTTGGCGAAGGTGCTGGTCCATGCCAAAGCCGGATTGACTGGCTTCAAAGAGGAATCGTCATGCGCGTCGCCATGATCGGAGCGGGCTATGTGGGCCTCGTGTCGGGGGCCTGCTTCGCCGATTTTGGCCATATGGTCTGCTGCGTCGACAAGGACCAGTCCAAGATCGATGCCCTGCGCGCCGGCAAGTCGCCGATCTTCGAGCCTGGGCTGGATGACCTGATCGCCCGCAACGCCCGGGAAGGGCGGCTCACTTTCGCCTGCGACGCGGCACAGGCTGTGGCGGAGGCGGACGCGGTGTTCATCGCCGTGGGCACGCCATCGCGCCGCGGCGACGGCCATGCCGACCTCTCCTATGTCTATGCGGCGGCCGAGGAGATCGCCACCCAGATGCGCGGCTTCACCCTGGTGGTGACAAAATCCACTGTGCCGGTTGGAACCGGCGATGAGATCGAGGCCATCATCCGCCGCGTGAGGCCCGACGCTGACTTCGCCGTGGTGTCGAACCCCGAGTTCCTGCGCGAGGGCGCAGCCATCAGCGACTTCAAGCGGCCGGATCGCGTCATGGTCGGGGTGCGTGACGATGACGCCCGCGCCAAAAAGGTCATGACCGAACTCTATCGCGCGCTGAACCTCAATGAGACGCCGATCCTGTTCACAGGCCGCCGCACCAGCGAGCTGACCAAATATGCGGCCAACGCCTTCCTGGCCATGAAGATCACCTTCATCAACGAGATGGCTGACCTGTGCGAAGCCGTCGGTGCCGATGTGCAGCAGGTGTCCAAGGGCATCGGCCTCGACAACCGCATTGGCTCCAAATTTCTGCATGCCGGCCCCGGCTACGGCGGCTCCTGTTTTCCCAAGGACACCCTGGCCCTGGTGCAGACCGCCGCAGATGCTGGCAGCCGGGTTCGGCTGATCGAGACCACGGTGGCGATCAACGACACGCGCAAGAAATCCATGGCTCAGCGGGTTTCCGCAGCGCTCTGCGGTGATCTTTCTGGGAAACGGATCGGCATTCTGGGCCTGACCTTCAAGCCCAATACCGACGACATGCGCGATGCCCCAAGCCTCGACATCATCCCGGCGCTGCAAGCCATGGGGGCCAGTGTGCAGGCCTTTGACCCCGAGGGCATGAAAGAGGCCGCTGGCCTGCTCAAGGACGTGGCCTTCAAGGACGGCCCCTATGCCGCTGTCGAAGAGGCCGACGCCCTGGTGATCATCACCGAATGGGACCAGTTCCGCGCCCTGGATCTAGACCGGGTTAAGCTCTTGATGCGCTCGCCGGTGGTGATCGATCTGCGCAATATCTACCGGCCCGATGACATGCGCGCGCGCGGCTTCCGCTACACCGGCGTCGGTCGGGGAACCGCGCTAGCCTAGAACGAGGTCAAGTTCCGCGATGGCGGCCGTCAGACCGCCGGCTTGCCTGGGGGCAAGGAGGCCAGGTAGGCGGTGATATTGATGATGTCGTCTTCAGTGAGCTGGGCCACGACCGGTGCCATCAGCGAAGCCATCGCGCCACGTCGCGTGCCATGCTGCATATCGGCGAGCTGCCGCGCCATATAGCTGGGCGACCGCGCCGCAATACCGGGGATTGAGCCGACGCCGCTGAGGTTACCGCCATGGCACATGGCGCAGGCCGTGGTCTTGCCGCCGCCTGTGGTGACCAGGACCTTGCCTTTCGCGACCGCGCCCGGCGGCACATAGGCGATGAAGCCCGAATGCGGATCACGGATGACTTCGGTGGCCTCGCCGTTGATTGTCACTTCGACGACCCGGTGGCCGATCGGTTCGCTACCGGCTTCGGCACCCTCTAGGGGGATGTAGAGGCCTGCGGCGCTGCGCACCTTCGGGGCCGTGGGGCTCTCGACCACCTTAATCCACGGCGTCCAGGCCATGGAGGAGAAATAGTCGGCAGCCTCATTGATTTCCGCCTCCGTCATGGCCTTGGCGTAGTCGACCATCTGGACGGCGTTGATTTTCCGCGGCTCGGAGCTCTGGCGAACCCCAGACTTCATGTCGTGCAGGGTGGCGACAATATAGTCGTGCGGCTGGCCAGCGACGGATGCGTTCTCGCTGCGTCCTTTGCCGTTGGGATAGTGGCACAGGCCGCAAGGACGGATGCCACGCGTACCAGGGCCCTCCTCACCTGTGGAAACCACTTTGGGCATGGGCGGATGCTCGTCGGGGTACCAATCGGCGACCCCCGGATCCTTTGGATCGACCGAGCGAATCTTGCTGCGAATGAAGCTCTTTCCCGTACCCGGCAGGCTGTAGATCTTGCCGTCCTCGACGATGGGCGGAGCCGGCGGCCCCAACTGGACCGAATAGGCCCAAATCGGGCTGGTCAGCACCTCTTGGCTCGCCGCCCCCCAGGCTATGGCGGTCGCCCCGACGAGTACAGCGCAAGCGCCAGCCCCGAGCAGAATTTTGCGGATACCCATCCCTAATTTCCTTTATTCTACGCGAAGAGCCCGAACGCGCTTTTTGTTTCACCTGAACAAAAATTCAGCGCTAGGACAAGCGCGAACTCTTGGGGCAACGCCTTGGCCGGGCATTGGCCCCAGCCGTTTTACTGCGATTGGGGGCATCGCGCTTAGCTGTGGGCAAATCGGCCGCGCCGATGGTCTAAGACGGCGGCTCCGGGACGATGTGACGTCGCGCGCCAGACTAAGATTCCACGTTGGGCGTTACAAGCCGCTTCAGGATTTCGTGAACGCGTGTCGTTTGAGCTAGACTGCCAATTTCAGACCCTATGGACCTTGCAGAGAAAGCGCCCTGCCAATGGCGATAGAAGATCCGGCGGCGATGGCGTCCGCCCAGCGCGCCAGATCGCTTCTTTCCCCACTTTGGAACCTTTCTGCTGAGCGCAAGGCGCTTGTCTTGATCCTTGGGTTCACGGCGCTGCGGCTATGGGTCGGCGCGACGACCGGGCTGGGCGTCGATGAAGCCTATTCGCTTAGTATCGCGCGCGCGCTGAGCCTGTCCTATTTCGACCATCCGCCACTGCATCAATGGATCGCCCATTTTTCCGAGCTGGTCTTCGGGCCAGGGCGGCTGGTGCGGACTCCATTCATCGCCCTATTTGCCGGCAGCACCTGGGCGATGTTTCTGCTGACGCGGCGGCTTTACGGTACCGATGCGGCGCTGTGGGCGGCGCTGGCGCTGAACCTGGCGGGATTCTTTTCCGTAGCGGCCGGGGAATGGATCCTGCCCGATGGTCCGCTGTTGTTCTTCCTATTGCTTTCGGCCGGGACCCTTGCGCGAATCGTCTTTGTCATGCCCGGCGAATCCGAGGCGCGATGGATGCACTGGTTCGCCCTTGGCCTCTGGTTGGGCCTCGCAGGCTTGGCGAAGTACCAGGCGGCCCTGTTCGCCCTTGGCCTCGCAACATTCTTGATCGCAACCGCGCGCGGTCGGGCCACATTACGCACCCCAGGCCCCTATCTGGCTGCGGCGACGACCCTGGCCATGTTGACCCCTGTGCTGGTCTGGAATGCCACCCATCATTGGGCGTCTTTTGCCTTCCAAATCGCGCGGGGCGGTGGCGGAACCGATATCAAGCCGGAAAAGGCGCTGCAGGCCTTCGTGGGCGAATTCGCCCTCATGCTGCCGTGGGTGTCGACGCCTCTGATCCTAGCCGCCATCTCGGCGGGTCGGCGCCCGCAGCGTGATCTGCGGTCAGGTTTGTGCATGGCCCTGGCCCTACCGCCAATCCTGCTGTTCACCCTCTTGCCCGTATTGGGCGGCCAGAACCTGCCGCATTGGTCGATGCCGGGCTGGATCTTCCTGTTTCCCCTGCTTGGCGACACCCTGGCCCGACGGGCAACGGTGAAGGTGTGGCCACGCTATTGGGCTGCGGGCTCATTCACAGCCCTGGCGGTCTTATGGGCCGTGGCTTCCGCTGACGCGGCCACTGGCTGGCTTGGCCATGATTTTCCCAAGCTCTTTAAGGTTGATCCAACGCGAGAATCCATGAGCTGGGCGCAAATCAAGCCGGAACTCGAACGCCGCGGACTTCTGGGACCGGGGACGACTGTGGTGTCGCTAAAATGGATGGAAGCCGGCAAGATCGAACAGGCCTTGGGCAAAGCGCCCCCTGTGCGCCTGCTCACCCGCAATGCCCGGGAATACGCCTTTCGGGACCGCTCGCCGCCCGTTGGCACCGATGTGCTGATTATCGCCAGCCAAAACACCGCCGAGGGCGAACTCTATAAATTGGCACCCTATTTTCGCGCGGTGACCCAGGAGCCTTCGATTTTCATCGGTCGGGGCGGGCCGGAGCTTGAGATCGTGGTCTACAAGGGCCACGACCTGTTGCGCCCCTATGTCTATGCCCCTATCCCGCGTTGAGTGGGCATGGATAGCGCGTCGGCGGGTGTGAAGAGCGTGAACGTGGGACGGCCCCTCTCTGCCACACTTGCCGACCTAATCTCGCCTGACGACGAGCGTATGACGGCGGCGGTCTTGTTTAACGCCCTCGGTTCACGGTCGTTCGGCAGCGTGCTGATGGTCATGGCCCTGCCGGCCATCCTGTTGCCGCCGGGCGCATCCGCCGTGTTGGGCGCGCCACTCCTGATCGTGTCGGCGCAACTTTTCTCAGGGCGATCCGTCCCAACCCTTCCCCGCGCGCTGGGACAACTGAGCCTTAGTCGCGACAGGTCCAACAAGGCGCTGGCCCAGGCTGCGGACTTAGCCCGCAAAGTCGAGCGACTGCTCAAGCCCCGCCTGCAAGGCCTGCTCGCGCCATGGCACGTCCGGCTCGTGGCAGCGGCCTGTGCCCTGCTGTCGATCGTGCTGATCCTGCCTGCGCCGATCGCGCACACGGCGGCCGGCCTTGGTATCGTCGCCTTCGGTGCTGGCCTGGCCCAGCATGATGGGGCAGGCCTGCTGGCCGGCTGGGTCTCGACCGTGGCGTGCGGCGCAATCCTGGCGGCGATGGTTGCGGCCCTGATCTTCAGCCTGAGACAGTTCTAAGCCTCAGCCGGGTCCGTATTAAGTGCAGGGAGGGCCGTTCGCCCGACTGAGGATGTCTAGAGCGCAACTGTGAGCCGATCATTCCCATGCCGCTGGCGGTCTTGGCCGGCACGATAGCGGAAATGGCATCAGATCTTGCCTAGCCGGCAGCAGACTTTACAGCGCCTGCGATCTCTTTGACCAGCTTATCGACCAGTTTCTCGTCGTCGCCCTCAGCCATGATGCGAATCAATGGCTCCGTGCCGCTGGCGCGCACCACAAGGCGACCGCTTGTTCCAAGCTTGGCTTCCGCCGTGGCGATAGCGTCCTTCACCTTGGCGTTATCCAGCGGCTTGCCACCGCTGTAACGCACGTTTTCCAGCCGCTGCGGGGCTGGCTCGAACTGTTGCGCCAGGGTGCTCAGCGGCTTGTCGGCGGCTATCAGCACAGACAGCACCTGCAAAGCGGCGATCAGGCCGTCGCCGGTGGTGGAAAAGTCGCTGAGAATCACGTGGCCGCTCTGTTCGCCGCCAAGGTTGTAGCCACCCTCGCGCATGCGCTGCATCACGTAACGGTCGCCCACAGCGGTGCGTTCCAGGGTTAGGCCCCGGTGCTTTAGAAAGCGCTCCAGCCCCAGGTTCGACATTACCGTCGCGACGATTCCGCCGCCCTTGATGCGGCCATCCTTGGCCAAGGCCCCAGCAATGAGGGCCATGATCTGGTCGCCGTCGACCACAACGCCCTTTTCATCACAAATCACCAACCTGTCAGCATCGCCGTCGAGCGCGATGCCGATGTCGGCGCGATAGTCTTTTACCGCGCGGCTCATCGCCTCGGGATGGGTCGAACCGCTTTCCTCGTTGATGTTCATGCCGTTCGGGGTGGTGCTCAGCTCGATCACCTCTGCGCCCAGTTCGTAGAGGGCTGTTGGGGCCACGCGGTAGGCGGCACCATGGGCGCAGTCGATCACGATACGCAGGCCGGCCAAGCTCATCGTTCGGGGGAATGTGGCCTTGACGATCTCGACATAGCGCGCCTGGGCGTCGTCGATACGCAACACCCGACCAAGGCCGAGTGGCGATGCCAGGCCTTCTTGCAGGCTCTCGTCCATGAAGGCCTCTATGCCCAGTTCCTGCTCGTCGGAGAGCTTGTAACCATCCGGGCCGAACAGCTTGATGCCGTTGTCGGCGAAGCTGTTATGGCTGGCGCTGATCATCACGCCGAGATCCGCGCGCATGGAGCGGGTCATCATGGCCACGGCGGGGGTTGGCAGGGGTCCAAACAGGCGCACATCCATGCCAACACTGGTAAATCCGGCGACCAAGGCCGGCTCGATCATGTAACCCGACAGGCGCGTATCCTTGCCGATCACCACCAAATGGCGACGATCGTAGCGAGAGCGGAACATCTTCCCGGCGGCGAGGCCAACGCGCAGAGCGACTTCGGCCGTCATCGGATGTCGATTGGCCTGACCGCGGATGCCGTCGGTGCCGAAGTAGGCGCGCTTGCTCATGATGGGTTCCCGGCGGCAAAAAACATTCCGAAACGCAGTTTTATAGAAGGTAGCCCTTCACCAATGCTAAAGGCGACCTGCGGCGTATGGAGAGCCAAGAATTAGCGGCTTTTCTGGTGCCAGCAAGGGTAAGGGACGGCGCCCATGTGCGGCATCATCGCGATTGTCGGAAAAATACCGGTCACGGACCGCCTGTTGGAGAGCCTTAGGCGGCTGGAATACCGGGGTTACGACTCCGCCGGGGTGGCGGTGATCGTTGACGGGAAAGTCGAGCGCAGGCGCGCCCAGGGCAAGATCAAGGCCCTGGAATCACTGTTGGCCGAACAGCCGCTGAGCGGTCAGGTCGGCATCGGCCACACCCGCTGGGCCACCCACGGGGCGCCGACGACTCGCAATGCTCATCCGCATACCGCCGGGCGCGTCACCCTGGTTCACAACGGCATTATCGAGAACTACGCCGAGCTAAAGGCCGAGTTGGCCGCACGCGGGCATGTGTTCCATAGCGATACCGATACCGAGATTATCGCCCACCTGCTTGACGCCGAGCTCTCTACCGGCCTGCCGCCGGTCGAGGCCCTGAAAGCCACACTCAACCGCCTGAGCGGGGCCTACGCCCTGGTGATCCTGATTGAGGGCGAAGATCGTCTGGTGCTTGGCGCGCGGCGCGGAAGCCCGCTCGTGGTGGGCCATGGCAAGGGCGAGATGTTTCTTGGCTCAGATGCCCTGGCGGTCGGCCCCTTCACAGACCGCGTAATCTATCTGGACGAGGGCGACTTCGTGGCTATCGATAACGACGGCGCACGCATCTTTGACCTGAAGGGCAACCTGGTTCATCGCCCCATCGCGGTGATCCCTGCCTCGGCAGCCATGGTCGAGAAAGGCAACTTTCGCCATTTCATGGAAAAGGAAATCCATGACCAACCGGAGGCCTGCCAGCACACCATCGCCGCCTACTGCGACCCGGTTAGCCTGACCGCGAAGATGAGCGGCGACATCGATTTGGCCAAGCTTGAACGCATTCAGATCGTCGCCTGCGGCACGTCCTATATCGCCGGACTAATCGGCAAATACATGATCGAGCAAATGGCCGACCTGCCCGTTGACGTCGAGATCGCGAGCGAATTCCGCTATCGCGACCCGGCCCTGCGGTCCAACACACTGGCGCTCGCCATGTCGCAGTCGGGCGAGACAGCCGACACCCTCGCCGCCCTGCGCTTTTGCCAAGCCAAGGGCCTCGCCAGCGCCGCGGTGATCAATGCCCAGGGCTCGACCATGGCGCGCGAAGTCGGGACCGTCTGGCCAATCCATTGCGGCCCAGAGATCGGCGTCGCCTCCACCAAGGCCTTCACGGCCCAGATCTGCGTCCTGACCGCCCTGGCCGTCGCGGCGGCGCGGGCGCGTGGCCAGATCGATGCAGCGGAAGAGGCGCGCATGATCAAGCTGCTGCTGGAAGCACCACGTCTGATTGGGGAATCCATCGGCCTGGAGGACGCCATCCGCCAGATCGCCATCGACGTCGCTAAGGCGCGGGACGTGCTGTACCTCGGGCGCGGCACCATGTCGGCCCTGGCCCTGGAAGGGGCGCTGAAGCTCAAGGAAATCAGCTATATCCATGCCGAGGGCTATGCGGCAGGCGAGCTTAAGCACGGTCCGATCGCCCTGGTCGACGAAAATACCCCCATCGTCATCCTGGCCCCGAGCGACAGCTATTTCGAGAAGTCCGCCTCCAATATGAGTGAAGTTATCGCCCGCGGCGGCCAGGTTATCTTCATCACCGATCCGAAAGGTGCCGCGCACGCTCCAGCCGGTGCCAAGGTGGTGGTCACGGCACCGGCCTGTGACCCGCTGGTCGCTCCACTAGTGTTCTCAGCCCCGATCCAGCTGCTCGCCTACCATGTGGCTGTGCACAAGGGTGCCGACGTTGATCAACCCCGCAACCTCGCCAAGTCGGTCACGGTCGAGTAACCCTATCGGCATGAGCCTGTTCGTCTTCGGCTATGGCTATACCGCCGCCGCCCTGGCACGACGCCTGGGGTGGCCCGTGATCGCGACCGCCCGCACACCCGCGCAGGCGGCGGCGCTAGAGGCTCAAGGTATTGCTTCGGTGGATCCCGCCAACGCCAGCGCCATGGCGGAGTCGATGCAAGCCGTGCGCGCCATCCTGGTCACCGCCCCGCCAGACAGTGCCGGCTGTCCTGGCCTTCGCGCCCTGGGTCCAGCAATTGGCGCGGCAAATACCTTCCCCGACTGGATCGGCTATCTCTCGACGACCGGCGTCTATGGTGGGCGCGACGGACGCTGGGTGTTCGAGCAAACCAGCCCGCTGAACGCTGCCTCCGTCGAAGGCTGTCGCCGCGTTGCCGCCGAGCGCGACTGGCGACAGGCCGGACGCGACGCCAGCCTTACCGTCTGCACCTTCCGCCTGCCTGGCATTTACGGCCCAGGCCGCTCGACCTTCGACAGGCTCCGCAAGGGCAAGGTTCAGCGGGTGATTAAGGCGGGCCAGGTGTTCAGCCGCGTCCATGTCGAAGACATCGCATCAGCGCTGGCGCTTTCAATCGAAAAGCCGCGCGCCGGCGCTGTCTACAACATCGCCGACGATGAGCCGGCACCGCCGCAGGATGTAATCGCCTACGCGGCAGACCTCATGGCCCTCGTCCCGCCGCCCGCCGTCGATTTTAGCACCGCCAGTTTAACCCCCGCCGCCGAACGCTTCTGGCGCGAGAACCGCCGCGTCTCCAATGCACTCGCCAAGGCCGAGCTGGGCTGGCACCCGGCCTATCCGACCTACCGCGAGGGACTGGCCGCGACCTTGGCCGCGGGCGGCTAGGTTGCGAAACCCGCAGGTGCACAGCCCTACTCCCGCCATATCCCCGGGCGATGGTGTGGCAAGACCCGTGCGCTGTTGCCTGCCGCCCTGCTCTCCGTCTCGGCCGTGACCAGTGCCCTGGCGCAGAACCCGATCTCAACCCGCCCCACCCGCGACGTGCCGCCTGCCGATATCGGCACGGCACCGGCGCTCGATATGCCGACCGAAAGCCAGGTGGAGGCCGCCAAATGGGCCCGCGATGTCCTGGCACGCGCCAGCGGCCAGCCAGCGTCGTCCGACCAGAAAGGCAGTGCGCAAAAGGCCGCGGTTGAGGCTAAGAGCTGCCCGCGCAATCCTGACCGCGCCGTGCATGGCTCGGCCGGCGTTGCCGTCGGCTCTGACGGCTACCGCCACGCCGACCTCTATGCAGGAAAGGCCATCGGCGACTGCGGGACGGTGGCGTTCGGGATCAGCACATCCGAAGGCGGGCGGCGCGGGCGGATTCGCTAGCTACCGCCGAAAGAAATCGTGAATGCGCTGCGCCAGGGCTTCGCTGACGCCATCCACCTTGACCAAGTCCTCCACCGCCGCCCGGCCCACCCCCTTGGCTGAACCGAAAGCGTGCAGCAGCGCCTTCTTTCGGCCCGGACCAACGCCCTCGATCTCGTCGAGTGGATTCTTGCGCATTTCCATCGTGCGCCGAGAGCGGTGGGCCCCAATGGCGAAGCGGTGTGCCTCATCCCTCAATCGCTGCAGATAGTAGAGCAACGGCGATTTCGGCTCGAGCATAAAGGGCGGCTTGTCCTCGATGAAGAAGCGCTCCAGCCCGGCGTCGCGATCAGGCCCCTTGGCCACCCCGGCCACGGCGATGTCGTCGAGGCCCAAGTCGGCCATGACCTCGCGCACGGCGGCAAGCTGGCCTGCCCCCCCGTCGATCAGGATCATATCAGGGCGCGGCGGGGTCTCACCGGCCTGTTCATCCTTGGCGAGACGGGAAAAGCGCCGGTGCAGCACCTCTTTCATCATGCCAAAATCGTCGCCGGGTGTGAGGTCAGTGCCCTTGATATTGAACTTGCGGTACTGGCTTTTCTGGAAGCCCTCCGGCCCTGCCACGATCATACCGCCAACCGCATTGGTCCCCTGGATATGGCTGTTGTCATAGACCTCGATCCGTTCGGGAACACCCTCCAGGCCAAAGGTATCGGAAACCAGGGTCAGCAGTTTGGACTGGGCCGAACTCTCAGCCATCTTTCGGCCTAGCGCTTCGCGGGCGTTGGTCAGGGCGTGTTGCACCAGGTCGCATTTACCGCCCCGCTTGGGCTGTAAAATCTCCACCTTGCGGCCAGTCTTCAGCGCAAAAGCCTCAGCCAGTAGGTCAGCTTCGTCGGGCATCACATTGACCAGGATCTGCCGCGCAATCGGCTTGTCGTCATAGAACTGGCCGATAAAGGCGGTCATGATTTCGGCGTCGGTATCGGTCTTGTCGACGCGCGGAAAGTAGGCACGATTGCCCCAGTTCTGTCCGGCGCGGAAGAAGAACACCTGCACACAGGCCTGGCCACCGTCGGCATGCAGCGCGAAGATATCCGCCTCCTCGACCGCGTCGGTCACGATCTGGCTCTCCAGCGCCACGGACGACAGGGCGCGGATCCGGTCACGCAGCCGGGCGGCACGTTCGAACTCCAGATCGTCGGACGCAGCCTGCATCTCGTCAGACATCCGCTTGAGCACAAGGCGGCTCTTGCCCTTGAGGAACAGCGAGGCTTCGGTGACCAGGGCGTTGTAATCGGCAATGGAGATCAGGCCGGTGCAGGGCGCGCTGCAGCGTTTGATCTGATGCAGCATGCAGGGCCGACTGCGTGTGTCGTAGACGCCGTCACTGCAGGAGCGCAGCAGGAAGGCTTTTTGCAGGGTGTTGAGCGTGGAGTTGACCGCACCAGCGCTGGCGAAAGGACCGAAATAGTCGCCCTTGATGGCATGGGAGCCGCGGTGCTTGGCGATCTGCGGTGCCGCATGATCGCGGCGGATGATGATTTCGGGAAATGACTTGTCGTCGCGCAGCAGCACGTTGAAGCGTGGCGTGAGCTGCTTGATGAGGTTGATTTCCAGCAGCAGGGCGTCGGCCTCGGTGCGGGTGGTGGTGAACTCCATACTTCGGGTGGCGGCGACCATGTGGCCGATCCGGTTGGTGTGGAACCGGCCCTGGGCGTACTGGATAACGCGCTTCTTGAGCGAACGCGCCTTGCCGACATAGAGCGCCTCGCCGTCCTCGCCGAACATGCGGTAGACGCCTGGCCGGTCGGGCAGGCGTCTAACCTCGTCCGCGATCAGGGCCGCGCCGAAAAGGGACTCAGATGTCATTGTGCCAATATACGGCTTTTTGACTCCGGCGCCGCCGCCCGCTACCGCCAATCTCATGACCACGCGCCAACTGTTCGTCACCCCGCTGTACGAGGCCACTCTGGCCGACGAAAAGGGCTTTCCCGCCCTCAACGCTGACCTGCTGGCCGCCTGCCTGGACCTGGCCGAAAACGATCGCGCGGGCGTCGCCTGGAGCAAGGAACACGCCTACCGCGGCTACACCTCCTACGCCTCACTCGACGACCTGCCCTCGCGATACCCGGTGTTCACCGACGTCAAGAAACGGCTCGACCGCCACGCCGCCGCCTTCGCGAGGCAGCTGGCGCTCGACCTGAGCGGGCGCAAGCTGGTCATGGACAGCCTTTGGGCCAATGTCCTCAAGCCGGGCGGAACCCATAGCGGCCACATCCACCCGCACAGCTTGCTCAGCGGCACGATCTACGTCCAGACTCCGCCCGGTGCCTCGGCAATCCGGTTCGAGGACCCGCGCCTGCCGATGATGATGAGCGCGCCGCCGCGCGAGCCTAATGCGCCTGAGAGCCTGAAAACCTTCGTCTCCGTCCAGCCCGCGGCTGGAACGGTTTTGCTGTGGGAAAGTTTTCTGCGCCACGAAGTCCCAGCCAACGGGGCCAAATCCGACCGCGTCAGCGTGAGTTTCAACTACACTTGGCGGTAGGCCGCCGTGTCGCCCACTTGGCTTGTCGCCCGCGCCGCGCGTCGATCCAGACACCAGGCCGCGATCGCTAGCCAGACAAGGGCCATGAACGCCCACCAGCGCTGCCAAAGGCCCACGTCATGACCGGTGCGCACATTCCAAACCCCGGTCAGCAGCATGAATACGAAGGTCAGCGCCACGCCGTAGGCCAATGAGAACCAGACCAGACGCCGGTGACCACGAACGCCCCATAACGCCCAGGCTGTGAAATAGGGCGCCAACAGGATGGCTAACCCGACACCACAGGCGCGGTGCATCGGATCAGGCCAATGGAACAGGCCCGCAAACGCGCCGCCGACGCCGGTAAGCGCCACCCAGAGGCCTGTGAAGGCCGAGACCTGACGTCGGCCGCCGGCCCCTTCGAGCTCAAGGGCGAATCCCCAGCCGGCGAAGATTCCCGCCAGGCCGGCCGCCAGCATGCCGAGGTTGAACACCCAGGGATGAGGCGCACTCAGCGCGCCCAGTTCGCTGATGAACTGCGAACCCTCGTTGAATCCAGGATAGAGCCGCTGAGCTAGCGCCACATCGGCCACCATCAATAGCGGCATCAGCACCGCCATCTTCAGGGTAAAGTATCGCCAGGTGGCCAAGGGTCAGACGTTTCCTGTTCGGCTTAAGAAGCGGCATCCGGGCCGGTGCCGTCAATGGGGCGCAAAGACCCAGACCGCAGGGCCTCTTGGCGGCGTCATATTTGTGAGGCCATAATACGAGATCCAGAAGCCTGAGACACCATAACCGCCTAGGGAGAACACTAATGGATGATACCCAACGCCCCGTCGCACCAGACGCGGAATCCAGCCTGTCGCGGCGTGAATTCGCCGTCGCCGCATCGCTCGCCGGTGCCGCCACAGTTGCCGCGACCGCCAAGGCCGCCATGGCGACCACATCCTCCAACGTCGTCATCAAGACAGCAGATGGCGAGGCCGAGGCCTTCTTCGTCCACCCGGCCACGGGGGCCTATCCCGCCGTGCTGATCCACACCGACGCCTTTGGCCTGCGCCCGGCATTCCAGGAAATGGCCACGCGCCTTGCCGCCGAGGGCTATGCGGTGCTGGTGCCTAACCCGTTCTACCGCTCGGCCAAACAGCCAGCCATCGCACCGGGCACCACCATGGCCACGCCCGGCTTCCGCGAGAAGTTCGCTGAGTTCCGCAAGCCACTTACCGCGGCGGCGGTCGGCAGCGACACGGGGGCCTATGTCACCTGGCTCGATAAACAGGCTGCCGTTAAGAAGTCCGCCAAATTCGGCGTGCAGGGGTACTGCATGGGCGGGCCAATGACATTCCAGTCGGCCGCGGCGCAGCCGGCGCGCTTCGGCGGTGCCTGCACGTTCCACGGTGGCGGCCTGGTCGATGAAAAATCGGCGGAGAGCCCGCATAGGCTGATCCCCAAGACGGGCGCTGGCACGCATTTCCTCTGCGCGGTCGCCTCCAATGACGACATGACCCAACCCACCGCCAAGGACGTCCTCAAGACCGCCTTCGCCGACAACAAGCGCGTCGCCGAGGTGAAGGTCTATGATGGCTGCATGCACGGCTGGTGCGTGACCGATGGTGCCGTCTACAACAAAGCCGGGGCGGAAGATGCCTGGGGCAAGATGCTTGCCATCTATAGGGGCAAGCTGGTCTAGCTTTCCGCCAACGGATCGGGAAAAGGGGACCGGCGCGTACGGTCCCCTTTTTTATGTCTGCCCACCCTCGGTCCCGCAGGGGAGTGTTCGGGCATGGAAATCGCCGCGCGCCGTCGGCGGCGCTGCAAGGCCAATCCTTATTCCGAAACCGGCGGCCGGATCAGGCGGCGAGCGTAGCGGCGTCCATGGTCAGGTAGCCACGCTCGACCATCCGGCGCAGGCCTTCATAGGCCGCCGACAGCTCGACGAAGGTCTCACGCAACTGCGACAGGCGGGCGGTATCGCCGGGCTCCATCGACTTTCCAGCTTCGGCATAGGCAAGGGCCTGGGCCGTCGCCACGGCCAGGCGCTGGAACTTGGCGGCCGATACATGTCCGCCGCTGATGATGAGGGAGATGGCGGCTCGGTTGGCGGCGAAGGCCGTATAATCAATCTGCTCCAGCTGGCCGCGCACGCGGCGCTGGGCATGAGAATCTTCGTTCACCTCCGGCTCGAAATTGTTATGAGCCGGGCGGACAGTGGAGATGCGTGTGACAGACATTGACTGTCCTCCGTTGCTCTCCCCAACAGCGGGAGCCTGGCCACAGCCTAACGCAACGAGTTTAATGGGAGATTGCTCCGGGAATGAGGAGGATACCAGGGGCCTGGAGCCGACGAGTTGTCGGCTCGCACGCGCTGAGGCAAGCTCGATCAGTCTCGTCAGGATGCATTCCATGGTCCAGCGAAAGTAGCTGCTAGTCGCTGTATTGATGCTTAGCCTGATTGGCACCCGCTCGGCCGGGTCTCAGGTGGTGCTGAACCCGATCGAGAAGATCACTTTCAAGTTCAAAAACCCTCCCAAGCAGACGGTTACGCGGTTCGAGGTCGGCGAATTCAGCGGCTTCGCCGACGCCGCGACCTTCAAGCGCGACGGTCTGGGCCCAAAGGCATTCAACAGGGCGGATTTCCAGGTCTCTGTGCCTGGCTTTAGCGCGCCCGTCATTGCCCATTGCGAAGGCGGAGATAGCAAGCTTGGGCTCACCTGGATTACCTGGATGCGCCAGGACCTGACCTATAACTGCAGCTTCAGCGGCCGCGCGCCAGCCGACGCGGCCCTCACCCTGGCCCTCGCCAGTAGCAGCGAACAGCAACGGCCGCCGCTGCGCGCCGGCGAATTGCGCTGGAACGGGATGAGCATCCGGTTTGACACAAACAGGCAGGTGCCGATCCGATCAGCGGCGGCAAGCCACTGGGCTATGTGTTTAGCCGCAACAATGCGGAAATTGGCGGCCTTGATCTGGGCGGCGGCCTGGCGCCACCCAGTGTCTTCCTGCCATCCCAGGGTGCCACTGACCGAGATGCGATGATGGTTGCGGCGCTAAGCCTGGTCTACTTTCAGGACCCGGGCGGACAGTAACCCTCACCCCCTCAGCCTTGGCATTTCCCGGAGGTCTGCCGTTCGGCGCGCCGCAAAGAAAAAGGCGCGCCGCCGAAAGCGGAGCGCCAAAATCCTTCAAATCATCTCCGCCATGCCCGTCGGGACGAGCCCCAGGGTGACGGGATTAATGCGCTTTAGCTGTCCAGGAACGACCGCAGCTTGCGGCTACGGCTTGGGTGCTTGAGTTTCCGCAGCGCCTTGGCCTCGATCTGCCGGATACGTTCACGGGTCACGCTGAACTGTTGGCCGACTTCCTCCAGGGTGTGGTCGGTGTTCATGCCGATGCCAAAGCGCATGCGCAGCACGCGCTCCTCGCGGGGCGTGAGCGATGCCAGAACCCGGGTGGTCGTCTCGCGCAGGTTGCTCTGGATTGCCGCGTCGATGGGCAGGATGGCGTTCTTGTCTTCGATGAAATCGCCCAGATGGCTGTCTTCTTCGTCGCCAATCGGTGTCTCGAGGCTGATCGGCTCCTTAGCGATCTTCAGAACCTTGCGCACCTTTTCCAGCGGCATGGCCAGTTTCTCGGCCAGTTCTTCGGGGGTCGGCTCGCGGCCGATCTCATGCAGCATCTGCCGGCTGGTGCGAACAATCTTATTGATCGTCTCGATCATGTGCACCGGGATGCGGATGGTGCGGGCCTGGTCGGCGATCGAACGGGTGATGGCCTGACGAATCCACCAGGTGGCGTAGGTGGAGAACTTATAGCCACGGCGGTATTCAAACTTATCAACCGCCTTCATCAGGCCAATATTGCCTTCCTGAATCAGGTCCAGGAACTGCAGGCCGCGGTTGGTATATTTCTTCGCGATAGAGATCACGAGGCGCAGGTTGGCCTCGACCATTTCCTTCTTGGCCTGGCGGGCCTCGCGTTCGCCCTTCTGCACGGTCTGAACGATGCGCCGATAGTCATCGATGGGCACGCCGGTTTCCGACGCAAGGGCGGCGACCTCGTTGCGGATTTCCCGGATCTGGCCGGCGTCGTTCTCGGCGAACTTAGTCCAGCGCACGCCCAGGGTCTTGACGTTGGTGGTCCATTCCGGATGCAGCTCCGCACCGAAATAGGCTTTTAGGAACTCTGTGCGCGAGATGCCGTAGCTGTCCGCAAGGCGCAAAAGCCGGCCCTCCAGCGCCACAAGGCGGCGGTTGATCGCATAGAGCTGATCGACCAGGGCCTCGATGCGGTTGTTGTTGAGCTTCAGGGTCTTCAGCTTGCCGACAATCAGGCCGCAGGCAGCGTCATAGGCCTTGCGGTCCTTGTCGCTGAGTTCGGCACCCTGCAGGCGCTGAGCCATGAGTTTGTCTTGCAGCTTGCGGAAGACCCCAAAGGCGTCGGCGATGGCATCCAGGGTTTCCATCACCCCTTCGCGCAGCTCCGCCTCCATCGCGCTGACCGTGGGGCCAGCACCGTCGTCGAAATCGTCATCGTCGTCGCCCTCGCCCTTGGGCTCGGCACCGAGTTCGGGCTCAGGCTTGGCCTCGACATCCTCTTCTGTACCCTCAGCACCCGCCGCGGCAGCGCCGTCGCTGAGGGGAGCGGCCACGCCGTTGACCGCGCTGTAGGTCTGATCGAGATCGATCACCTCGCGCAGCAGGATGCGCCCCGTGCCCAGTTCTTCGCGCCACACCATGATGGCTTCAAACGTCAGGGCACTTTCGCAAAGGCCGCGGATCATGGCGTCGCGGCCGGCCTCGATGCGTTTGGCGATGGCGATCTCGCCCTCGCGGCTCAACAGCTCGACGCTGCCCATCTCGCGCAGATACATCCGCACCGGGTCGTCGGTGCGGTCATAGGCCGCAGGCTTGTCGCTCTCGATGACGGCCTGCTCTTCTCGGACCACCACCTCGCCGCCCTCGGCGTCTGTGACGTCTTCCTCAGCCTCGACGACGTTGACGCCCATTTCGCTGAGCATAGCCAGGGTGTCTTCGATGGCTTCAGAGGTCACTTCCTCACTCGGAAGCACCTTGTTCAGCTCATCCATCGTCACATAGCCGCGCGCCTTGGCCTGTTTGATGAATTTCTTGACGCCGGCATCGGTCAGGTCGAGCAGCGGACCATCGCTGGTGGCTTCGGGCGCTTCGGCTTCGGCTGTGGTATTTGTGGTCATGCAAAGTCTCCGCTTCGGCGCGCCGCCCGTGCAAGGACGACGCCGAAGATGGTTAAGGCGCGGCCATTTTGCGGCCTGCTATTGGGTTGGGGCTGTAGCGCCGCCTTCCGTCCACAAATCCCCTGATCTCAATTGCCGTCTCAGTCCGTCACGCTCCATTTTCAGACGCCGCAAGCCATCCATATCCGAGCCCGCCGCAAGATCGCTCTTTGCGGAGGCAATGGCTTCTTCTAGCGCCGCGAGGCGACATTGAACTTCAAACGCAAACGACCACTGGGATCTGGCGGCGGCGAGGGTGACATCCGGTTTGAGGAAGGGCGCGCCCGATTTCGCAGCGGCCCGGTCGATGTCATTCAGCAGCGTATCAAATCCACCTATCCGCAAATGGCGATGAAGCGCTGCAGAGTCAAGCGAGTCACTTGCAATCCTTAAGGAAACAATCGTTTGAGCAAGGCGGTCGAGTGCCGGATCGCCGAACCCATGCCGCTCCAGAGTCTCCAGGCAATCTTCGATACAGTGCGGGTCTGTTAGCGCGGCCTTGGCTAAGGCGGCGGCCAAGGGTTCCAGATCATCTGCAAGGCGGCGCGCAGCAGCGACGCCCTCGGCGGTCGGCGGTCGGTTCTGGGGCGGTTCGCCAAACCGGCCTTGGCGGTAGGGCCTGCCGGTCCACGCGGGCCGAACGGCCGGGGCGAATAGGGCGTCAAGACGACCCAACAGGTCGTCGCGATAGGCGTTTGCCAGGTCCTTATCGGCGATCGAGGCTGACAAGGTCCGCAGCCGCCCCTTGAGGCTGGCGCGGCGCTCGGGCGTATCCAGGGTTTCCAGCTCGCGCTCGCGCACGAACAAGGCCTCGACCAAGGGGGCGGTATTCGACAGCTGACTTTTAAGCGCCGCCGCCCCTTGCTCGCGCAGCACCTCGTCGGGGTCTTTGCCGCCGCTCACCAGGGCAAACTTGAAGCTGCGGCCGGGTTTCAGCAGCGGTAGGGCACGGTCGATGGTGCGCCCCGCCGCCCGCCGGCCGGCGGCATCGCCATCGAAACACAAGGTCGGCTCGGGGTGCAGCCGCCAGAGCAGCTCCATCTGGCTCTCGGTCAGGGCGGTGCCCATGGGGGCCGCGGCGGCGATACCGGCCCTCTGGCAGGCGATCACGTCCATATAGCCCTCGACCACCACCAGATCACCCTGCTCGGCCGCCGGCACCGAGTGCAGGACCTTGCGGGCCTCGGCGAGCCCGTAGAGCGTACGACCCTTGTCGAACAGGGCGGTATCGGGACCATTGAGGTACTTCGCCTTGGCATTGGGATCGAGCGCCCGCCCACCGAACGAAACCAGCCGCCCGCGCGCATCGGCTATCGGAAACATCAGCCGGTCGCGAAAGCGGTCGTAGGGCGCGGTCCCATCGTCTGGCGCGATCATCAGCCCAGCCTCGATAAGCTCGCCCGGCTTGGCACCCTTCGCGATCAGATAGTCCTTCAGACCCGTACGTCCGCCGGGTGCCAGCCCCAGCCGAAAACGCGGCCACTCGCTTTGCGGCAGCCCCCGTCGCTCCAGATAAGCCCGTGCGTCTGCGCCAACCGGGCGTCGAAGCTCAGCCTCGAACCAGGCGGCCGCCAGTTCCAACCAATCAGCTAGGCCGGCGCGGGTCTTTTCCTGCTGGGCGGCGATAGGATCGGGTGCGGGCAGGGCCATGCCCGCCTCACCCGCCAGGCGCTCGATGGCCTCAATGAAGCTGAGACGTTCAGTCTCCTGCAGAAAGGTAATGATGTCGCCGTGCTTGCCGCTGGAAAAGTCGTGGAAAAAGCCCTTGTCGTCGTTGACGAAAAAC